>Ga0209382_10003873_pt1 | contig 20489 bp, 17 predicted proteins | sample SoiMetdeltSBSDD5_FD_187599 | JGI IMG/M metagenome (GOLD analysis project Ga0209382, IMG submission 187599) | Bulk soil microbial communities from a Populus tree surrounding site in Tennessee, USA - Soil MetaG P. deltoides SBSDD5 (SPAdes) (version 2) | ecosystem: Environmental > Terrestrial >... | reverse complement strand
GGCGCTCACAGGCGACCTGTTCGGCGACTGGCGCGAGGAGGCCATCTGGCGCACGAGCAACAGCTCGGCGCTGCGCATCTACTTCACGACCACGCCCACGACGACGCGCATCTTCACGCTGATGCACGACACGCAGTACCGGGTCGCGGTCGCGTGGCAGAACACCGCCTACAACCAACCGCCGCACCCGAGCTTCTTCATCGGCAACGGCATGAGCACACCACCGCAACCCAACATCTACGTCCGCTGACTCCAGAACTCCGTAGATCTTGGATGATCTGAGTAGCCATGGCTACTCAGATCATCCAAGATCGCGGGGAGGCGGGCGGCGGTTTACCCGTTCAGGCCGCTCGTGGCGACGCCCTCGACAAGCAGGCGCTGGAACGCGAAGAAGAACAGGGCGATCGGCACGAGGGTCAGCACCGACATCGCCATCATCGCCCCGTACGACGTCTGGCTCGTCTGGTCGATGAAGAGCCGCAGGGCAAGGGGCAGCGTGTAGTTCTTGGGAGTGTTCAGATAGATCAACTGGCTGAGGAAGTCGTTCCACGACCAGATGAACGTGAAGATGGCGGTCGTGACGAGGGCCGGCTTGCTCAGCGGCAGCACGATGTGGGTGAACACCCGGACCGGGCCGCATCCGTCCATGCGCGCGGCGTCGCCGAGCTCCCGCGGCAGCGAGCGCATGAACTGCACGATGAGGAAGACGAAGAACGCGTCGGTGGCCAGCAGCTTCGGCAGCACGAGTGGCCAGAACGTGTCGACCAGGCTCAGCCGCTGAAAGATCGTGTACTGCGGGATGAGCAGCACGTGCACCGGCAGCAGGATCGTCATGACCATGAAGGCGAACAGCGGCCCGCGCAGGCGAAACCTCAGCCAGGAGAACGCGTAGGCCGCGAGCGAGCACGACACCACAGTGCCGACGACCGAGCCGACCGACACGATGAGCGAGTTGGCGAGGAACTGCCACACGGTCACGCCGGCCATGCCGCGCAGCACCTCGGCGTAGTTGCCGAGGATGACCCGCTCCGGCCACAGGCGCAGGCTCGACAGGATCTCATTGGCCGGCTTGACGGACGCGGTCAGCAACCAGGCCACCGGATAGAGCAGCACCGCCAGGGCCGCGACACAGGCGGCGTGCCACACGACCCGTCGAGTCATCGGCCCTCCTCCCCCGCGTAGAAGACCCACAGTCGCGCCGTTCGGAACAGCACCGCGGTGATGACCGCGACGACCAGCACGAGGACCCACGCCATCGCGGAGGCGTAGCCCATGCGGAACTCGGTGAAGCCCCTCTGGTAGAGGTAGAGCGTGTAGAACAGCGTCGAGTCGACGGGGCCGCCGCGCCCGCCGCTGATGACGAATGCACCGGTGAACGCCTGGAACGCGTGGATGGTCTCGAGCACGAGGTTGAAGAAGATGACCGGCGACAGCATCGGCAGCGTCACCGAGCGCAGTTGACGCCACCAGCCCGCACCGTCCACAGCGGATGCGTCGTAGAGCTCCTGCGGAATCTGCTTGAGACCGGCCAGGAAGATGACCATTGGTGCGCCGAACTGCCACACCGCGAGCGCCACGATCACCAGGAGCGCGTAGCTCGGGTTGGAGACCCACCCTCCCGTGCTGACGCCGAGGACGGTGAGGCTCTGATCGACGACGCCGCCACCGTCGAACATGACCCGCCAGACCAGGGCCACGGCGACGCTCGCACCGAGCAGCGACGGCGCATAGAACGCCGAGCGGTAGAAGCCCTGGGCGCGACTGGGACGGTTGAGCAGCAGTGCGACCGCCAGCGCGGCCGCGAGCTTCAGCGGAGTGGAGATGAGGACGTACTTGAGCGTCACCCACACGGCCGTGAGGAACCGCGGATCGTCGGCGAACAGGTTGCGATAGTTCTCCCATCCGACCCATCCGGGCGATGTGAACAGGTCGTAGTCGGTGAACGAGAGGTAGAGCGAGGCCAGCATCGGGCCGATCGTCAACAACAGCGCGCCAAGCACCCACGGCGACAGGAACAGGTATGCGATGCCGGGCCGTTCACTGGGGCGCTGGCGTCGAGGCCCGCGCGACGCCGTGACGCCGCGCGGGCCCGGGTCTACCTGTGGCACAGTCTGCTGGGCCGCCATGCTAGGTGGAGATGGCCTTCTGCGCCTCACTGAGGAACTTCTCGGCGGCCTGGGCGATCGTCGACCGCTCGAAGATGACGTCGTCGTAGACGCGCTGGAATGTGGACTTGGCCGTGCCGGCGCCCTTGGGCGGTGGCGGCGGTGCCGGCTCGAGCTGCGTGGCGATCTGCTGCTCGAACTGGGACCCGACCGCCGGCGGACCGGAGAGGGTCCCGCCGACCTGTGCGCGGACCTGCGCGTTGGCTGGCAGCCCGCGAGACATTCCGAGAGTCTTGCCCGCGTCGAGGTCGTTGATGAGGAAGTTGATGAGCTTCGCCGCCTCGGCCTTGTGCCCCGACTGCTTCGAGATGCTGAACATCATCGCCGGCTTCGCGTACTGACCGATCTTGCCGGTGTTGCTCGGGAACGGCGAGAGCTTGAACTCGCGCCCCATGATCTCCCAGCTCTTGGCCGTGAAGCCGCTGTCGTACCCGAAGCCGGAGGACGCCTTCTTCTGCGTGACCGGGTCGTTGGCCTGCGAGCCGTCCATCTTCGTGGTCAGCTCGGCCGGAGTGGATGCGCCGCTGCGGCGCAGGCCGTCGGCGAGCTGCCACCACTGGGTCACCTCGGCCACCGTGTAACCGAGCTTGCCGTCCGCGGTGTAGAGCTGCTTGCCCTGCTGGCGCAGCCACACCTCGAACCAGTCCTCGATGCCTCCGAAGTCGGCCACACCGCGCACCGCACCGCTGGTGGAGTCGCTGACCTTCTGCGCCGCCGCGGTCAGGTCGGTCCACGTCCAACCGGCCTTCGGCGCGGCCGCACCGGACTTGTCCCACTGGGCGAAGTCGTAGCTGAAGACCTGTGTGTTCTGAGTCGGTGGAATGCCGTAGAGCTTGCCGTTGACCGTGCCGCCGGAGAGCAGCTGCTGGGTCACACCGGACGTGTCAACCTTGGCCGGGCCACTGTCCAACTCGGACAGTACGCCCCGGTCGGCGTACTCGCGCACGTACCGGTAGTCCATCTGCAGGACGTCCGGCGCGCCGCCGCCCGCAATCTGGGTGGCGAGCTTTTGGAAGTACGCGTTGAACTCCGCGAACGACGTCTCCACCTTAATGTTGGGGTTCTTCTGCTCGAACAGGTCGATGGCCTTCTCGGTTACCTCGGCCCGGTCGGGGTTGCCCCACCAGTCGAACCGGATCGTGACCGTGCCGCCTCCGCTGCCGCCACCGTCATCCGATCCGCACGCCGCGCTCGCCGCGAGCAGAGCGCTTACCGCTACCAGAACGAGAGCCCTCGCACTACCTCGTCGCATGCCGACTCCCTCCGCGGACGGCGTCAATTGAAACGTTTCGAACGCGCCGGTTGAGTGCGAACGTATGCCCTCGACGATCACACTGTCAAGGCAATCGTCGATATATATCGACAGCGATGGGGGGCTACGGCGATCCTCACCTGCGCGAGGGGCGAGCCAGCACCACGGTGATCGCCGGGATCGGCCCGAACCCGTCGACGGTATCGACATCGACGGCGCGCATACCGGCCGCGGCCAGTGTCGCGCGTACGGGCGGCGGCAGGTCAAGACGCCCGATCAGCCGCGAAGGGAGTCCACGCCGGCGCACGGCGAACAGATCGGCAAAGCCGAAGAGCCCGCCGGGTGCGAGGACGCGCCCAATCTCCCGCATCGCGGCGTCCTGGTCGGTCCAATGTCGAAATGAGGCCGTCGAAACAACGAGGTCGAAGGAGGCGTCGGCGAAGGGCAGGCCCTCGGCGGCGGCCTGCACGTGCCCGAGCCGCCGGGTCAGGGGCGCGGCGCTGCCGGCAACCGCCAGCATCCCGCCCGACACGTCGACACCGACCAGCACCGAGTCAGGAAACAGCGTCATGGCGGCGCGGAGCAGGCGGCCCGTGCCGCAGCCCACGTCGAGCACCCGCCGCGGGCGGATGGTGATTCGTCGGGCGCGCCCCAGGACGGCGTTGTGCGCGGCCCGGAACACGGGCTGCAGCGCACATTCGTCGTAGGTGCGGGCCCAGCGGTCGAAGACGGTCGCAGACAAGCTGACCACCGAGGCTCGTGACCGGAGGCACCACCGTCGGACGACGGCGGTGTGGAGGGCTTACGACGTCACGAGAAAACGGGTGGGCCGCGACACAGTGCCGCGGAGAGCGCGGGCACCGCCAACCGACGGCGCCGAGGTGCGATCCGGACGGTCACACGTCCGCAGACACAAAGCCCAATCGCGGCGGTGACAACCGCCACCAACTCGGTCACGAGAAGGTGCGCGGCATCGCCTGGGTTGGGCGATGGACGAAGGGCCTCGGGCACCCAGTCCTTGCTGGTCGCGGGCGCGGCGTGGCGCGGCTTCAGACGAAACGTCTCACCCGGCAGCACCCGGGGAGCGACACTGAGCCCGACCAGCACTCCGCCCAACCCGACGGCCAGCGAGAGGGCGAGCGCGCGTGCGGACATCCGGTGCCGCATGCTGCGATGTTGCCACTACCGATCCACGGCCGCCAGTCCCCGCACAAAGAAACGTGCGGCCGACCGGGGTCAGCCGCACGTTCCTCTGTGGACTAGTTGCTACGGGCTGGTGCAGGTGGCGCCGGACGGCAACGCGGTGTTGCCGCTGGGCCGGCTGGCCTGGAAGCCCCAGTTGGTGCTGGCGCCCGCGCCCAGAGTCGCGTTCTGCCCCGAGATGCCGCGGGCAGTCACGGTCTGACCGCTGATGGTCACGGTCGCGTTCCAGGAGTTAACGATCGTGTGGCCGGCGGGCAGGGTGAACGTGACCGTCCAGCCGTTGATCGTGGACGTGCCGGTGTTGGTCACCGTGATCGGCTGCATGACGTAACCATTCGGCCACTGGGTCTGCAGCGTCAGCGCGGCCGAGCAGCCACCGCCGCCCGTACCACCGGTCGTCGTACCGCTGGCGATGTTGGAGTAGCCCGAGTTGCCGGCGGAGTTGCTCGCGCGGACCCGGTAACGGTAGGTGGTGTTGGCGGCGAGCCCGCCGTCCGTGGCCGAGGTCGCCGTCGATGTGAGCACCTGCACGAAGTTGGTGCAGGACGCGCCGGTGCACCGCTCGATGAGGTAGCTCGTGACGGTCCCGGTGGACGCGCCCCAGGTCAGGCTCACCGTGGACGCGGTGGTAACGGTGACGGTCAAATTGCCCGGCGTACCCGGCGGCTGCTGCGTGGTCCCCTGGGTCGTCGCCGTGACCGGGGCCGTGAACGGCGACAGGTTGCCGGCGGAGTTGCGGGCCCGCAGCTGATATCTGAACGTCGTGTTGGGGCTCAGTCCACTGTTGGTGAAGCTGGTGCCGGGAGCGTTGATCGTCGCGAGCAGAGTGAAAGTTCCACCGCTGGCGCCGGGCGCCCGGAACAGCTCGAAGGCGGCCGTGTTGCACGTCGGCTGCGGTATCTGCCAGCCCAGGCTGATCGACGACGAGGTCGTGCCGGTGACCATGAAGTTGGCCGGCGGGCACACGGTCGCCGTGCCGGTCGTGGCGTTGACGATATTCGAGTACCCCGAGTTGCCGGCCGAGTTCTGGGCCCGCACCCGGTACCGGTAGGCGGTGTTGGCGGCCAGACCGGTGTCGCTGAACGAGGTGAAGGTCGTCGTTCCGATCGGCGCGAAGCTGGTGCAGTTGGCGTTCTGGCAGCGCTCGACCTGGTAGTTGGTGACCGTGCCCGACGAGGCGGTCCAGGTCAGGACGACCGACGTGCCCTGGACCGACTGGACAGCCAGGTTGCTCGGCGCGCCCGGCGGCTGTTGCGTGCCGCCGCCGACCGACGAGGAGAACGAGTTCACGGTAAGGCCGACGCCCCCGATCCACGGCTCGAACCCGGCCTGGACGCTGGTCAGCCACCACGAGCTCGTGCCGTACTGGGAGCCGCGGCTGAGCGTGTCGTTGATGAAGGCCATCGCGTCGAAGTTGAAGCTGGTCAGGGGCGAGCCCTGGAACAGGTAGGACACGACGTTGTTCTGCCCGTTGTTGCCGAGCCAGACCTGCCAGCTGCGGCCGGCGATGGTCACGGTGCCGTCCTGCGCCGCGCCGATGGGCTGGATGTTGCCCGCCTGCAGGTTGCGGTTGAGCCAGATCATGATCTCGGTGTCCTGGACGCCGGTGGTGTTGTTGACGGCGTTGAGCCAGATGTCGTACGCGGCATTCCAGGTCCCGCTGGTCGGATAGCTGAGACTGATGCTGTTGGGGGCGCTGCCGATCGTGTTGATCTGGCGTGGCAGGGCGGCGCTGGGGCTGCAGGAGCTGTAGTGGCAGCCGAGGTAGATCGCCGGGTACGCGGTCGGCGCCCCCTGCAGGTTCCCGATGCCGTCCTGCTGGATGATGCTGAAACCGTTCGCGGTCGTGTTGATGCATTGGGTCGCGTTGGTGCCCCAGCGGTTGTTCATGATGCGGTAGTCGCCCGCGGCCACGCTGTCGAACTGGTCGCAGATCGTGGCGGCGGCGGCCGGCAGGGCAACGATCACGGTCGCGGCGGCGCCGCCGACCGCGAGCAGACCCACCGTGGCGATCGTGACGAGCCGGCGCTTGCTTGAAGCGTTCATGCTGCTCCTTGTGGGCGGAGGGGGACGGTGCAAGGCAGCCAGCGTTTGGGAGCGTTCCCACGATACGACAGATTCGACGTCTTCGAAACCGTCGGCCATTCCGTTCGATAGGCGAACACGAATCGAGGGCCGGTCCCGTTCGTGACCGACCCTCCGTTCGCGGGGGTCCGCTATTGGGTGTGTGTCACGAGATACCGGGGAAGACCGTGTTCACCGCCGACCAGGTGGTCGGATCGGACCAGGTGGCGGGGCGGATGCCGGCGACGAGGCGACTCAGCTCCGATGCCGTCAGGCCGCCGCAGCCCAGGTCGACCATGAACTCGCCGAGGTCCACCGCACACCGACGGCCATCAATGAGATCGACGCACCGGGCCGAGTGCCCCGCGATCGTGGTGGGCTTGCCCTTCCATTTCGGGGGCCACGACCCGCCGTCCGCGATGCTGATGTCGATGGCGTACTGGCGGCCTTGGCCTTGCAGCTGCACGACCGATCTGTAGCTGCCCGCCGAACGGGTGTCCTGCACCAGGTGGAACGGCACGTAGCCCGCCGGGAGGTAGTCGAGCCGGTAGGGCACCCGGGCCTGGTACGGCGCGACGAAACGCACCCCCTCGGCCAGCGCCAGCGCCGCCTCGAGGGTCAGCGGAGCCTGACGGTAGTTGCTGCCGATGACCGCCCATCCGTCGCGGGCGTACTCCCAGCGCAGCGCGCTCGCCTCCTCGTTGGCCGTGTACCACCCGGTGGCCCCGTTGACCGACACCCTCGTCGGCTGCTTGTCGGTCCAGACCTCCCAGCCCATCGCGTCGCCGCCGACCCGGGTGTTGGTGCCCGGCTTGTAGACGAACAACGTCGCCCGCTGCTGATCCGCTCCCGACGGCCGGATCGCGGCCGTCTGCACGTCCGGGTTGACCGTCAGCGGCTCGATCTCGAAACCGGCCACCCGGGCGGTGTCGACGGTGAAGGCGAACGGCGGACGGACCCCGGTCGGTGCGGGCGTTCGCGCCGCCGGCGCGGAGGTGGTGGACGCGGCGGGCACCGCGACCACGGCGCGGCGCGGCGATCCCAGCCCGGAGAGGACGAACGGCAGCGTGGCCACCAGCGCGACCGCCACGGCGGCGCCGGTCACGGCGGCGCCGACCCGCTGGCGGCGACGGCGGGCGCCGACCCGCCGCACCCCGGCCAGCACCGCGTCCGGATCGGGCACCAGATCCTCCCGCAGCGCCAGCACTCGGCGCACATCCTGCTCGGTCCGCATCGTCACTCCTCTGTTATCTGTCCGCGCCGTTCGGTGGTTGGGCGAGGACCGGCTCGGCCGGGCGCATGCCGGTAACGGTCAGTTCGATCCGCAGCATCGCCAATGCCCGGGAGGCGTAGCCGCGCACGGTGCCCGGCCGGCAGCCGAGGACCTCCGCAATCTCCACATCGGATAGTCCTTCGTAGTAGCGGAGCACCAGCACCGCCTGCTGCCGCCGCGGTAACCGGGCCAGCTCGGCCATGAGCGCGTCGCGTTCGGCGTGGGCGGCCGCAGCATCGGGCTGCCCGGCGAGACCGACGGGGTGGCCGTCAACGACCGAGCCCACCGGGACCACGCGTCCCCAGCGGCGCCGCCACGAGATGAACTCGTTGACGATCATCCGCCGCACGTACCGGTCGGGCAGGTCCAGCCGGACGATCGAACGCCACCGTGCCTGCGCCCGGGCGAGCACCTCCTGAACGACGTCCTGAGCGAGCTCGCGGTCGCCCGTGAGCACGACGGCGAAACGCAGCAGCCCTGCCAGCCGCGCCGCCACGTACTCCTCGAAGGTCATCTGGCCTCCCGTCGCCGTCCCCTCCTACACGTTCTCGGGGCCGGATCTGTTGTGCCGGCACGGCGCGTAACTCCGGAATCTGTTGGCCGCCGGGTTCCGGTAGGCCATACTCCGCGACGGTATGCACGTCGGTGGATATGGAGATCCAGACGATGGACTTCGCTCGCGCGATCTATGTCAGCACCTCCTCCTGGGCACTGTCAGCCGTGGATCGGCTCTCGTTCGAGACCGCCGACGGTCCCGGCCCGACCGAGGGAGGCGGTGTTGACAAGCTAGACGACCTGCTGCGCCGGTTGCTCGACCCGGACCTGCCCGGCCGGGCCTGGCTACGCGACGACGGTGCCGGTGTCGGTGGCGACGAGCCGAGGTGGGTCCCCTCCGAGCCGGAGCGGAGCTGGGATGCGGAGCTGCGCGTCTTCCAGCTGGCCGCTGGCATCTCCGAACGCGTGCAGCACGAGTGGGTGCGCGCCCGTCTGCGCGCCCTGCCGCGGCGTCGGGAGGAGCTGGCCGCGACCCTGGAACGGATCCGGCACCGGGTCTTCCTCGACGTCGACCGCGCCCGGTCGCTGTTCTGGACCGGCGATGTGCCGCTGACCCCCGATGTGCCCTTCTTCGCCATGCTGGACTTCCGGTTTGTGCCGTTGTTTCGGCAGCTGCGCTGCCACGTGAGCACGTCGATCTGGAGCCACCCACCCCGCAACCCGATCCATCGGCCGACCGAGATCCGCGACGTTCACGACACCGTTCTCGCGGCTTCCGTGGCCGTGACCATGGCGAACTTCGAAAGGGCCGCGACCGCGGCGGAGGGGATGATCGGCGAGTTGGGCTTTCCGGCGACTGATTTCCGCGTACGCGGCCGCCGGTATGTGCTACCACGATTCCTCGTCGCCGTGCCGCGGACCTACCAGTCGGACCCGGCAGCGTACCTCGACCAGCCGCTGGCCGAGCTGACGTGGCTTTCGGTCGGCGCTCACCACCCTCGGGACTCGTCGGTCTCCTGCGGCGTGATCAACGGGCGGATGCTCGCGCTGCGCCGGGTGCGACGCACCGCGCACGGTGACGCACCCACGTATCTCATGCTCCCTGGCGGTTCCGATCTCGCACAGGGCACCGGGCGGCCAGAGGCGGAGTTGGAGGTCGCCCAGGCGATCGTGGCCTTGACCGACCTGGAGGCCGAGGCGGCCGGGCGTCTCTTCGAAGCGCAGGCCGACATGGAGATCAGCCGAAATCACCTTCAGGTCTACAACGCGGTGGCGGAGCGGGCCGGCTTTCTCCTCGACGCGCTCACCACGCACCTTCCGATCCGCCGGCCGATCAAGCTGGATCGGGCCCACCGCTACGTGGAACTGCTCCATCAGACCCTGCTTCAAGCGGTGGCGGACCTCGGCCATGTGGCCGCCATCATCCGGAGCCGGGCCAGCGGCATCCGGGAGACGGCCGACGAGCTTCGTGACAGCTTCGACGCCCGCTTGACCGAACGCTCGCCCTGGGTCGAGCAGGGTTGCACCAACGGTCTGCGTGTGGCCCTCACGGAGACTGGACTCTTCGAGGCCGCGCAGCGGCACGGCCAGGACAACCTGACCGAGGCCGAACGAGTGAAGACCTCCTACGACGATCTCATGCAGGCCATCGGCAGCGCGTTCGATGAGCGGCGGGTGCGGGAGTTCGACCAGATCCAGAAGGCGAGCGCCCTGCTGGCGGCTGGTCTCGCCACGACCGCCGTGGCAAGCGCCGTCGACGCGTTGAACCTGGTCGACGCGGAGCATGGGCGGGCTGCGGTCGGTTGGTTGATCGGGTTGCTCGATGGTTCGGTCGGCTCGGTGCTGCGCTGGTTCTCCCCCGGGGGCATCCGGTGGTCGACCGCGTCGATCTGGGCGGCGAGGATCAGCGCGCTGTCGGCCGTGGTGGTCCTCGGCGCGGCGGTCTACGTCGGCTACCGCCTCCTCGCGGGCCGCCGGCTAGGTTCACGGACTTTCCAGAAGCGGTACGACGGCCGGGGCGTGCGCCGCCGGCTGGCCCTGATCGGTGCCCGACCGACCGATCCGGTCCGCTGGCCCCGGCTCGATGGCCTGGTGAGCGTGTGGCAACTGTTGCTGGAGACGTCGACTCACAACCTGGACCGGCTGGCGAAGCTGGATCACCAGGCCCGGCCGTGGGCGAGGCTCGAGCGGAGCTGGCCCAACCTCGACATCCACTTCGCTCGGGCGTTTGCCGCGTGCTGGGATGGTGCCGGCGCCGGCCGCGCGACCGACCGGCATTACCGCGCCGGTGCCGACATCAGCCAGATCGGGCAGCAGATCGAGACGTGGATGCTGCAGTCGCTCCTCCTCACGGAGCGACCTCGCCGCATGTACCGCTACCAGCTGCCCAACTTGGCCTGCCTCTACCGCTGCTGTGCCCAGATCGCGGACTCGTTTCTTCACGAGAGTTACGTCAGCGACGCGAGCATGATCGCCGAGATCGACTTCCAGCGGTCCATGGAGCGGCTGGGATTCTCCCGCGAGGAGGCGCTGCGCATCGACGACTGGTTGCGTTACCACGACCACGGCCCGCTCCGTTACAACAGCGCGGCCGAGGCCCTGGAGCGCATCGACCGGCTCGGGCTCGACTCGGGCATGGACAAGGCGGCGCGCATGCACACGACAGAACATGTGCTTACGGCCAGGAGCGAGCCCGGCTGCCACCGGTGCCTCGCTCTCCGCGGCCGACTCACCCGTCCCGTGCCCCGCCCGCGGCGCCGCGGCGAGGCCGCCAACGCCCGGATGCCGTTGGACAACCGGGGCCACTACCCCGCGCTGCCGGACGAGATGGTCCCGGTCACGAGGGCCGACCGGGCTCCCTGACGCTCAACGCCTCCTCACAGATCTTGGATGATCTGAGGCGTCAGAGCAGCACAGATCATCCAAGATCTCGCGAGTTCGGCGGCGGCCCGTCAGGTGATGGCGAGCAGCACCGCTTGACCATTCGCCGCCGCGGTCCGGTAGAAGTCGCGTAGTCCGGCGAAGTGCGGCGCGAGATAGTCGTCGAACGCGCCGGCGTCGCCGGTCCAGCCCTCCGGGTAGATCTCGTCCGCGGCCATCGCGTCCGCCTTGAAGCGGGCGCGTAGCGTCTCGATCGTCAACGCGTCGAGTGCGGTGGAGACCGCGCGGACCGCCTCCGGGTGGAGCAACCTTGCCGGGCCGTAGCCGTCGTCCTCACCAACCTCGACGCCGCCGAGAATCGCCGCGCCGGCCGGATCATCACCGACCTCCCAGGCGGTGCCGGTCAGCAGGTAGTGGATGGCGTGCCAGGACTTGTCCAGGTCCAACTCGGGCTCAGGCATGTCGGCGTCGTCGTCATCGAGGTCGCCGTAGATGAGGGCGCTGACCGCCGTGGGCTCACCGAGCACCGCTTGCAGGTCGTCGCTGGACAGCCGATGCCCGATCAAGACCATGCTCATCGGTACGGTCCCTTCCTCTCAAGGTCGTTGCGTGCCGCTCGCCACGACGTGCCACCGCTACGCTCCCAGCCATGACCCCCGAAGTCGAACAGCTTCGCGCGACGCTCGACGGGCTGCGGGCCGGCGTCCTCAAGAAGCTGGCCGGACTAAGCGACGAGGACGCTCGGCGCAGCACGGTCGACTCGGGCACCAACCTGGCCGGGCTGGTCCAGCACCTCACGTTCGTCGAGTCCCTGTGGCTTGAGGAGATCGCCGCCGGTGGGAAGGCAGCAAGGGGTGACCGGTCGATGCGGGTCGACCCCTCGGTCCCGCTGCGGGTCCTACGGGCCGAGTACCGCGCGGCGTGCGCGGCCAGCAACCAGGTCATCGCCGCCATCGGTGATGCGGACGCATCCGTAACCCGCAACGGGAAGACACGCGATCTTCGGTGGGTGCTGCTCGCGGTCATCGAGGAGACGGCCCGCCATGCCGGGCACGCCGACATTATCCGAGAGCAGATCGACGGCCAGACCGGCCGTTGACCCCGCGCCGGTCACAGTGTCGCCTGAGCAGGCCGATCGTAGACTTCGCGGTTGTGAAGGGATCGTTGCTTGTGGCTGGCACGACATCGGACGCGGGCAAGAGCGTGTTCACCACCGGCCTGTGCCGGCTGTTGGCCCGCCGGGGCGTGCAGGTTGCTCCGTTCAAGGCGCAGAACATGTCCAACAACTCGATGGTGGTGGCCGGGCCGGATGGGATGGGGGCCGAGATCGGCCGAGCCCAGTGGATCCAGGCGATCGCAGCCGGCGTAACGCCCGAGGTGGCGATGAACCCGGTGCTGTTGAAGCCGGGCAGCGACCGCCGCAGCCACATCGTGCTCAACGGTCACCCGGCGGGCTCGATCTCTTCGGTCGAGTTCGTTGGCGGTCGCCGTGCCCTGGCGGAGGCCGCGTTTGCCGCGTACGCGGACCTGGCTGGCCGGTTCGAGGTTGTTGTCTGCGAGGGCGCTGGGAGCCCGACCGAGATCAACCTGAGGGCGCACGACTACGTGAACATGGGCCTGGCTCGGCATGCCGGGATGCCCGTGCTGGTGGTGGGCGACATCGACCGCGGTGGGCTCTACGCCGCGCTCTACGGCACAGTGGCGCTGTTGGAGCCGGAGGATCAACGGCTGGTCGCCGGGTTCGTGGTGAACAAGTTCCGCGGTGAGGAGGCGTTGCTGCACCCCGCCAACCGCGAGATCACCCGGCTCACTGGTCGTCCCGTCCTGGGTGTGGTGCCGTGGAGTCCGGAGGTTTGGCTGGACTCCGAGGATGCGCTTGACACGACCGGTCGCACGGCCACCGTGGCGGACCCGCTTCGCGTCGGCGTCGTTCGGTTTCCCCGGATCAGCAACTTCACCGATGTCGACGCGCTGGGTCTTGAGCCCGATGTCGAGGTTCGGTTCGCGACCCGACCGGCGGATCTCGCCGACGCCGACCTGATCGTGCTGCCCGGGACCCGCTCAACCATCGCCGACCTCGCCTGGTTTCGCCGTCGTGGCCTGGCCGACGCCGTCGCCGCGCACGCGGCGTCCGGGCGTCCGGTGTTGGGCGTCTGCGGCGGTTTCCAGATGCTCGGCACGGTCGTGGACGACCCGGATGGAGTGGAGTCACCGCCGGGGACACGCGTCGATGGTCTGGCTCTGCTGGACACCCGCACGGTGTTCGCGGCGGAGAAGGTCGTACGGTTGTCATCCGGGATGGCGCTCGGCGCGGCCGTTCGCGGGTATGCGATCCACCATGGAGTGGTGACCGGCGGCGGTGAGGACTTTTTCGGCGGCATCCGGCAGGGCAACGTGTTCGGGACGATGTGGCATGGCAGCCTCGAGTCCGACGGTTTCCGGGCTGCTTTCCTGGCCGAGGTCGCGTCGGCGGTCGGGCGAGCTCGGACGCCGTCAGGAATCCGCTTCGACGAGGCCCGCCAGCGACGCCTGGACCATCTTGCCGACCTGATCGAACAGCACGTTGACGTCGATGCGGTATTGCGGCTCATCGACGGGGGACCGCCGCCCGGACTACCGGTGCTCGCACCCGGCGACGGCCGAGGCGTCACGGCGTGACGGTACTGGTGCTGGGTGGGACAGCCGAGGCGCGGGCGCTCGCTGAGCACCTTCATCGTGAGGCCATCAACTTCGTTTCGTCGCTGGCCGGGCGGGTGGCGCAGCCCCGCCTGCCGGTCGGGATGGTGCGAATCGGCGGGTTCGGTGGAGTGGACGGGCTGGTGTCCTTCCTCGTTGAGCAAGAGGTGTCGGCCGTGATCGACGCGACCCATCCATTCGCGGAAGGGATGAGCGCCAATGCCGTGGCGGCGTGCCGCGCGGTAGGCGTCCCGCTGCTCCGGTTGGAGCGACCGGGTTGGGCGGGGGCACCCGGCGCTGACCGGTGGCGTTGGGTTGACCATCACCTCGCCGCCGCTGCGCTGGTGGCCGGACTGAGCACGCGACCGTTTCTGACCGTTGGCCGCCAGCAGCTCGGCGTCTTCACTGGGCACTTGTCGGCCCACGCGGTGCTGGCTCGGGTCGTTGACGCACCGGAGATCGCGCTGCCGGATGCATGGACGCTGCTCACCAGCCGCGGACCATATGACCTGGTGTCGGAACGGAAGCTGATGACCGGACACCCCATCGACGCGTTGGTCACCAAGGATTCCGGGGGTTCCTACACCTGGCCCAAGATGCAGGTCGCCATGGAGATGGGCATTCCCGTCGTTGTCGTGCGCCGGCGGCGACCCGTCGCGGACGTGGAGACGGTCAGCGACCCGGCCGGCGCCGCCGACTGGGTCAAAGCGCGCAGTTGAACCCGACCCCGCCCCCGAGCTCGGGACGCGGGGTACGTCCAGGTCCGGTGCTACAGGCTGGCGGCCAGCTCGCGCCGCGCGGCGGCCCGGTTCTCGCGTTCGTGGAGCCGGCCGATCAGGGCGGTCAGGACGACGCCGATGACGGCCCACATGGTCGCCAGGGTGATGAGAGAGGCGCGACGGAACTCCCACAGCGTCTGGCCTGGGAAGTCGCCGATCTCGTTGACGGTCGGCATCAGTTGGCCAGCGACGACCACGACGACCAGGTACGCCACGGCGGAGATCACCACGGCCTGGAACACTCCACGCCGGCTGAGCAGGTAGCGGGCGAGTGCGACAGCCGCCGCGATCGCGACGACGGAGAGAAGCATGTAGATGAAGTAGTTCGTGGTTCGCGAACCGATAGTGTCCTCGTTGCCGACGGCGGGCGGCGTGGCCGGGTACTTGAGGAATGGCACCAGCGAAACCGCCACAAAGCCCAGCAGAGTCACCAGTGCCGTGGACTGGGTCGGTGTGAGCCGTCCGATGCGGCCGAGGACGACGGCGGCCACGAGGGCGACGAGAGCACCGAGCGCGGGGCCAACCGTAAGCATCGCCGTGGCGAGGCCCCAGACCTTCTGGGCGGTACGGGAGACCTCGGTGCCGTCGTCGTCGTGGCCCGCCGCCGGGACCTCTTCGTGGGGCTCAGCGGCGACACCCGCCACTTCGATGGCGATCGCTGCGTCGATGGACGGCTCACCAAAGACGTTGGCGATAAGGAAGGTGAACAGTCCTGCGGCGAAGCCGGCGACAAGGCCGCGGATGAGGAAGTTACGTACAGTCATCGATGGATGGGCTGGCGTCAGTGGCAGGGAAAGCCGAGCAGGTGCCGGCCGTCGTGAACCCATTCGTGGATCGCATTGCCCGCCGGGATGCCGACTGCGCCTTGGTCCGCGCTGACGAAGAACAACACGATCAGTGCCAGAAGGCCGAAAAAGACGGCCCATGGTGCGATCTGGCGCAACGGGATGGTGGGTACCGCGATCGGCTGCGTTGCGGGAACGGGCAGACTCATGTGGGCCTCCTGAGGGATCGTGCGTCCCGTTCGTCTGTGCGATCGCTGGTCTCAGGTCTGGCTTCACACGCACTCGGCTGGAGGCGGTGTCACAGTAGCGCGACTGCGCCGGACTCTCACCGGCTTCATCGACCAGGATTACTCTCACGCTACCAGCGCACCGCGCTGTTTTGTCAACCACTCGCCCCCGCGGATCACCCGGATCTCAGCAATCCCGCCACCGGACCGATCACTGTGATCGCCGGCGCCTTGACCTGCGCCGCCATGGCATCGGCCGCGATGGTGGCCAGAGTTCCGACGATGACGCGCTGGCTCGGCAGGCTCCCGTCGGCAACAACCGCGGCGGGGCAGGTCGGATCGAGTCCGGCGTCCAGGATGGCCGCGGTGATCGCCGGGAGCGTCCGGACGCCCATGAGGACAACGATCGTGGTGCCGGTGGCGGCCAGTGCCTTGTAATCCATCGTGGACTCGGCGTGGCCGGGCGGGACATGACCGGAGATGACCGTGAATCCCTGGGCCAGGCCGCGGTGCGTCACGGGGATTCCGGCGAGGGCCGGCACGGCCGTGGCTGACGTCACGCCGGGGATGACGCGGACCGCGAGGCCGGCCTCGGCACACGCCATGAGTTCCTCGCCACCTCGCCCGAGGACGAAGCCGTCGCCACCCTTGAGCCGGACGACGCTGCGGCCGGCCAGCGCATGCGCCACCAGCAGGCGGTTGATCTGCTCCTGTGTGGTCGCTCGCCCGCCGGGAAGCTTGGCCACGTCGACGATCTCGGCGTCGGGCCGCGTCCAGCCGAGAGCGGCCAGGGGCACCAACCGATCGGTCACCACGACGTCGGCCTGCTCGAGCGCCTCGCGGCCGGCAAGGGTCATCAGGCCGGGATCGCCTGGTCCCGCGCCGACGAGGGTCACCGACGCACCGGCCCTGGAGTGGTGGGTGCTTGGCGGTGATGCCCGGACGGTGAGGACGAGATCCGCGTCCAGATCATGGGCCTGAACCTCCCGAGCATGCCAGGTGACCAGTCCTCGGAGCGCGAGGTCCTCGATGGCCGGAGTCACGGTGGGGGCGACGACGCTGACGTGGGCTCCCTCGCCGAGGAGGGCGGCCACCTGCGCCGCCGCCCGGGCGTCGCCGCCGACCACGACGACGTTTCTGCCGGCCACGTCGAGCTTCATCCCACCAGATCCCTTATGACCTGGGACAGCGCGGACAGCAGCGGCTGTGTCTGTCCTGCCGGGCGGACGGCGATCCGGACCCATCCGTCGTCGAGGCCGGGGAAGGTGTCACAGCGGCGCACGGCGAAGCCGGCCTGGCGCAGCCGAGCGTGCGTGCCGGCGGGTACCTGAGCGAGCACGAACGCGCCCACGCCGGGCACGTGCCGGATGCCGAGTCGGTCGAGGTTCGAGGTGAGAAACGCACGGTCGCGGGCCAGCACTTCGGCCCGCCGGGTTGCCTCGACGCGCGCGTCCACAGTGGAGACCGCAAGCATTGCCGCTGCTGCCGCCGAAGACACCGACCAGGGCGGCTGTTGGCGGCGCAGCTCGGCGATCTGGCGGGTATCGCCGACAACATACCCGGCCCGGACGCCCGGGATCGCCCACAGTTTCGTGAGGCTCCGTACCACGAGCAAGCCGGTCGCCCGTTCGCCGGTCAGAGATGCCGGCTCGCCGGGGACGGCGTCCATGAACGCCTCATCGACGACAACCGTCCGGCCCGGCGCTGACAACAGCCGGATCGTTGCCTTCGGATGGAGTACCGCGGTCGGGTTGGTGGGGTTGCCGATCACAACGAGGTCGGCGGTGGACGGGATGGTGCTGATCCGCAGCGTGAAGTCGTGCTCGGCCAGGCACGCTACCCGGGTGGGGCGAAACCCCGCGGCCAGCAGTGCCGCCTCGGGTTCGGTGAACTGCGGGTGGACCACTACGGGGTGCCGCCAGCGCCGGGCGCGGGCGATCAGCGTGAACGCCTCGGCCGCGCCGGCCGTGGCAAGGATCTCGTTCCCGTCGCGGCCGTGCAGAGCGGCGAGCGCCAGTTCGGCCGCGCGGGCGTCGGAATACTCGCTGACGTGAGCAAGGCTCGCGGCCAGCGCGTCGAGGAGCCATCCCGGTGGTCCCTCGGCATGGACGTTGACGGCAAAGTCGGCCAGACCGTCGGCCAGTTCGCGATCCCCGTGGTGGTGGAGCGGGTCCGCCGGCCTGTCCATTGAGGTGGGCGGCTCCGGCGGCGCGACCGGGGAGAGGGCGGGCACAGCGGTCGGGCTCGGGTTCTGGTCGAACGTGCGCGCGGCCTCCGCGAAGCGATCGGCGAGTTGCGGATGTCCGGCCCAGTGCACATGCAGGTACGCGGCGGACAGCGTTGGGGAGCCGAATCCCTCCGGTTGCCCGTCGACCAGGTATGCCGGACTTGCTCCGGCGACCGGAGCGGTGACTGTGCGGTGGAACTCATGGCCGTGCACGCGGGTGCCGCCCGGGCCGCCGAGCTGGTCGGTCGGGACGATGGCGGTGCGGTAGCCGAGGGTGAGTCGGGGTGTCATCGTGGCGTCCGCCGGCAGGGCGCCGACCATAGCTGCTCCATCGAGGGTGCGGCACAGGTAGAGCAGTCCCGCGCACTCAGCAACGGTCGGCATGCCCGATGCGAGGGCATCGAGCAGTTCCCTGCGGACGCGATGGTTCGCTGACAGCTCCCCCGCGTACACCTGGGGGAAGCCGCCGCCGAGATAGAGTGCCCGTGTGCCCGCCGGGAGCTCGTCGTCGGTCAGCGGGTCGAACATAGCGATATCGCAGCCCGCGGCCCGCAGCAGCTCCTCAGTCTCGGCGTAGCGGAAGGTGAAGGCGCGTCCGCCGGCCATGGCCACGAGCGGGCGGCCCTTGCCGGTGGGGTGGACCTCGGCGGTGGCTTGCCACGGCTCCGCGTCAAGGTCCGCGGCCTCGCGCGCCAGCGCCAGCAGGTGGTCGAGGTCGAGGTTGGCCTCGATGCGTTCGGTCAGCAGGTCGAGCTCCGCGACCGCTTCCGGCCGTTCGGCGACCGGCACCAGACCGAGATGCCTCGACGGCACAACGATCCCGTCGTCGCGGTGGAGGACGCCGAGCACAGGCAGCCCGGTTGGCGCCAGGGCGTCGAGCACCTCCCGGGCATGCCGCGGCGAGCCGGCCTTGTTGAGCACGACCCCGGCGATGGTGACCGAGGGGTCGAAGGTCCGCATGCCGTGCACGACGGCGGCCACGGACCGGGAGGCGTGGGAAACGTCGACGACCAGGACGACCGGGCTGATGGTGATGGCGGCGACGTGGGCCGTGGACGCGAAACCGTCGCCGCCGAGCTGACCGTCATAGAGTCCCATGACTCCTTCGATGATTGCGACGTCCGCGCTCGCGGCGCCGTGCAACAGCAGTGGTGCCAGCCGGTCCTCGCCGACCAGGTAGGGGTCAAGGTTGCGGCCTGGTCGGCCGGTGGCCATTTCGTGGTAGCCCGGGTCGATGTAGTCGGGTCCGACCTTGTGGCCGCTGACCGCGTGTCCGCGACGGCGTAACGCGGCCATGATCCCCGTGGCGACCGTGGTCTTGCCGTGACCGGATGCGGGCGCGGCCACGACGAGGCGGGGCAGGTTCACCACCTACATCACCGCCCGGTCACCACTCGATGCCCTTCTGGCCCTTCTGTCCGGACTCGAAGGGGTGCTTGATGGCATTCATCTCGGTCACCAGGTCCGCGAGGTCGACCAGGCGCGGATCTGCTCGACGGCCGGTTACCACGACATGCTGGTGGCCTGGCCTGGCTTCGAAGGTCGCGAGAACGTCGTCGATGTCGACCCAACCCCACTCGATCGGGTAGGTGAACTCGTCGAGGATGTACAGATCGTGCCGCTGCGCAGCCAGGCGTCGCTTCACTTCCGCCCAACCCTCAGCCGCGGCCGCGGCGTGGTCCTCGGCGGTGCCTTCCTTGCGCGACCAGGACCAGCCGGCGCCCATCTTCTGCCACTCGACCGGACCGCCCTCCCCGGTCTCCTCGTGCAGCGCGCCGAGTCTCTCGAGCACCGTTTGCTCCCCTATGCGCCAACGAGCGGACTTGACGAACTGAAACACGCCGACGTTCCAACCCTGGTTCCAGCCACGCAGGGCGAGCCCGTACGCCGCGGTGGACTTGCCCTTACCGTTGCCGGTGTGTACCACCAGCAGTGGGCGGTTGCGGCGCTGTTTGGTCGTGAGCCCGTCGTCGGGTACCTCGAGCGGTTGTCCCTGCGGCATCAGGCGGACCTCCTCACGACTCGGCGGGCAGCGTGGGCGAGCGACGACGCGTCCACCTCGCCTATCGGTACGTGCGCCGCTCCCAACAGCTCGGCCAGCCGCGACGCCAGACCAAGTCGCAGGCGCCCGGTCTCGCAGTCGAGGACCACCGCCCCCAGTCGGGCGCGGCCGAGAGCGGCCGCCGCCCGATGGGCCCGCCTCAAAGGGTCGGGGCCGTGCGTGGCGCGGCCGTCGGTGACGAGCACCAGCAGTGGCCGCCGGCGAGGGTCGCGCACAGCCTCGACCCGCACCACCTCTGCTATCCGTTCTAAGGCCTCGGCCAGCGGGGTACGGCCTCCGGCCGGCAGGTCACGCAGCCGTGCGACCGCCACCTCGATCGACCCGGTCGGCGGCAGCGCGAGCTCGGCCCCGTCGCCACGGAAGGTGACCAGGCCGACCTTGTCGCGGCGCTGGTAGGCATC
>Ga0209382_10003872_pt1 | contig 20489 bp, 23 predicted proteins | sample SoiMetdeltSBSDD5_FD_187599 | JGI IMG/M metagenome (GOLD analysis project Ga0209382, IMG submission 187599) | Bulk soil microbial communities from a Populus tree surrounding site in Tennessee, USA - Soil MetaG P. deltoides SBSDD5 (SPAdes) (version 2) | ecosystem: Environmental > Terrestrial >... | reverse complement strand
GTTCAGCGGCGTGATCAGCGTGCTGTTGCTGCGGTCCGCAGCACCGGGCCGGACGCTGAGGGGTGCCATCGTTGCACTCGCTGTCGGTGTCGCGATCACGCTCGCCGGAGTTCGCGAGCAATTGGTTTGGCTGATGCTGGTCGGCACGGTCATCTCTGGCATTGGTTTTGGCGCGGCATTCTCCAGCACCATGCGCATCGTACTGCCACTTGCGAAGACCGACGAACGCGCCGGGCTTTTGGCTGCATTTTACGTCGAAGGCTACCTGTCGTTCAGCCTGCCCGCGGTGCTCGCCGGGCTTGCCGTGCCGATGGTGGGTCTCACGGTCGCCGCCTATGTCTACGGCACAGCCGTCATCGTGATGGCACTTGCCTCGATGATCACAGCCGACTCCACCCAAATTTGAAGGGACAAGAAGATGACGCGGAAGATCGAAGAGACGAACAAAAGATTAGTTCTCGAAGCGTTTGATACGCTGTTCAACAAGCGGGACTACCAGGAGGCGGAACGCTTTTGGTCGCCAAACTATATCCAGCACAGCGCGCACATCAAACCCGGACGCGACGGTTTGTTCGATCTGATCCGGAGCTCGCCAGCGACGTTAGGATATGAGCCCGGCACGATCGTTGCCGAGGGCGATTACGTGATCGTCCACGGCCGGTTGACGAACACTGGAAGGCCGAAGAATTGGATCGCAGCCGATATCGTGCGCGTGGCCGACGGACTGCTCGCCGAACACTGGGACGTTTTGCAGGACGAAGCAACCGAGGCCGAGTCGCAAAGTGGTCTGCCGATGTTCGGGACCAAATTTCCCAACGGCTGACATTTTGCAATGCAAACGCCGTGCCCGCTTTGGGTCAAAACCAGACATTTGCGCCGCAAAAAGCGATGTCCCGCTTTACCCCCGAAAGCGGACATGTGCGGCGCAACTAGGGATGTCCGCTTTGGGCCAAAAGCAGACACAGGTCAACTGCCTGCCTTTTCCCTTTGCTCTACTGCCAATTGTCTTTGCTCAATGCCCACCATGGTCGACCAAGCACCCAATACGACCGTGACGAGAAGTGTGGTGTACGAAACAGTCACAATGTACATCCCCCAGCGAGAGCCCTGGATGAGCGTAATGCCACCGGCTATACCGAGGAGATAGGCCACAGTTAATGGAATCGCTCGGGACATCTTCATGCCGCCGCGGTGACTGTCGTCCCGGTGTTTATAAATGAAAGTGTAAGAGGTGCTGAGAGCAATCCATAGTCCCACTAGGTTAAGGGCCATTAGCTCAGCACCGAGGAACCATACCGGCTGGGGAACTAGAATAAGAATTGCTTCCACAAGTAATGTGAGAAGATAAAGCGTTTGGTTGTAGGAGCGAACGCGAAACCCGGGATTGCTCACGACGTCGCTGAGATGAATCGACGTAGCGATGAAAAGCAGGCCAATGAGCGCGGCTGACGATGTGCCCAGCATTACGTAGAGATTTTGCCACGCGTCAATCAAGTCCACGCTTTCGGTGTCCATTTTATTTGACCCATTCGTGAGGACAAATGCCATTAAGGGCCAATATCGGACATTCTGACATCGGTCGGCTGTGGCCAAACATAGGACCATTGGCCAACTCGACATCCACTTAAGTCCATCAGGAAAATCAATTTCTAAAAGAGGCACGCGCGTGTGCCGTGAGGTCAAAAGCAAGGAGCGACCAGTATGACCGGGACCCTTCAACGCACCGAGCAAGTGATTACAGTGGCAGAGTTGCGGGAGATGCTGGACGACAAGGATGAGAAGAGCTTCGCCGACTTAACGTCCAAGGGCGTGGCGCAGGTTCAAGGTGGCACTTGGCGGCGCGAGCAGGACGGCCGCTGGCGCTTCTGGCAGAACCCAAACTGGTCCGATGATGATTGACACCACTACTACAGCGAAGCAATGAATGAGCTGCGCATTCGGACCATGCGGCCGGACGAAATCTCTATCGCCATCGACTGGGCCGCGGCCGAAGGCTGGAATCCGGGACTCGCCGATGCCGCCTGCTTCGCTGTGGTAGATCCGGATGGCTTCCTCATTGGCGAACTCGACGGCGCTCCAGCCGCGACCATCTCGTGCGTCAATTATTGCGCGAGCTTCGCCTTCGTTGGCCTGTACATCGTGCGGGAAGACGTGCGCGGCCGCGGCCACGGACTGCGTATATGGAACGCGGCCATTGCGCACGCTGGTACACGAGTGATCGGGCTCGATGGTGTGGTGGCGCAGCAGCAGAACTACGAAAAGTCGGGTTTCAAATTCGCCTATGCGAATGTCCGTTACGGAGGCACCGTCGCCGCGCCGGATGCGCAGCGGGCCGGTGTCATAGCGATGGCCGAAGTCCCATTGGCGGTTGTGGAGGCTTACGACGCGACGGTCTTTCCAGCCCCGCGCACTGCGTTCTTACGCGCCTGGATTGGCTCGCCCGGACATGTCGGGCGCGCACTCGTGCGCGACGGCCAACTCACCGCTTGGGGCGTGATCCGTCGGTGCCGGAAGGGCAGCAAGATCGGCCCGCTTGTTGCCGATGATCGCGACGCGGCCGAAGCGGTGCTGGCAGCTTTAATAACAAGCGCGGGCGGCGGTAAGATTTTCCTCGATGTTCCGAGCGTTAACCGCGATGCGCTCGCGCTGGCGCAAAACTTAGGGCTCGCGCCGGTGTTCGAGACTGCTCGCATGTATACCGGCCCGATCCCGCCGTTGCGGCTGGAGCGAGTATTCGGCGTCACTACCTTAGAGTTGGGGTAGCCGACAATTAAAACAGGAAAAATGACGATGAAAGCGGATCACAAGATTGTTTTCGCTCTAATAGCCGGCGCAGTTATCGGCGGATCCCTCGTACAAGCACTTCACGCCGAGGCCAAACCGCCTGCCTATGTCGTCGGAGAGGTCGACGTGACGAACCACGATGCCTTCTTAAAAGACTATGTTCCACTGGCGATAAAAGCTCTCAGTAAAGGTGGCTATGGCTATAAAGCCATTGCGGTTGGCGGCAAGACGGCCGGGATCGAGGGCGAGCCGCCCAGACGCATTGTCATCAACGCTTTTGCGAATTTGGACGCAGCCGTAGCAGCATATAACTCACCGGCCTACAAAGAAGCCGCGAAGATTGGCAGCAAATACGGAACGTTTCGTATCTACGCTGTCGAGGGATTGCGACGTTGATTGCTTCGCAAGACGGATAACCGGTCGGCGGTTTGATTTCCGGCGATTGGCAAGGGGGATCTAAACATGAGCGACTGGCTGCACAATTTGCCAATCTTTTGGATGGCGTTGGTCGTTTTCGGCTTCACGTACTTGCTGGCTGCAGGAATCTGCGGGCTCGTCACGGTCCTGGCGAAGGGCGAGCGAGCGCGTGCATTTAAAACAATCTCTCCCGGAATGCTGCCGCCATTAGGCATTATCTTCGGTCTGTTTGTCGCGTTCACTGCTGCGCAGGTCTGGACCGACAACGAACGCGCCAATGCGGCGGTCGATCGTGAAGCGAGCGCGCTCAGAGCCGTCGTGGTCCTTGCGGCTGTTTTTCCGGGCGAACCGGAATCGCGCTTGCGCGCCCTCATCCGCCGCCACATTGAGCAAGCCGCAGCTCAGGAATGGCCGATGATGGCTCGGGGCACCGCTACCTTGCGGTTTACGCCAGCCTTGCTTGCGGAGACGCTCCAGTCGACACTTGCTCTGACCCCCGATACCGAAGGCCAGAAAACTGCACAGCGTGAAATCACCACTGCGCTCGAAACCGCATTCGATGCGCGTCGACAGCGGATCATCATTAGTCAGTCTCACGTCAATTTAGTGAAGTGGCTCTGCTTGTTCGTGCAGGCTGTGGCTGCGTTGTTCGCGATTGCCATGATCCACTGCGACAATCGGATCGCCTCTGCCATCGCGGTCGGCCTCTTTGCAACGGGTGTGGCCGCGTCCGTGCTGCTAATCGCCTCGCACGACCGGCCGTTCACGGGCGAGATCTCAGTTGGGCCCGGGCCGCTCCTACAGGTCATGCCGGATGCTAGTCGTTAAGAGACGCCCTGAGACATTATAAGGGAGGCACAATGAACGTTAGCGACGGTTCGGCGACCATGTACCGAATAGCAAACGCGAGTACGACGATACCGTACAAATGCGTCTCTTTGTGATGCACGGCACAGCGATGCGAGACGAACGCAACTAGGGTTAGGTGAATTCAAGAGCCCTAGGCGCTGGCGAAAACCCCAAAGGAGACTCCCATGCGTATCCTGTTCGGCATCGCGATCGTAGCCGTCGTTGCATTCACCGCCTGGTCAGTCGAACCGACCGTTGGCAAAACCCCTACCACCGTTTCCCTCGATCCCCACGGCATGATGGTCAACACGACCAATCTACCGCAAGCGCATTACGATGATTACAGCACCATTTACTAACAGATAGTGCGGTCGGATCATCGATCTGCGGGTTAGCTGGCCCGTCTCCTCTAAAGCCCTGGTCGTTCTTCTCCCTGGCGACCAGGGCTTTGCTAACGCCAGTGTTCACAGCGGCCGGTTCATACCAACTACAACCGTGAGGCTTCAGTGCATCGATTTGTCGGGCCGAAACGGATCGTAGAGATAGCCGGCCTACACGAGACTGGCGTCGCCGCTGTAGCTTAACAGTTCCTCGATCTTCTCTACCGTTTTTGCCAATCACGCTAAGAGGAAATGTGAACCGCTGCGGCTTGCCGGGCGCGGCGGCTAACTGCCGAATGTCCGCTTTGGGTCAAAAGCCGACATTCGCGGTGCAAAAAGGCATGTCCGCTTTACCCCCGAAAGCGGACATGTGCGGTGCAATTGCCGATGTCGGCTTTGGGCCAATAGCGGATACTCAGGGCGGGGCGTCTGGATGCGGAAGTTGCTCCTGCTGCTTGGCCAAACTGACGTCCCTGACCGATACGACATTCATTATCTCGGAGCATTCACCATCCTCCTTGCAGTCATCAAGCATGCCTTCCACCTCGCACTGGTGGCCTACAACACAGACGGCAAGGATCTTCTTCTGATCTTCTCCGCTGAAAATACATATGTGCTCCGGCTCCTCATCTATTACGAACCCGTGCTCCGATTTTGTTAGCACTCCCGAGCAGAGACCGGGCTGAGGTGCCGCTTCGGCAAGTTTGAATGAAAACAAACAAAACAGCAGGGCCGTCACAGCCATACTTGCAACCGCATAACCGCTTCGCTTGTCGTACCGCATCAGTCTTCTCTCAGACGATGTGCTCCGGCGCCAATTTGCACGCGCCCGCATCAGCCAATTCTATTTGTATTGTCGGGTGCGCAATTTCGAATTTGTGGTGAAGCTGATCGCAAACCTTTTGCAAGAACTCATCCCCGGGATGGCCGTCCGGCATAACCATGTGACAGGTCAATGCCGTTTCGGTTGTGCTCATTGCCCAAACGTGCAGGTCGTGGACGCCCACAACACCCGGCAACTCACCGAGAAACTTGGCTACTTCCTTCGGGTCTATTTCGGCGGGGACTGCGTCGAGCGAGTGATTGATAGCATCGCGCAAAAGGCCCCACGTTCCCCAGACGATTACCGCCGATATGGCGATGCTCACGGCAGGATCGAGCCAATTCCAGCCGGTCAGGAGGATGAGACCGCCAGCGATCATGACACCTAACGAGACGGTAGCATCTGCCACCATATGCAGAAACGCGCTACGAATGTTGAGATCACCTTTTTGACCAGCCATAAGGAGCCAAGCTGAGAGGCCATTGATTAGGATGCCTATGGCGGCAACGACCATAATCGTCAGACCCGCGACTTCGCCGGGTTCAAAGAACCGCTCTCGGTCTCGGGCAGACCGAGCGCCTCAAGGCCGAGTTGCACATTTTCCAACACTGTTAGCCACGGAAAAAGCGCGAAGCTTTGAAACACCATCGCGATGCCGGGCGCCGGCGCTGTAACAGGCCGACCCTGATAGTTGACGCGACCTGAAATCGGCTGTGCGAGGCCCGCAATTAGCCGCAGCAGCGTCGATTTGCCCGATCCAGAACGGCCGAGCAGTCCTACGATCTCACCTTCCTTGAGGGTGAGATTGATCCTCACGAGCTTGCCGCAACGCCCTGGACACTGTGCGAGCCTCTACCTTACGCTGCTGCTCGAAAATCAATGAGTACATCGGCCGGAGCTAAAAAATAGAGATGTTCATTCTTACCACAAAGGCGAAAAGGCATCGATAATCAATTTTCAGCAATGCGATAACCTATACCCGGCTCAGTCAGGATGATATGCGGATCGTCGGGATGCTCTTCAATCTTCTGCCGCAGCTGGCCGATATAGACCCGGAGATAGTGTGTGTCTTCAGAATGAGCCAAACCCCATACCGCGGTGAGGATTTGCTGATGGGTCACCACGCGTCCGGGGTGTTTCGCCAAGAACGACAGCAGCTCAAATTCTTTTGGCGTGAGCTTGAGTTCGGCGCCGCCCCGCGTCGCACGGTGGCGCACGGCGTCCACTTCGAGGTTGCCGACTCGTAGAACAGGCGCTTCCGCCTTGCGCTGCATGCGGTGCCGCAATGCTGTTCGCATCCGCGCCAGCAGTTCACCGACATTGAAGGGTTTGTTGACGTAATCGTCAGCGCCGAGGTCGAGTGCTTCGATCTTTTCGGTTTCGCGCTCACGCGCAGACAGTACAATAATGGGAATGTCTGACCATTCTCTCGCTCGTCGGATGATATCTTTTCCGTCGCCATCAGGCAGGCCGAGATCGAGCAGAACGATATCCGGCGCCTCGGCGGCAATGCGCTTGAGACCTTCCGCCACCGTTCCAGCACTTTCCATTTCGTAATTGTTCGCTTCCAGCGCCGGCTTGAGAAAGCGCAGGATGGCCGCTTCGTCGTCGATCACGAGCGCATGAATCCTGGCACTCATACGTGCGTTGCCTCGCGTGGAAAGGTCATAACGAACCGGGCGCCATGGCCATCCTTGAATGGGCTTTCGACTTCAATCTGTCCACCGTGTGCCTCCATGATGCCCTTAGCGATGGCGAGCCCGAGACCGGTGCCCTGGCCGCCATCCGCACGGGAAGCCCGCGCCTCAGCACCTGTGACAAACTTTTCGAATATATGGGGCACGTCATCGGCAGGGATACCGGGGCCATTGTCGCACACGCGCAGCGCAATAACCGATGGTGCGACGTCGGCGTCGAGTTCAACGTGCGTCTGTGGCGGTGTGTGCAGAACAGCATTACCAACGACATTGCCAATCGCCTGCTCAGCCAACGTTGCGTCGGCCCGCACCAGCGGAAGATGGGCTGGCAAACGAATCTCGATCTGTTGCTGGGCTCCATGGCGCCGTGCGGCGCTCACTACTCGCTGGACAATCTCGCGTAGATCGATCCAGTCGCGGCGCAGTTCCAAAGCTCCCGCATCGATGCGGGTGATTGCTAGGAGATTGCGGACCATTTGATCAAGATCCTCGGCTTCTTTCTTGATCTGTCCGAGCAGGTCTTTTTTCGCTGCGACATCTAATTTGTCGCCATAGTCAATGAGGCTGGTCGCCGACCCGAGGATCGATGACAGCGGCGTGCGGAAATCGTGCGAGACCGACGCCAGCAACGTGTTTCGCACGCGTTCGGTTTCGGTCGCGGTCCTCGCGCTCACCATTTCGCGGGCGAGCGACGCACGCTCCAGGGCGGCAGCGGCCTGCTCGACAAGCGTGTCGAGCAACGCGCGGGCCTCCGAGTCGATCGGTGGCGCGTCTTTTTCCTTGGCAACGCCGACGACACCAAGCGTCTTTGTACCGACACGCAGCGGCACGAAATACCATGGAATGATGGGCAACGTGCCGGTATCGGCGCCTGCCGGCTCGACATGGTTATAGGCCCAGCGCGCGGCAGTCATTGCGGCCGCGTCAAGCGTATCTTCCGGCGGCCATGCCGCGGTCAGGGCGACATCGTCATTCTGGGCCAGCAGGACGACAACGGGACGCCCGAGGCTGGCGTGAATTTCGCTCGCCGCCCCTTCAGCAACCCCGTCGAGCGTTGCCAGCCCCGACAGCCGACGTGTGAACTCGTAAAGCCGCCGCATGGCGCGCATGCGGTTGGCGGAAATTCTTGCTTGTTCGCGGACTCGGCCCGCTAGTGCTGAGCTTACAACGGCAACAACCAGAAAAATGACCAGAGCCAATAACTCATAAGGCTCGGCAATGGTAAAAGTATAGATCGGGGGAATAAAAAAGAAATTATAGACAAGAAAGGACAGAACCGAAGCGTAGATCGCGGGCCGCATGCCGAAGCTTATGGCAGTCACGAGGACCGCCAGCAGAAATACCATCGATAGATTTGGGATCGGCGTGATTTTGGTAAGCACTTCGCCGACGCTGAGCGCCGCCGCGACAGCAAGCGTCGCATACAGGAACTGGGAAGGTGCAAACGTCAGGTTCGCAGGCCAGCGCAAGCGGCTTGTCTTGGCGGGTGTTTCTGCTTCGCGTGTGACAAGGTGGATGGCAATGTCCTGTGTGCGCCGTACCAGTTCGTGCGGCAAAGAGCGATGCAGCAATTCACTGAAGAAAGTATCGCGTGATCGGCCGATTACGATTTGAGTGACATTTTCGAACTTCGCAAAGCGCAACAGTTCGGCCGGCAAATCAGAACCGGTCAACGTCTGTGTCTCTGCACCAAGGGTTGTCGCGAGCTTCATCGCCTCGTCCAGCCTTTGGCGCGCGGCGACATCGAGGTTGGTACCCGGTCTTTCCACGGTAACCGCGATCCAGGGCGCATCCATCAAATCAGCAAGTCGCTTGGCGGTCCGGACAACCGTCGGAGACGCGGGATCCGGCCCGATACAGGCCAGGATGCGCTCGCCCGCCGCCCAGGGGCCTTCGATCGCCTGGGCCTGCATGCGCTCGATGAGATCGGCGTCGATGCGCTCGGCCGCACGCCGCAGGGCGAGCTCGCGAAGAGCTGTCAGATTTTGCGGCTTGAAGAAATTCTCAACCGCTCGCGCTGCGGTATCCTGCACGTAGACCTTGCCCTCCGCGAGCCGCTTGAGCAGTTCGGCGGGCGGAAAATCGACAAGCACAATTTCGTCAGCCTTGTCGAATACGGTGTCGGGCACCGTCTCGCGCACCCGGATCTTGGTGATTTTCTGCACCACATCGTTGAGGCTTTCGAGGTGCTGAATGTTGAGCGTCGTCCAGACATCGATGCCGGATGCGAGCAGTTCATCGATGTCCTGCCAGCGCTTGGGATGGCGGCTTCCCGGCACATTGGTGTGGGCGTATTCATCGACTAGCAGCAGGCTCGGCCGTCGCTCCAGCGCCGCGTCGAGATCGAACTCGTGCATGATCTGGTTGCGGTAGACGATCGGCTTTCGGGGAAACTCTTCGAAGCCTTCGAGCAGCTGCTGCGTCTCGCGGCGGCCATGCGTTTCAACCAGGCCGACGACCACGTCGCGGCCGCCCGCCTTCTCACTGCGAGCTGATGCCAGCATGGCGTAGGTCTTTCCCACGCCGGGAGCAGCACCGAGAAAGATTTTCAGATGCCCGCGGCCTTCCTTCTTGGCGAGGGCAAGCAAAGCGTCAGGCGAAGCTCTTTGCGCTTCGTCGGTGGGCATAGGGCTCCTTTATTGAGCCAATTTACGACTTCAGTCCGTCCAGTGCGAGGTTGAGGTTAAGCACATTGACCCGCGGCTCCCCCAGTAGGCCAAAGGTGCGCCCTTCGATCTGACCTTCCACAAGGGCACGAACACGCCCTTCAGGCAGATTTCTTGCCTTGGCAACGCGCGGTACCTGGAAATACGCAGCCTCAGGCGAAATGTGCGGATCGAGACCGCTGCCTGTTGTCGTCACGAGATCAATCGGCACCTGGGCCGACGGGTTTTCCTTCTTTAGGTTTTCGAGATCGCCCTTGACCCGCTCGATCAGCGTCTTGCTGGTCGGGCCGAGGTTCGAACCTGCCGAATTCGCAGCGTTGTACGGCGCGTCAATGGTCTTGGTTGGATCATTGGGATCCGGCGTATTGGTCGCCGAGGGCCGGCCGTGGAAATACTTGTCGTCGGTGAACACCTGACCGATCAACGTAGATCCTATAACCTTGCCGTCTTTTTCGATCAGGCTGCCCTGTGCCTGATAGGGGAAGATAACGCCGGCTATCCCTGTCATCACCAGCGGATAGATAAGTCCCGTGATTAGCGTCAAAGCAATTACGAGGACGATGGCGGGGCGAATTCCTTTCGACATAATCAGTCTCCTCAGACGAGGTGCAAGGCATTGACCACGAGATCGATTGCCTTGATGCCCACGAACGGAATAATGACGCCGCCCACGCCGTAGATCCACAGGTTGCGGCGAAGCAACGCCGCCGCGCCGATCGGCCGATACTTGACGCCTTTCAGGGCGAACGGAATGAGTGCGATGATGATCAGCGCATTGAAGATGATCGCCGACAGGATCGCGCTTTGCGGTGTGGCCAATTGCATGACGTTGAGCGCGCCCAGTTGAGGATAGAAGGCCAGGAACATCGCGGGAATAATGGCAAAATATTTCGCGACGTCGTTGGCGATCGAGAACGTCGTCAGCGCCCCGCGTGTCATGAGCAGCTGCTTGCCGATTTCAACCACCTCGATCAGCTTGGTGGGATCGGAATCGAGATCGACCATGTTGCCGGCTTCGCGTGCGGCCTGAGTACCGGTCTGCATGCAGACGCCGACATCGGCCTGCGCCAGCGCAGGCGCGTCGTTGGTGCCGTCGCCGCACATGGCGATCAGGCGGCCCTGGGCTTGTTCGTCCCGGATGAAGCGCAACTTGTCCTCCGGAGTTGCCTGGGCAATGAAATCATCAACGCCGGCTTCCGACGCGATCGCGGCTGCGGTCACCGGATTGTCGCCGGTGATCATCACGGTTTTGATACCCATGCGCCGCAGCGCGGCGAAGCGATCGCGGACGTCAGGCTTCACGACATCTTTGAGATGGATGACGCCGAGAATGCGGTCGTTCTGCACCAGCCCGAGTGGTGTGCCGCCTGAGCGTGCGATCTTGTCGACAGCGGCTCGGAAGGCCGGTGGCTCTGCCACGTTCTGGCCTGCCTGCTCGCGAGCGAACTCGAGGATGGAATCTACCGCGCCCTTGCGCCATTTCTGCTTGCCGATGTCAACGCCGGACAACCGAGTGGTCGCCGAGAACTCGATGAATTTCGCTTCCGCGGGAGCGACTTGACGGCGCACATTATATTTTTCCTGTGTCATGGCGATGATCGAGCGGCCTTCGGCGGTCTCGTCGGCGTCGCTGGCAAGGATCGCGGCTTCGGCGGCTTCGCGCTCGGTCACGCCGGGCACCACGATGATTTCGGTCGCCTGACGGTTGCCGAACGTGACGGTTCCGGTCTTGTCGAGCAGCAGCGTATCGACGTCGCCGGCAGCTTCCACGGCGCGGCCCGACATTGCGAGGACGTTGAACCGGACGAGTCGATCCATGCCGGCGATGCCTATCGCAGACAGAAGCGCGCCGATGGTGGTCGGGATCAGGGTGACGAACAAAGCCACCAGTATGACCACGGAGACAGCGCCACCGGCATAAGTTACGTAGCTCGGGATCGTAGCGGTCGCGAACACGAAAATGATTGTTAGACCGACCAGCAGAATGTCGAGCGCGATCTCGTTCGGCGTCTTCTGGCGCTCCGCGCCCTCGACCAACTTGATCATGCGATCGAGGAAGGACGAACCAGGCGAGGATGTAATTCGAATGATTATCCGGTCGGAAATGACCGTGGTGCCCCCGGTCACGGCCGAGCGGTCGCCGCCGGATTCACGGATCACCGGCGCTGATTCACCGGTAATCGCGGCTTCATTGACGGAGGCAATGCCTTCAATCACGTCGCCGTCGCCGGGTATAATATCGCCCGCTTCGCAGACCACGAGATCGCCTGCTCTGAGCTTGTCGGCAGCCACCGTCTCAAATTTTTTGTAGGTGCTCGGAGACTGAATGCGCTTGGCTATTGTTTCGCTGCGCGCCTTGCGCAGCGTTTCGGCCTGAGCCTTGCCCCGCCCTTCTGCCACGGCTTCGGCGAAATTCGCGAACAGCACCGTGAACCACAGCCATATGACGATCTGGAATTCGAAGCCGATGTTGCCTCCACCAGTGAAAAGGTCGCGGACCAAAATCACCGTCGTCAGCGCTGTGACGATCTCGAGCACGAACATCACCGGGTTCTTGATCAGCGTGGCCGGGTTGAGCTTGACGAAAGCCTGACCGATCGCCGGGACCACGATCTGGGGGTCCAGCAATGTCGCCACCGGCATCCGCTTGCGTATTCTGGAAGTTTCCATAGTGCTAACTCCGAAGAATCCGGTTCAGAACGTCGTGCCCGCAGTCATCGCCAGCTGCTCAACGATAGGTCCCAGCGCAAGCGCGGGGAAGAAAGTGAGGCCGCCGATGATGACAATCACGCCGACGACAAGACCGACGAACAACACTCCGGTCGTCGGAAAAGTACCGAGCGACACGGGCACGGACTTCTTGGCCGCAAGCGAGCCTGCGATCGCCATTGTTGGAATGATCATCCAGAAACGGCCGACGAACATCGCAACCGCGCCGGTGATGTTGAAGAACAGCGTGTTGGCCGAGATCCCCGCAAACGCCGATCCGTTATTTCCCGTGCTTGATGTGTAGAGGTAGAGAATTTCCGAGAAGCCATGTGGCCCGTTATTGGCCACCTGCGAGACTGCTTGCGGATTCACTGTGGCTACCGCGGTCCAGCCCAGATACATCAGCGGCAGGATCAGGATGGCGAGCATGGCCATCTTGACTTCCTTGGCCTCGATCTTCTTGCCGACATATTCAGGCGTGCGGCCGACCATCAGTCCAGCCACGAAGATGGCGATGATGACGAACAAAAGCATGCCGTACATGCCGGCGCCGACGCCGCCGACGATAATCTCGCCGAGTTGAATGTTGATCAGCGGCACCATGCCGCCAAGCGCCGTGAACGAGTCGTGCATGGCGTTGACGGCGCCGCACGAAGCGGCGGTGGTGATCACCGCAAACAGCGCCGACGCCACGATACCGAAGCGGACCTCCTTGCCTTCCATGTTGCCGCCGCTGAGGCCCATGGCATTCAAGATGTCGTTGCCATGCGCTTCCGCCCAATAGGCGAGTGTGACGCCGGAAATGAACAGCACACCCATGACCGCCAGGATCGCCCATCCCTGACGTTGGTTGCCCACCATACGTCCGAAGACGTTTGTCAGCGCCGCTCCAATAGCAAAAATGGAGATGATCTGTATGAAGTTCGACAGCGCCGTCGGGTTCTCGAACGGGTGCGAAGCATTGGCGTTGAAGAAGCCGCCGCCGTTTGTGCCGAGCATTTTGATCGCGATCTGCGAAGCAACCGGACCGACCGCGATAGTCTGCTTGGCGCCTTCCAGCGTCGTTGCCTCGACATAGGGGCCGATGGTCTGCGGCATGCCCTGCCACATCAGGAATAATGTATATGGCACGCAAATCGGCAGCAGCACGTAGAGCGTGCAGCGGGTGATATCGACCCAGAAATTACCGATCGTTTGAACAGAGTGTCGCGCGAAACCGCGGATGAGCGCAACTGCGAGTACGATGCCGGTGGCCGCGGACAGGAAGTTCTGGTGCGTTAGGCCCAGCATCTGCACGAGATAAGACAGCGTGCTTTCGCCGCCGTAGTTCTGCCAATTCGTGTTGGTGATGAAGCTGACAGCAGTGTTGAACGACAGATCGGGCGCAACAGCCGATTGCTCGGCCGGATTGAACGGCAGCAGGGCCTGGAAGCGCATCAGCCCATAGAGAATGAGAAAACCGCCAACGTGGAACAGCAGCATGCCGATTGTGTAGGAAAGCCAGCCCTGTTCGCGTTTCTCGTCGACGCCGGCTGCCCTGTAGAGCACCAATTCGACTGGCCGCAAGATCGGCGTCAGAAAAGTGCGCTCACCGTTGAAGACACGAGTCATGTAGCCGCCGAGCACGGGTGTGATGGCTGCGATGATTGCGCAATAGAGAAGAATTTGGGTCCAGCCGATGAGGGTCATGGGCGTTTGCCTTTAGAAGCGCTCTGGCCTGAGCAAAGCGTAGACGAGGTAGATCATCAGCCCTGCGGTCACGAGGGCAGCGAGCGAGTAGTCGAAGATCATGGCGCCCCTCCGTTAGAGCCGGTCGCAGGCGTAGGCATAGCCAATTGACAACACAAAAAGGCTGAGGATGAGAGCTAGTAAGATCAGGTCGAGCATAAGTACTCCTTTCAGACATCTGTGGAGCGAACTTTCAGATAGAGGGTGAGAGATAAAGAAGCGATGTGAATCTTGTTTGCGACATATCAAGAAGAAATAAAGATGGCTTCGGTACGCGGCCGAAATCCGGGTCTTTATAACGCCTTTACGAACAGGTGCTGATTTCCCAATCGAATTTCTATGGGGCGGCACACACATTACGGCATGCCAAGACGTTAGACGCTCGGAGTTGGGCCTATCGTTTGGCCACTTGCAAAGGAGCGCACCATGTCGCTCGCCACCTACCTGAGTTCGAGTGAGTCAAAAGCGTTCGCTGGTCGATTGCACAGAATGCTTGCGGCTATTGGCCGTCGAGGCTTCGACCTCATCGAAGCAATCGCGGAAGCCCGCCTGCATCGAGCAATGATCGAATCTGAACTCTACCGCAAACGTTACAAACATTCTTCGAAGAATGACGATGACCTTCCGGTCGTCCAATGAGCAACCGAAAAAAAGAATATCCGTTCGAGGCGACTATGCCAAAGATCAATCGCCCTCTGGCTTTTCCCGAACTCGCCCGGGGACGCACGTTCGCTCGACCATTCAACATCAAAGTCGAACCACTGCGGCCCAGAAGGCAAGGAATTGAAAGCTACAACCGCGCTCAAATGGCGCTGCTCGGACTAGGAGTTTTTGCGGCTGTTTCCGCTGCGCTTATTGCGCTGCGCGTCGCCGTCTTCCTGCCGACTTTGGAGTGATGACGAACACGGTTTCAAAAGCTGAAGGAGCCACTCATGAATAAAGATAAATATCCCTCAATAGTGCGGTGCTCGCGCCCACTACAATTTGAGATCGGAAAGGACAGTCGGGGAAATTGGGTGGTCCAAGACGATCAAGGCCTCTGCGGCGGGCTGTTCATCGACCGCGCCCAGGCACTTCGCTTTGCGATGCTGGAAAATGGAAGCCGCCCCCAAGCAGTGGTGTTGGTTCCGGGCGTCTTTGAACTCAATTTAAACCGCAAACCAACTCCCAACGTTGCGGAGCCTTCGCGAAAGAAGGCTGCCTAAACGTGCCAGCTAATGTCGAGGTGCGGATTTGTCCGTCGATCAAACCAATGAATGGAGCTTACTGAAAGATCAGTTTGATGCGCTGGTGCGTGACGAAGGCATGCGCGAGGACAGCATCGAAAGGCTCTGCGATGATCAGATTCGTCGCCGTTTTGCTGAACGGATAATCCAGGCAGCAGAGCGTAAAGGCAAAACTAACAATACCGGTAATTAGTGGACGTTCCGTCGTGTCCACCATATCCGCTATCGGGGTGTGCCATGCAGGGTTCAAAATGGGATTTCGACACCACACATAACGACGCACGCGATATTCCGTGGCCAAAACCACCGGAGGAATTCGCAGATCAGTTCGGGATGAGGACTGCATTGCTAGTGTTGTGCATAGCGTCTTTTATCGCGGCTATATGGTTTGTGAGCAGCCCAAGTTTTGAGAAATGTAGTGCAATTGCGAATGTAACTGACCGCAATGCTTGCTATGACGGACTAAGAAAGGAATTATCGAGGCCTCCAGCAAAAGGCGCGGATTTTCCCAAGGGTTGAATTTTGATGTCCGCTTTGGGTCAAAAGCAGACATTTGCGCCGCAAAAAGTCATGTCCGCTTTACCCCCAATAGCGACCGCGAAAGCGGATTTCCGCACAAGGTCATGTCTGCTTTCCCCCCGAAAGCGGACACGTGCAGTGCACTAGCTCATGTCTGCTTTGGGCCAACAGCGAACATAGAGGCTTCCGACATCTAAGATGCGATCGGCTACTTCGTGGGCATCTTCATCTGCATTTCTTCGGGCATAGCCACGCCGCCATCTTGCTGGAAGGTGGGAAGGAGTTGAGGTGACGTAATCACCAGCGCACCATAAAGCACAAGCGCGACCGCCACGGCGTAAGGCGCGAAGCGGGGCCACGGCAGCGCTTTTTCGGCGAATATAATAAGAGTGACAGCTGCCATCGCTCCAACATTCATGATGCCGAGCGGAAAGAGCATGACAAAGAGAAGCCAGCAGCAGCCCAGACAATAGGCTCCGTGGAGCAAGCCCATTTCAAGTGCGCTTGTTGCCCCGTCGCGCCAGGACGTCATAATAAAGTCGAGGGGCGTGCGACACTTTGAGAGGCATACATCCTTTAACGGGGTGAGTTGGTAGATACCCGCCACCATGATGATTGCACCGCCGATTTGGGCCGTCGTGGCCGGCGATAGCGCGAGCCGCGCGGCAGCGGTTTCGGCGGCGAGCATCCCGGCATAGGCGAACATCCCCGCGCAGGCCCACACCAATAGATACGCCGCCACGAACACCCAGGTAGTAACGAACGCGTCACCAAGCGTGCGGTTGCCTGCTTGCACTCTATGGAAAGTGAGGATCATGGGCGCGGCGGTCGGAAACATCATTGCCACCATCATGACCACCCAGATCACAAGGAACAGCGGCACACGCGGGCCCAGGGTAACCGCGGCCGCCATATCCATGGTGGCGTCGGCGTGCCGCCAGACAAGGACTGCCCAAGCCGAAGCCGCGAGCGCCAAAAGCAAACCCAATACGACGTTGCGTTGAAGCGAGAATTGATTTGGTTGGGCTTTGTCCATCGCCGTATCTCAAATATACAGCGATCGAGGCTAAAGATCATTTCGATTTCGCGTGGCCGCTAGCAACTAATTGCCAAGTGACAACGGCTAACGTCAGGTTGTTGCGCATCATTCCCAACGCCGTGCCTTGTGCCATGCGTACTTGCCAGTGTCCGCATGTCTACGACGCGGCCAATTCCTCCACACGGCGATAAACCTGATTTGCCAGCATGATTTCAATTCGTTTTGCCGTTTGGCTGTCCGCGAATCCTTCCGCAAAGTTATCATGGCGCGGAAGCAACTGAACTTTTGTGCTAGTCTCCGTCAGTTAGCGGGGGCGTGACCCCATGCAAATCATAGAAACCAGAGCCGTCAACTTGCAGGCGCCGCAGGACGTCGAAATTAGAGTGGGGCTAACGCTGTCGAGAGGCCTATATCAGGGCACGGAAGAACGAATACGAACTGATTCAATCGCTGGCCCAAGTTGGGCGGTCAAATACAAAATCGCCTTCACGGCAGTACAGCTTGCCAGCATCGACCCCGATCTAAGCTCGGTAAACATCGACGTGACAGAATTTGTCGGTCAAGGGCGGTTGAGGCCCGCCTGAGAACCACAGGTGTGTCGATCCGGTTTTTAGGTCAGCGCGCTTCGAAACTCAGCTAGTCCGCCTCAACGCCGTTCGTCACCAGAACACGATGACAGCGAGAAAAGTCATAGCCAACAAGGTCGCGAAAAACGGAATGCCTCTTGCAATCTCACCGAGGTCTGCACGCGTGGGTATTCTTCCCCTCCTCTCTTTAATTGAGGCAACTTGTTCGGTCTGAACCGCCGATCTTGCGCGGGGCGGTTCGTAGGAATCTCTTTTGGATTTGGCACCTGCCCGAACTTGCCGGCATAAGTCGTAGACCGCCTCAACGCGATCATTCCAGTCGGCTTGCTCGGCTAGGCGCAAGTGCGCTTTTGCCAAATTTTCAAGCTGGAGCCGTAACTGTGGCCTCGTCTCGGACTGCGCCCGAGCATGAAATTCGGCCGCTTTGGTGCGGTATTGGTCCCCGGCCGCCATTTTGCGAGCCTCGATTGGACACCTTTTCTGGAACGTGCAATTCGGAAGCCATGAAATAGTTCCAGCGACCACCCAGACGGCAGCGAGTCCAGTCAGCGGTCGAAAGGCCACGCCAGCGAACGCAACATGCAGGCCTATGTCCGCTTTGGGTCATTAGCGGACATATGCAGTGCAAAAGGGCATGTCCGCTTTGCCCCCAATAGCGACCGCGAAAGCGGATTTCCCGCAAACGGTCATGTCCGCTTCACCCCCGAAAGCGGACATGTGCGGTGCACGCGGCCATGTCTGATTTGGGCCAAAGCAGACATCGCTCGGCTTGTCCACATCGTTAGTCGCGACCCAGTAGTACTTCGGAAATGGCCGTCCTCGGTTGGCGTGGCGCCAGGTCCGTTGGCTTCGTTCATCAGATCGTAGAGAATGACGACGGGATGCGCACTTATAGGCACATCGTAGGTCGCGCTCTACTTGTGGTGCTCGCATTGTGGGCGCTGGCGATGATCGTTCCCGATTTCTATCGGGTGTATCAGCCGCTGGGATCATTCGGTTTTTATGCCAACAACGACGGCATCATCACCGATGTACAGGGGCCATTCGTAGCGCAAACGGACTCTCCCGCGTTTCAGGCTGGCCTGCGTGCTGGTGACAGGCTCGATCTCGAGCAGATGCGTTGCATTCCCATAAGCACTCTCAGATGCGCAAGTGCGATGGCGGCCTTGGGAGGTTTTCGCCTCGTCACTAATGAACGGCACGCCGAACTCGTGTTGGCTGCTACCCCCGACCGACCGGCGCGAGAAGTCGAAATCATTGCAAAACAACGGCCATCTAGCGGGTCGGTGCGCGCGGTTTTGCTTCTTGATCAGCTTGCAGCGATGCTCGTTATTCTGGCCGCCGCCTGGCTTGTCTGGACAAGGCCGGGCATCATGACGTGGGGGTTTTTCCTTTACGTCATCTGGTTCAATCCAGGCCAGTCCGCACAATATTATGCGCTTTTGCAGCTCTACTCCCCAATCGCTTTGCTCACGCAGAATCTCGTTGGCGCCGTAGCACAGGGCGTCGGCTTAATGGGCTTCATCTGGTTCGCGCTAAGAGCACCGACAGACGAAACGGCGCCGCGATGGCGGTCAGTCGAATGGAGTCTACCCTTTGTCGCAATCTTCCTAGCGTTATTGCTGGCGCTCAGCTACGCAAATCTCCTTGGCTATCAGACGGAGATGGTGACAAGAGCCGGTGTACTAACCGGCCTCGTTGTCGCTGTGTGTGGGTTCGCGATTCTACTTGCGCGCCAGCGCGAGCTACCTCCACAGGACTACCAACGCCTGCGTTGGGTGATCTGGGGCTGCCTAATCGGATTGCCAGCACTCGTTTTCGCAGATGCCGGTACAACCACGACACTTCTCAACTTTCTGTGGCCCGATTATTCACCGCCCGAGCAATTATGGGGTCTGCTTTACCTCGTCAATGGCGTGCTTTGCCTTCTCGTTAGCGAGGCTGTGCGCAGACCTTACGTCGTGAAAGTAAGCATTCCTCTGCGTCGTGTGACCATTTTAGGCCTCCTTCTTAGTTTGCCGGTTCTCTTCTTGCATGAGGGCATTGACCACGTTCGCGAAGGGATTAGTGAGAAAATCACATTGCCCGCCTGGGCGTGGATTGGAATTGCAGCTGGTATTCTCTTTTTGATCTCCAAAATTCACGACACCGCAGTCCACTACTTAGATTGGTTTTTCAATCGTTCAGTCGCAAAAGCGGGAGAACGGCTCGGTGATGCTATCCTGAAAGCAAAGAGTTATGGTGCGGTTGAAGCGCAGCTTGTCCAGGGGGTGCTGAACGGCCTTGGGCTTGCTTCAGCCAGTATCTTTCGTGAACAGGACCATATTTTTCAGCGCACCGCAGCGGATCATTCATGGGATGAGGCAGCACGGACACTCGATCCAAGCGATCCGTTGCTCAAACCTGCACATGCGCATCGACCCTACGACGTTGACTTCGCAGCCGCCACACGAACCCACCTTCCCAACGGTCTGATGCAGCCGATCCTCGCTGTTCCCGTGGGGGACTCGTTGCGTTGCTTAGGGCTAGTGCTCTATGGACCGCATGCGACCGGTAACGCCCTCAGCCACGACGAACGCTCCATGCTAGCGGAGCTTGCCGACAAGGCGGCAAGTGCGTTCACGCAGCTGAACGACGAGCAGCTCCGCCACCGAATTGCGACTCTGGAAAACGAACTTGCGGCAATCGCCGCGGAGCTTGCCAGTGTCGGTCCGCGCTCCTCAATCCCTTTTAGGGCCTCCATTGCGACTGACCTATGATGAAGAAGCGAAGACGTTAATCAACCCGAGTTGGATGTCCGCTTTGGGTCAAAAGCAGACATGTGCGCCGCAAAAGGTCATGTCCGCTTTGCCCCCAATAGCGACCGCGAAAGCGGATTTCCCGCAAACGGTCATGTCCGCTTTGCCTCAGAAAGCGGACATTTGCGGCGCAACTAGCGATGTCTGCTTCTCTAATCGGCCGGTTTGGGTCAAGCGCTTTCAGACTATCCACCAACTGCAGTGTCGATGTCGCTCACGGGCTCGTGCTTCTCTCCGGAATCGGCACTAGGGCCCTTCCATCATGGG
>Ga0209382_10003871_pt1 | contig 20490 bp, 14 predicted proteins | sample SoiMetdeltSBSDD5_FD_187599 | JGI IMG/M metagenome (GOLD analysis project Ga0209382, IMG submission 187599) | Bulk soil microbial communities from a Populus tree surrounding site in Tennessee, USA - Soil MetaG P. deltoides SBSDD5 (SPAdes) (version 2) | ecosystem: Environmental > Terrestrial >... | reverse complement strand
CCGGCGTCATGTCGTAGACCGACACCAGCTGGCCCCGGGCGCGCGTGGGGGGGACGACGTAGTTGGTGCCCCAGACGACGTCCTGGTGCCCGATCCAGTGGTCGATCCGCGGGTGGTCCGAGCGCATCCAGAGCTGGTGCAGGGGCCGGGCAGCCATCGGGACGACCCCCGTCCACGGGCCGTCGGCCACCTGGACCCGGGGCGGGACGGCGCTCGCGACCCGGTCCCGGCCCCGCCAGGTGACGGCGTAGCCGGTGAGCTCCACGCCGTCGGCGGCGGCGACGTGGTCCAGCATCTCGGCCACGAACACGCCGATGCCTGTCTGGGGGATGAGCAGGGGCGTGACGTCGGCGGCAACCCGGAGCACGGGTCCGAACGTACTGCGCACGTGCCGCGTGCAAAGCAAACGGCCGGACCTTCGGGGGAAGGTCCGGCCGTTCCGGGGTCAGCTACCAGCCGGGGGGATGGCCAGTGCTGCCTTGCTGAACGCCGGGAGGGGGGATTCGCCGGCGATCAGATCGTCGTTCTCGGTTTTAGTCGCCTTTGGGAGCAGTGTGGGATCGGCCGCTCAGATCGTCAGCCACCTTGGACACCGAGCGCAGGACCTCCTGCCGGCAGACCTGGGCCCGTTGGTAGACCAGGACGCCCAGACCCAGTGACGTGGTCAAGCCGTCGCGCGCCGCCTTCGCGATGTCTTCGAACGTGACCCCCATCAGCTGGCCTCCCTCAGGCTGACGACGTTACCGGCCACTGCTAACTGATGCAAGCATTTGTGAAGGAAAGTTCAACCGCGCACTCCAGGGCGGGGATCCGCGGCGGACAGTGGTAGGACAACTACTCTACGCGCGTCGTGGACCGGGAACCCGCTCCTTCGACACCACCCACGGTCCTGGCGGTGCTGGTCGTCCACGACCCTGGCGACTGGTTCACCGTCACGTTGGCCGCGCTGGCGGCCCAGGACTACCCCGCTTTGCGGGTCCTGGTGGTCGACGCCGGCAGCAGCGCCAGCGCCGGCGTCAGCGAGCGCGTCACGGCTGCGATGCCCGATGCGGTCGTGCACCGGCTCGACGGGAACCCCGGCTTCGGCGCGGCCGCCAATGAGGTCCTCGACCGGCCGGCCATCGCGGCTGGTGTCGAGTACCTGCTCTTCTGCCACGACGACGTCGCGCCGGCCCGCCGCGCGACGCAGGCCCTGGTCGACGCGGCGCAGGCCACCGGAGCCGGGGTCGTCGGCCCCAAGCTCGTCAGCTGGGACGATCCCCGTCGGCTGCGGCAGTTCGGCTGCCTGGTCGACAAGGCCGGCGTTGCGATCCCGGTGGTCGAGCCGGGTGAGCTGGACCAGGGCCAGCACGACGGGCTCCGCGCGGTCTGCGAGGTCCCGGGGGCGTTCACGCTGGTCCACGCCGGCCTGTTCGCCGCCATCGGGGGCTTCGACGAGGCGATCGACCGGCTGGGCGACGACCTCAGCCTGTGCTGGCGGGCCCGCCTCGCGGGAGCGCCGGTGGTGGTCACCGCGGCGGCTCGGGTGCGCCACCGGGAAGTGCTGGCCGCCCGGCTGGCGCCGGCCGAGCGGGAGCGGCTCTCGAGCCGCCATCGCCTCCGGGTCGTGCTGACCAGCTACCGCTGGTGGTACCTGGTCCGCCTGCTGCCGCAGCTGGCGTTGTGGTCGGTGGCGACGGTGGCGCTGGCGCTGGTGCGGTTGCGGCCGGGCCACGCGCGTGCCGTCGTCGGGGCGTGGTGGTGGAACGTGTGCCGTCCCCGCTCGCTGTGGCGGGCTCGGCGCCACGTCGGCCGGTTCCGGCGGACCAGCGATCGGGAGGTCCGCCGGCTGCAGGTCCCGGGGCTGGTGCATCCGATGGTGCTGCTGCAGCGGGCCGGCGTCGGGACGGGCACGCGGCGTCGCGCGGTGCGGGACCGGCTCGACGCCTGGTGCGCCGGGTGGACCCGGGGCGGGGCGGCGGTCCTGCTGGTGCTGGCGGGGGTGCTGCTCATGGGCAGCCGGCACCTGCTGACCCGCGGGGTGCCCGGCGTCGGCGACTTCGCTCCCTTCGGCGCCCCGCGCGACCTGGTCGGGCAGTGGTTCGGGACCTGGCGCCCGACGGGGCTGGGAGTCGATGCCCCAGCACCGACCGCGCTCGGCGTCTTCGGGGGGCTGGGCGCGCTCCTCCGGGGCCACGACGGACTGCTGCGGCTGGCGTCCACCGTGGCGCTGATCCCGGTCGGCGTGGTGGGCGCGGTCCGTCTGCTCCGCCCGACGGGCTCCCGGTGGGCTCCGGTGGCGGCCGCCGTGGCCTATGCCGCGGTGCCCGTGCCGTACGTCGCGCTGGCTGACGGACGGTGGGCGCCGTTGGCGGTGTACGCCGCGGCTCCGTTCCTGCTCGGGGGCCTGGTCCGGGCCTCGGGCGTGGCGCCCTTCGGATCCTCGTCCCTGATGCGTGACATCCTCCACCTGGCGATCGTTGGTGGGCTCCTGGCCCTGGCCGTTCCGGCGGCGGCGCTGGTGGTGCTGTTCCTGGCGGTCGGACTTGCGGTCGGCTGCCTGCTTGCCCTCGACCTGCGGGGCGCGCTGCGGGTCGTGCTCGCCGGCCTGGGTGGCACCGTGGCCGCGGCGGCGTTGCAGTTGCCGTGGGCTGTCGACGCGGCCCGGTCCTGGCGGGTACCGGGATCCTGGGCGGCCGGGCTCCGGGCCCCGGTGGAGGTGGACGCCGGCGGGCTGCTGGCCCTGGGCTCGGGCGCCGTGGCGTCCGCACCGTGGACCTGGGGGCTGGCGGCGGCGGCAGCCGTGCCGATGGTCGTCGGGCGCTCGTGGCGGGCGTCCTGGGCCGTCCGGGCGTGGGTGCTGGCCTGCGGCGGCTGGGTCACGGCCGCCGCGGCCGCCGGGGGTTGGGCCAGCGGCTGGGGTCTCGGGTTGCCGGACCCTGCTCTGGCCCTGGTGTGCACCGGAGCGGCACTCGCCTTGGCAGCGGGGATCGGCATGGCGGCCCTCGAGCAGGACGTGGTCGGCCGCAGCCGGCGCCTCGGCTTCCGCCGGCTGGTGGTCGTCCTGGGGTGGGTGGGGCTGGTGGCCGCGACGGTGCCCGTGCTGCGCGCATCGCTGGACGGCTACTGGCATCTGCCGCGCGGCGACTTCGGGGAGGTGCTGGCCTTCGTGGACCATCCGCCCAGCGGCCCGCCGGCCCGGATCCTCTGGCTCGGTGACCCGGCGGCTCTGCCCGCGCCGGGATGGGCCTTCGGGTCGGGCCCTGAGGCAGCGACCGCCGACGGCGCCACGATGGGGTTCGCCGTCACCGACGGGCTGCCGACGCTGCCCGCCCGCTGGCCCCAGCGCCGGGGCCCGGTCGCCGACCGGATCGACCGCGCGGTCCAACTGGCCCTCACGCAGCAGACGGCCCGGCTCGGCGGGCAGTTGGCGCGCTCAGGCATCGATTACGTCGTGGTGCCCCAGCGGCGGGCGCCGTCGCCGGTCACCGCCCCGGAGGTCCCGGCGCCCCCGGGGCTGATCGAGGCCCTGGCTGGACAGCTCGACCTGGAGCGGGTGGACGTCGACCCCGCGGTCGTCGTCTACCGCAACCTCGCCCCGATCTCGGCCTGCGACCGGCGTGGTGGGCCCTGCTACGGCGGCCCGGCCTCCGATCGGGCGGGGACGGGCCACCGGCTCCTGCTGGTGGGACAGGCCGTGCTGTGGCTCGGCGCGGTGGCCGCGGCGATCGGGCTCCGGCGCCGGGCGGGGGCCGTCCGGCTCCCCGCGACGGCCGAGCGGTCGGAGCGCGCGCAGCGGTCCGAGCCCGACCCCGCCCGACCGGAGCCCACCCTGCCGGGACCGGCCCCGTCCGAGCCGGGGCCCGTCGCCGCCGGCGTCGACGATCGTCCGTCGGGGGCCAACGGAGGAGCGACGACGACACGGCGGACCGTCAGGCGCCGGAGGTCGGTGAAGATCAAGGCCAAGGAGTCCGAGCCGCCCCCGGAGGTCGTCGAGTCGGTCAAGGTGATCCGGTGAGCCCCCGCCTGCCGTTCCTGGTGCTGGTGGGCCTGGTCGGCGGGAGCATCGTGGTCGGATCGGCCCAGGGTTCCCGGCCGACGCTGGTCGCGGCACCGAGGCCGGTGGCCGGCCTCACCGCACCTGCGGTCCGACCCGCGGCGGCCGGTGCCACCTGGTACTGCGCGGGCGGGACGGCGCAGGACGGCGGTCTGGCCGACCACCGGGTGATCGTGGCCAACCCGACCGATGGGGAGGCCACGGGCACCCTGACCGTCTTCCCCGGGCGGCTCGAGCTCGCCGGCACGACGACCGAGCCCGCCGCGTCCGACCGCACCCCCACCACGGAGGCCTTCGCCGTCGCCGCCCGCAGCCGGGCCACCTTCCGCCTGGCCGACATGCGGTCGGCGCCGGTGGCCGCCGCGCTGGTCGAGCTCGATCGGGGCGGGCTCGCTGTCGAGCACCAGGTGGTCGGGGCCAACGGCGGTGACGTGGCCCCATGCGCCTCGGCTGCCGCGTCGAGCTGGCACTTCGCCTGGGGCTCGACCTCCCGCGACGCCCGCGAGGTGCTCGTGCTGTTCAACCCCTTCGCCAGCGACATCGCGGTGGATGCCAGCTTCGCGACCGAGGCCGGGGTGCGCGAGCCGCTCGGCTGGCAGGCGCTGATCGTGCCGGCCCGGGGGGTGGTCGGCATCGACGTCGGCCAGGACGTGACCCGTCGCGACCAGGTCGCGGCCACCATCCGGGCCCGGGGCGGAGGGCGCTTGATCGTCGACCGCCTGCAGGTCTTCGACGGCCGCGCCGGTCGGCGGGGCCTGAGCCTGAGCCTCGGTCAGCCCGACCCGACCGAGATCGCACTGTTCCCGGGCGGTCGGGTCGGTGCCCACACCGGCGAGCGGATCGTGCTCTACAACCCGGACGACGATCCGGCCGAGGTCGAGGTGCACGTGCAGACGCCGGGGATCGACCGTGCTCCCGTGCAGCCCTTCGAGATGGTGGTCCGCCCGGGCCGCTACGAGGTGCTGGACTACGCCGCCGAGGACCGGCTGCCGCGGGACGTCGACCACGTCACCGTCGTGCGGTCCCGCAACGGCGTACCGGTGGTGGCCGAGCGGGTCCAGAACGCCGGGAGCCAGCTGTCCGCGGCACCAGGAGCATTGTTCCGGGCTTCGACCTGGGTCTTCCCGGCGGTCCAAGCCGACGGAGCGCAGCCGCCGTCGTTCACGGTGGTCAATCCCGACGCCGACCACCCGGCCCGGGTCTCGGTCGACCTGTACGCCGAGGGCAGGCGGATCCCGCGGCCGGAGCTCCAGCAGCTCGACGTTCCCGCCGGCGGCCGGATCACCGTGCCCATGCCGCTCCCGGCCGGCGCCGGGTCGGCGGCTCCGGCGGCCACGGCGGGTTCGCCCGGCTGGCGGGGCGCGAGCGTGGTGGTGCGGTCCGACCGGGCCGTGGTGGCCGCCCGGGACGGCCGCGGCGACGGTGTGGTCAGGGCGGGCGGTCCCGGGATCCCGGTCGGCGACCACCTCGATCCACCCCTTTGAACCCCGGGCCGCCGGGTGGGACCATGCGGCCGTGGAGCGCATCCTGCTGGTGGCGGGCATCGCCGTCGTGGCCGTCACGGTCGCCGTGGTCGTCCAGCGCCGCCAGCGGCCCGCCGCCCCCACCCGGACGGGCTACAACGTCCCCGACCAGGTCGACCGGGCCGACTTCGTCCGGCCGGACGCCCCCTGGCTGGTGGCCGTGTTCACCTCCGCCACCTGCGGGAGCTGCGGGGACGTGTGGAGCAAGGCCCGCCTCCTGGACAGCGACACCGTCGCGGCCGACGAGGTCGAGGTGGGTGCCGCACCGGCACTGCACAACAAGTACGCGATCGACGGGGTACCGGCGACGGTGGTGGCCGACGTCGACGGCGTGGTGCGGGCCAGCTTCCTGGGGCCGGTCACGGCCACCGACCTCTGGGCCACGCTGGCCGAGCTCCGTGCCCCGGGGACGCTGCCCAGCGACGGCTGCAACCACGGCATCTGAGCTCGGGTCCTTACGCGAACGACCCCCGGCCTCGGGATCAGGGAGCCGCGAGGACGGGGGCCGGTTCAGCGAGGTCAGAGATCAGGGTCAGGTGGGAGGTGCGGGAGGAGCCAGGTGGGCGTGGGGGCCGGTGGTCGCCCCGTTCGCCGGCTCGCGGTCGCCGGGCTCGCGCTCCCGGCCGTCGCCGTCCCCGTCGCGCGGCCGCCGGCGGCCATCACCCTCCTCGCCGTCGCTGCCCCCCGGACCGGAGGCGTCGCCGGCCACGTCGATCAGCCGCGTCACCTCGGACCCGTCGATGGTCTCGTACTCGAGCAGCGCCCGGGCCACGAGATCCAGCCCGCCACGGTGGCCGCCCAGGACCTCGCGGCAGCGCTGCTCCTGCTCACGCAGGATGCGCTCGACCTCTTCGTCGATCACCCGGGCCGTCTCGTCGGAGTAGTCCCGGGTGTGGATCAGGTCCTCGCCCAGGAAGACCTGGCCCTGCGAACCCCAGGCCATGGGACCGACGCGCGAGGACATCCCCCACTCGCTGACCATCTTGCGGGCCAGCTCGGTCGACGTGACCAGGTCGTTGTTGGCGCCGGTCGAGATCACGCCGAAGACCAGCTCCTCCGCGCAGCGGCCGCCCATGCGGACCACCAGGCTGTCCTCGATGTAGTCCTGGCGGTGGATGTGCTTCTCGTCGACCGGCAGCTGCTGCGTCAGGCCCAGCGCCATGCCCATGGGGAGGATCGTCACCTTGTGGACCGGGTCGGCGTTCTCGAGCACCGCGGCGCAGACCGCATGCCCCGCCTCGTGGTAGGCGATGACCTCCTTCTCGGCGTCGGACAGGGCCATCGACTCGCGGCGCTGGCCCATCAGCACCCGGTCGCGGGCGAACTCGAAGTCGGCCATGCGGATCTCGTCGGCCCCGGCCCGCACCGCGTACAGCGCCGCTTCGTTGACCAGGTTGGACAGGTCGGCACCGCTCATGCCGGGGGTACCCCGGGCCACGACGTCGAGATCGACGTCCGAGGCCAGGCGCTTGTTCTTGCAGTGGACCCGGAGGATGGACTTGCGCTCGTCGAGCTCGGGGAGCGGGACCACCACCTGGCGGTCGAAGCGGCCCGGCCGCAGCAGCGCCGGGTCGAGGATGTCGGGGCGGTTGGTGGCGGCCATCATCACGATGCCCTCGGTGGCCTCGAAGCCGTCCATCTCGGACAGCATCTGGTTGAGGGTCTGCTCGCGCTCGTCGTGGCCGCCGCCGAGGCCGGCGCCGCGCTTGCGGCCGATGGAGTCGATCTCGTCGACGAAGATGATGGCCCGCCCGAGCTTGCGGGCGTTCTGGAACAGGTCACGCACCCGGCTGGCGCCGACGCCGACGAACATCTCCATGAAGTCCGAGCCGGTGACCGACAGGAAGGGCACGCCGGCCTCACCGGCGACGGCCCGGGCGATCAACGTCTTGCCGGTCCCGGGCGGCCCGACCAGCAGCACGCCCTTGGGGATGCGCGCCCCCACCTCGGCGAAGCGGTCGGGATGGCGCAGGAAGTCGACGACCTCGCGGATCTCCTGCTTGACGCCCTCGTAGCCGGCGACGTCGGCGAAGGTCGTGCCGGGCCGCTCGGTGCTGTAGGTCTTCGCGCGGCTGCGGCCGATGGACATGATCCCGCCCATCTGGCTCTGCGCGCGCCGCTGCATCAACCAGAAGATGCCGAGGAACAGGGCGATGGGGATGAGGAGGGGGAGGAGCGCCGTGAACAGCGAGCCCTGCGGCGTCTCGAACTTGACCGTCACGTCGTGCTGGCGGAACAGGGCCAGGTCGTCGTCGGGCGGCGTCGTCGGGCCGTTGCTCTCGAACTCGGTGCCGTCCTTCAGGGTTCCGTGGATCGAGCCGTCGTTGTTGTTCCAGGTGATGCTCTCGACCTCGTCGTCGGCCACCTTGGTCCGGAGGTCGGAGTAGTCGATCTGGGTGCGATTGCTGCCGGTGAACAACCCGGGGATCACGAGCACGGCGGCCAGGATCACGATGAGCAGGGCCCACGGCGCCCACCGGGGCAGCGACTGGTCGGACCCGCCCATCGGGCCCCGTTGATTGCGCCCCGGCGGGGGCGGCGGGGGAGGGGGCGGTTGCGAACTCATGGAATCACAGGATAAGGCCGTTCCCGGACATCATCGCGAGCGCTGGAGAACCCGTGCCGGGGACTCGTTGCAGTACCTTGTCGCCGCATGACTCGCCAGTGCGCTCGGCCCGGCTGCAGCGTGACCGCGGCCGCCACCCTCGCGTACGACTACGACCGGCGCACCACCTGGCTCGACGCCCTGGCCGCCGAGGCTCACCCCATGTGCTACGACCTCTGCGACGCGCACGCCGATGCGCTCGTCGTCCCGCGCGGCTGGCGCCTCGAGGATCGCCGCATCATCCCCCTGTACATCTAGGTTCATCCAGGCGGGGGAGGGGCGCCGGAGAAGCGGTCGTGCGAGTGCCTGCCGGACGGCGTCGACGCGTAACCTTGTCGTGATGTCACACCCCCGTGAACCGGACCTGGTGCCGCGTCCGGTCCCTGCCGGCGACGCCGAGCTGAAGACGCCGACCTGGGGGCTCGGTGACGTGGTCGCGGGGTGGTTCCTGGCTCAGGTCGCCGGGCTCGCCACCAGTGCGGCCGTGATCGGGTTGAGCGGCCAGAGCATCGATGAGATGTCACTCGGCTGGCTCGCGGTCGGGAACATCGGGTTGTGGGTGGTGTTCCTCCTGGTCCCCGTGGTCGCGACCACGGTCAAGGGGAACGGACCGGTCGTCGATCTCGGTCTGCGGATCAAGGCCTGGGACCCCCCGGTCGGCGCCCTGATCGGCGCCGCGACCCAGTTCATCCTGGTCCCGCTGATCTACGTCCCGATCCTGGTCCTGCTCGACCGCAACGGCGAGGACCTCAGCGCCCCAGCGCGCGACCTCACCGACCGGGCCAGCAACGCCTTCGGCGTGGTCGTGCTGATCCTGATCGTCGGCATCGCCGCCCCGATCTTCGAGGAGATCTTCTATCGGGGCCTCATGCAGCGGGCCCTGCAGCGCCGCTACGGCCCCACGGTCGGGGTGGTGGTGACGGCGGTGGTGTTCGGTCTGTCCCACTTCGAGCCGCTCCAAGCACCCGGGTTGATCCTGTTCGGGCTGGTCGTCGGGTACCTCGCGCTCCGCACCGGGCGCCTCGGGCCCTCCATCGCCGCCCATGTGGCCTTCAACCTGGTCAGCGTGGGCTTCCTCCTGGCATCCGGGTAGCGGGACTGGATCGTGCCCCGAGACGACGCCCGTCACGCCGCCGGAACCCGCTGGGTCGACCACGTACCCGATCAGCTACCGGTCCCGCCACGTGAGGTCGCGGGGCAGCTCGACCTGGATCGGAGCGACGCCCTCGGCAACGTCGACGCCGAGGCTCTCGACGGCGGACGGGTGCGGGTCGCACCGGAGATCGATGGCCCCGAGGGCAGCGGGGACGGCAGCGGTCCGGTCGGTGTCGCAGCCGGCTGGGACGAGCCGGAGCCCTGGGACGTCGGGCTGTCGTCCGGCGCCGATCGGAGGAGCCCGGCTGCCGACCGCCGCATCCAGGTCATCGTCGACACCGCCGTGGTCGCCGTGTGCGTGCTGTTCGTGTTCCTGCAGCTCGGCCCGCGCAACCTGTTCGCCGACACCACCCCGGCCGGCGGGGACATGGGGGCCCACGTCTGGGGCCCGGCCTACCTGCGCGACCACCTGCTGCCGCACTTCCAGCTCTCGGGCTGGTCACCCGACTGGTACGACGGCTTCCCCGCCTACCTGTTCTACATGGTGGTCCCGTCGCTGCTGATCGTCCTGCTGGACATCGGCATCCAGGGACCGTTGGTGGTGCTCCCGCTCGCCGTCGCCGTGGCGGCCGGCGTCGCCGCCGTGCGACAACGGGCCAAGCCGCGGCGCCGGTGGATCCTGCTGGCCGTGGCGGCCGTGGCCCTGCTGTGCATCGGCCTGCCGTACGGCGTGGCCTTCAAGCTGGTGTCGATCAGCGGCGTCGTGTCGCTGCCGGTGTCGGCCTACCTGTTCGGCCGGCTGTCCGGCCTGAGCTTCCCGACCCCGGCCGCGCTGGCGGCGGCGACGCTGCCGTTCCTCTTCTACCGGGGCTTCACGATCTACGGCGGCAACATCCCGTCGACGCTGGCCGGCGAGTTCGCCTTCGCGATGTCGCTCAGCATCGGCCTGGTCTACCTCGGCGTGCTGTTCCGGGGGTTCGAGACCGGCCGCTATCGGGCGTTGGCCGCGGTGCTGCTCGCGCTGACCGGGTTGTGCCATCTCATCCCCGCCTTCTGGGTCCTGGGGGCGACGGTCGTGGCGGTGCTGGTGCGGTCTCGCCCGACCACCCAGAAGCTGACCCATCCCGCGCTGGTCGTCGGCGGCGTGGGTGCGGCTCTCGCGACCATCGGCGCGCTGGGCCGGATCAACGGCTGGGCGCACTTCGAGATCCTCGTGGCCGTGGGGCTGCTGGCCTTCGGCGCCGCCGTGGTCATGCGGCTGGCGTACTCCCAGACCGTGCGGTGGCTGGCGCCGGTGATGGTGGTGGGGGGCCTGCTCTCCGCCTTCTGGGTGCTGCCCTTCCTGCTGCGGCGGGCCTACCTCAACGACATGGGGTGGGAGAAGCTGCCGTACCCCGATCCCGAGACCGGCCGGATCGACTTCTGGGACTGGTTGCAGCACCTGCTCCCCGCGGCCACCCCCGACGCCGACCTGCGTTGGGCCTTCGCGCTGGCGGCGGTCGGCCTCGGCCTGAGCCTCGCCCTGCGGCTGCGGGCCGGGATCTTCCTCGGCGCGGTCGCGGTCGCGACCGGCGTCGCCTTCTGGGTGCTGCCCCAGGGTCGGCTCTGGAACGCCCGGGTCCTGCCCTTCTACTACCTGGTGGTGATCCTGCTCGCGGGCCTCGCGCTGGTGGAGGGGGCCCGCCTGGTGGCCGAGCTGATCGAGCCTCGGCGGCGACCGGGCACCTGGTTCGGCTCGGGTGCCGTCGCGGGTGTGCTGGTGGTCTCGCTGCTGTACGTGGGGCTGCCGATGGGTGTCATCCCGGGCTCCGAGCACCTCGCGCAGGGCGGCTACGGCTGGCCGGACTTCAGCCCGGTGCAGTTCCAGTCGTCGCCGGAGAGCTTCGTGCCGGGCTGGGCCGACTGGAACTACACCGGCTACGAGGGCAAGGACAGCTACCGGGAGTACTACGAGGTCGTCCAGACCATGGATCGGCTCGGCGACGACCGGGGCTGCGGCATGGCGATGTGGGAGTACCAGCGCGAGCTCGACCGCTACGGGACGCCCATGGCGCTGATGCTGCTGCCGTACTGGACCGACGGGTGCATCGGGTCGATGGAGGGCCTGTACTTCGAGGCCTCGGCGACCACGCCCTACCACTTCCTCATGCAGACCGAGCTGTCGGCCGCGCCGAGCGCGGCGCAGCGGGACATGCCCTACGGCGGCTTCGACATCGCGCGCGGGGTCCAGCACATGCAGCTCATGGGGGTCCGCTACTACATGGCGACGACCCAGCAGGCGATCCAGGCCGCGAACACCCAGCCCGCTCTGACCCAGATCGCCACCTCGGGACCGTGGGTCATCTACGAGGTCGCGGACTCCGAGGTGGTCACCGGGCTCATCAACGAGCCGGCGGTGATCGAAGGGGCCGGCGACCACCAGACCGACTGGCTCGAGGAGCCCCGGGACACGTCGGGGCGGTTCTTCGGGCCGTCCATCCAGTGGTTCCTCGAGCCGCAGCGATGGCCGATCCTCGTGGCCGCCGACGGGCCACCGTCCTGGCAGCGCATCGGGATGACCGACGACGTCCTCGACCAGCCCGAGGAGCGTCCGGTACCCCTGGTCCAGGTGAGCAACATCGACACCGAGTCCGACCCCGAGCAGATCAGCTTCGACGTCGACCGGGTCGGTTCACCGGTGCTGGTGAAGCAGTCGTACTTCCCGAACTGGCACGCCGAGGGGGCCCTCGGCCCGTGGCGGGTGGCACCGAACCTCATGGTGGTGGTGCCGACCCAGAACCACGTCGTGCTGAGCTACGAGAACACCTCGGTCGAGTGGGTGTCGTACGCGTTGACCTTCGTCGGGCTGATCGGCTTGCTCCTGCTGGCCCGGCGGGGGGTCTACCGGTTCCGGGCACCGTCGGCGACAGCGGCGGCGTCGTCGTCCGGTGCGCCGGTCGACGGGGAGTCGGCCGTGTCCTCGGCCGAGGCGCCGGCGGTGGTCTCTGCCGCGGGGTCGACCACCATGTCGACCGGCCCGCCTCCCGATGACTGAGCGCTTTCGCCGCCTGGCGATCGTCGGGCTGGTGCCGAGCACCATCGACATCGTCCTCCTGCTGGTGCTGCGTCAGCACTTCGGGTGGGTCCTGGTGCTCGCCGACCTGGTCGCGGTGGGCGTGGCCAGCACCGTGTCGTACGTCGTGCACCGGGCGGTGACCTTCCGCAGCGACCCCTACGTCCGCTGGGTGCAGGTTCCGGTGGCCTTCGTCGGCGTGGCGGTCCTGGCCGCGGTGGTCGACGTCGTCGTGCTGCGCCTGCTGTACGTAGGCACCGGGTTCACCGCCACGTCGGCCGTGCTGGAGGCCAAGCTGGTGTCGTTCGGTGCCGCCACGGTGGTGCGGTTGACCTGCTACCGCGGGCTGCTGCTGGTCGGGATGACCCGGGCCCGCAGCAACCGCGCCGACCGACCACCAGCGCCGGGACAGCTCCGCTTCACCGTGGTCGTGCCGGCCTACGACGAGGCCGACCGGATCGCCGAGACCGTCGAAGCCATCCGCAAGGCGCTGGTCGACGTCCACCTCGAGGGCGGGATCGAGGTGGTGGTGGTGGACGACGGCTCCCGCGACGGCACCGGGCAGGTCGCCCTGGACGCCGGGGCCGACCAGGTGGTGGTCCAGCCGCAGAACCGGGGCAAGGGTGCGGCCGTGCGCGCCGGCACCCTGGCTGCCCGAGGGCGCACGGTGGCCTTCGTCGACGCCGACCTGTCGTACTCGCCGGACCAGCTGCTGCGGATCCTGGAGCCGGTCGAGAGCGGTTGGGAGGTCGCGATCGGTTCCCGGGGCCATCGGGACACCCGCCACCTGGAGACGCGGTCCCGGCTGCGCGGACTGGGCAGCCGGGTCATCAACCTGCTCGGCTACGCGGTGCTCCTCGGGAACTTCCGCGACACCCAGTGCGGGCTCAAGGGCTACCGCTCCGACGTGGGGCGGATGATCTTCGAACGGGCCCGCATCGACGGGTTCGCGTTCGACATCGAGCTGCTGCACCTGGTCGAGCGGTACCGCCTGTCGCTGACCGAGGTCCCGGTCGAGGTGCGGCACTCGTCACGGTCGACGGTGCGGGTGGGACGGGATGCCGCCCGCCTGGTGTGGGATCTGTTCCGCATCCGGCACTGGGCGGCCACCGGGGTCTACGAGCCGGACGATTCCGTGCCGGCCGCTGACGCGCCCAGCCACTAGCGTGGGAAAGCCATGGCTGACCTCGATGCCGTCTTCAAGGCCTACGACGTGAGGGGTGTGGTGCCCGACCAGTGGGATGCCGAGGTGGCCGGTCGCATCGGCGCCGCGTTCGCCCGCTTCGCCGTCGACAGCGGCGGTGCGGGGCGGGTCCTCGTGGCCCGCGACATGCGGCCGTCCGGGGTGGAGCTGGCGGCGTCCTTCGCCGAGGGCGTCCAGCGCCAGGGCCTCGATGTGATCGACCTCGGCCTCGCCTCGACCGACCTGATGTACTTCGCGGCCGGCAAGCTCGACGCGCCGGGCGCGATGTTCACCGCGTCCCACAACCCGGCCCAGTACAACGGGGTCAAGATGTGCCTGGCCGGCGCTCGGCCCGTCGGGCAGGACACCGGCCTGGACGAGATCCGCAAGCTGACCGAGAGCGGTGTGCCTCCCGCCCACAGCGAGCCGGGCACCCTGCGGCGGCGGGACCTGCTCGAGGACTTCGCCGAGCACGTCCGGTCCTTCGTCGACCCCGGTGTCCTGCGTCCGCTGCGAGTGGTGGCCGACACCGCCAACGGTATGGGCGGTCTGGTCGTGCCGCGGGTCTTCGCACCGCTGCCCTTCGAGCTCGAGGTCCTGTACGCCGAGCTGGACGGCACCTTTCCCAACCACCCGGCCGATCCCATCCAGCTCGAGAACCTCCGCGACCTGCAGGCCCGGGTGCGCGAGACGGGGGCCGACATCGGCCTGGCCTTCGACGGCGACGCCGACCGGGTGTTCCTGGTCGACGACCGGGCCGAGCCACTGTCGGGGTCGACCACGACAGCGATCGTGGCCCAGGCGATCCTGGAGCGCGAGCCGGGCGCCACCATCCTGCACAACCTGATCTGCTCCAAGGCCGTGCCCGAGGTGATCGAGGAGCACGGCGGTACGCCGGTCCGCACCCGGGTGGGCCACTCGTTCATCAAGCAGGTGATGGCCGAGACCGGGGCGGCGTTCGGTGGCGAGCACTCGGCGCACTACTACTTCCGGGACAACTACCGGGCCGACTCCGGCAGCATCGCGGCGCTGGTGGTGCTGGAGCAGCTCAGCAAGGCCGGGGTGCCGCTGTCCGAGATGCGCCGGCCCTTCGACCGGTACGCGGCGTCGGGCGAGATCAACTTCGAGGTCGCCGATCCCCGGGCCCGCATCGACCACGTCGCCGCTGCCTTCGCCGACGCCGCCCAGGACCGCCTGGACGGCCTGACCATCGATGCCTGGGCCTCCGAGGGCTGGTGGTTCAATGTGCGGCCGTCCAACACCGAGCCCCTGCTCCGACTGAACCTCGAAGCCCGCACACCGGCCCAGCGCGACGAGCACCTCGCAGCGCTGCGGTCGCTGATCACCGAGGAGTGACCGAGATGGCTCTCGACACCCAACTGCTGGAGATCCTGGCCTGTCCGGAGGACAAGGGCCCGCTGCTGTACTTCGAAGACGAGGACTGCCTCTACAACCCCCGTCTCAAGCGGCGCTACGCCATCCGCGACGACATCCCGATCATGCTGATCGACGAGGCCGAGACCGTCGACGATGCCGAGCACGAGCGGCTGGTCGCCAAGGCCGCCGAGCAGGGCATCGAGCCGACCTTCGAGGCCTGAGCGACGAAGCTGGCCCCCGTGACCTCCCTCACGTCCTCTGACCAGGCCCTCGACTCGCTGGACATGGCGGGGGCCACGCTGGCCTTCCCCGACCAGGTGGCCGACGCGGCCCGGCTGGCGTCGGGCATCGGCGGGTTGCCGGCCCACGAGACCATCGACAACGTCCTGGTCCTGGGGATGGGAGGCAGCGGCATCGCCGGCGACGTCGTCGCCGCCGTCGGTGGCCCGTTCGTGCCCGTACCGGTGGTGGTCAGCAAGGGCTACGGCGTGCCGTCCTTCGTGGGCCCCGGCACGCTGTGCTTCGCGGTGTCCTTCTCGGGCGACACGGAGGAGACGCTGGAGGCGGCCCAGGCCGCAGCGGCGGCGGGAGCCCGCATGGTCGCCGTCTGCCAGGGCGGCCAGCTGGCCGAGCTGGCCCCGACGTGGCAGGCGCCGCTGGTGCCGTTGACCAGCGGCATCCCCATGCCCCGTGCCGGCCTGGGTGCGCTCACCGTGCCTCTGCTGGTGTTGCTCGAGCAGGTGGGGCTGTTCCCCGGGGCCATCGCCTGGGTGGACTCCGCGGTGGCGCAGCTCTACGCCCGCCGGGTCCAGCTCGAGGCCTCGGACAGCCGGGCCCGGGCCGTGGCCCGCACCATCGGCCGGACCATCCCGCTGATCGTGGGTGCGGGCCCGATCGGCGCGACGGCGGCGCTGCGGTGGAAGAACCAGGTCAACGAGAACCCCAAGGCGCCGGCCTTCGCCGGGGCCCTCCCCGAGCTCTGCCACAACGACATCTGTGGCTGGGGCCAGCACGGCGACGTCACCCGACAGATGTTCACGCTCGTCGAGCTGCGCCACGACGAGGAGCACCCGCAGGAAACCCACCGCTTCGAGCTGGTCCGGGACATCATGGCCGAGGTCGTCCACGACGTCGTCGAGGTGCGCGCCGAGGGCGACGGGCCCCTGGCCCAGCTGTTCGACCTCACCTTCTTCGGCGACGTCGTGTCGCTCCACATGGCGTTCCAGGAGGGCATCGACCCCGGGCCCGTCCCGGTCCTCGACGACATGAAGCGGGCGCTGTCCGGCGCCTGAGCCTCCGCCATTACCTCCGAGGTCATGTCCGGTCGGCCCCGATCCGCGGCAGACTCCTCCCATGGGGGAGACCACACGGACGGAGTTCCGGACCTGCCCGCTGTGTGAGGCGGGCTGCGGGCTCGAGATCACCATCGACGGCGACCGCGTCACCCGCATCCGGGGCGACCGCGACGACGTGTTCAGCCACGGCTTCATCTGCCCCAAGGGCTCGACCTTGAAGCAGCTCCACGAGGATCCCGACTGGCTGCGGCGACCGCTGGTCCGGCGGGACGGCGAGCTGGTGCCGGTGTCGTGGGACGAGGCCTTCGCCGAGGTCGAGCGACTGCTGATGCCGGTCATCGAGCGTCACGGCCGGCATGCCGTCGCCGTCTACCTGGGGAACCCCAACGCGCACTCGCTGGCCGGCCTGCTCTACCTGCGGGGGATGATCAAGGGCGTCGGCACGGCCAACGTCTTCTCGGCCAGCACCGTCGACCAGCGGCCCAAGGAGGTCTCGTCGGGCCTGCTGTTCGGTGGCGCGCTGACGGTGCCGGTGCCGGACATCGATCGGACCGACCACCTGTTCATGCTGGGAGCCAACCCCTACGCCTCCAACGGCAGCCTGGCGACGGCACCGGACTGGCCGGGCCGCATCGAGGCCCTCCTGGCTCGGGGCGGCACGCTGGTGGTGGTCGACCCCCGGCGCAGTCGCACCGCCGAGGTGGCGACGGACCACGTCGCCATCCTTCCGGGGACCGACGCCTTCCTCCTGATGGCCATGCTCAACGTGTTGGTGGCCGAGGACCGGATCGACCTCGGTGCCGCCGAGCCGTACCTGGCCGGCGTGGCGGAGGTCCTCGCGCTGGCCGAGCCGTTCACACCCGAGGCCACCGAGCCGCTCACCGGTGTCGCTGCCGACACGGTGCGGCGGCTGGCTCGCGACCTCGCGGCCGCGCGCACGGCCTGCGTCTACGGCCGGATCGGTACCACGACCGCCTCGTTCGGCACGGCGACGTCGTGGCTGGTCGACGTCCTCAACGTCGTGACCGGGAACCTCGACCGGCCCGGCGGCGCCATGTTCCCCAAAGCGGCCGCGGGCGCGGCGAACACCCGCGGCACGCCACGCGTCGGCCGGGGCGTGAAGCTGCACCGGCGCACCAGCCGGGTCCGGAGCGCCCCCGAGACCTACGGCGAGCTGCCGGTGGCGTGCCTGGCCGAGGAGATCGACACACCGGGCGACGGCCAGATCCGGGCGCTGGTGACGGTGGCCGGGAACCCCGTGCTGTCCACGCCCAACTCGGGTCGGCTCGATGCCGCGCTGGCGCTGCTGGACGTGTACATCGCCGTCGACCCCTACGTGAACGAGACCACCCGCCACGCCGACGTGATCCTGCCCGTGCCGACCGCGCTGCAGAAGGGTCACTACGACTTGGCGCTGCTGCAGGTCGCACTGCGCAACGTCGCCAACTACAGCCCGCCGGTGCTGCCGCTGGAGCCCGGCCAGCCCGACGAGTGGCAGGTGCTGGCCCGGGTGGCGCTGATCGCGCAGGGGATGGGAGCGGACGCGGATCCCGCGGTGGTGGACGACCTGACCGTCGGCGCCCTCGTGCAGTCCGCCGTGAGTGACGGGCACGGCCCGGTCGCGGGCCGGGAGCCGGACGAGATCATCGCCGCCCTCGGCGATCGACGGGGGCCGGAGCGGCTCGTCGACCTCATGGTCCGGCTCGGCCCCTATGGCGACGGCTTCGGGGCCCGGCCCGGCGGGCTGACGCTGGACGTGCTCCTCGACCACCCGCACGGGATCGACCTGGGGCCGCTGGAGCCCCGGCTGCCCGACGTCCTGCGGACGCCGAGCGGGATGATCGAGCTGGCACCCGAGCTGCTGGTGGCGGAGGCCGGGCGGATGCGGGTCGCGCTGGGCAACGGCAACGGCAACGGCAACGGCCAGGGCCACGGCTCGGCGGAGTCGTTCCTGCTGATCGGGCGGCGGGACCTCCGCTCCAACAACTCCTGGATGCACAACGTCGAGGTCCTGGTGAAGGGCAAGCCACGCTGCACGCTGCACGTCCACCCCGACGACGCGCGGCGGCTGGGCCTGGAGGACGGCGAGACGGCCGAGGTCCAGTCCCGGACCGGCAAGCTCACGGTGCCCGTCGAGGTCACCGACGCCATCCGGTCCGGCGTGGTGAGCATCCCGCACGGATGGGGCCACGACCTCGACGGTGTCGAGCTCTCGGTCGCCCGGCGGTACGCCGGGGTCAACAGCAACCTGCTGGCCGACGAGGAGCTGATCGACCCCATCTCGGGCAACGCGATCCTCAACGGCATCCCGGTCGATGTCCGGCCGGTCCGATCGCCGGTGGAGGTCGGCTAGTCCCGGCCGACGCACTAGCCTGCATGGGGTTCGGGCTGACATGGGTGGTGCAGCGGCATCCAGCCCGGTGACCGGTTGATACTGACGCGTCATCAGGAGCAGACCCATGAGCAACCCCTCCCTTTCCCTGTCGTCGGGCGACTTCAAGGTCGCCGACATCTCCCTCGCGGCGTGGGGCCGCAAGGAGATCGAGCTGGCCGAGGTCGAGATGCCCGGCCTCATGGCCCTACGGGCCGAGTTCGCGGACGCCCAACCGCTGGCCGGCGCCCGGATCACCGGCTCGCTGCACATGACCATCCAGACCGCCGTGCTCATAGAGACGCTGGTGGCGCTGGGGGCGAAGGTGCGGTGGGCCTCGTGCAACATCTTCTCCACCCAGGACCATGCCGCCGCGGCGGTAGCCGTCGGCCCGACCGGCACCCCCGAGGCACCCCAGGGCGTCCCGGTGTACGCCTGGAAGGGCGAGACGCTCGAGGAGTACTGGTGGTGCACCGAGCGGGCGCTGCTCTGGCCGGACGGTGACGGCCCGAACATGATCCTCGACGACGGCGGCGACGCCACCCTGCTGGTCCACAAGGGCGTCGAGTACGAGAAGGCCGGCGCCGTGCCTCCGGCGACCGACGAGGACCCGCACGAGTGGCACGTCATCGTCGACGTGCTCAGCCGCTCCCTGGCCGAGGACGGCAACCGGTGGACCCAGGTCGCCGAGCGGGTCAAGGGCGTCACGGAGGAGACCACGACCGGCGTCCACCGGCTCTACCAGATGGCCGAGCAGGGCACGCTGCTGTTCCCCGCCATCAACGTCAACGACTCGGTCACCAAGTCCAAGTTCGACAACCTGTACGGCTGCCGGCACAGCCTGGTCGACGGCATCAACCGGGCCACCGACGTCATGCTGGGCGGCAAGGTGGCGGTGGTGTGCGGCTACGGCGAGGTCGGCAAGGGCTGCGCGCAGTCGCTGCGGGGCCAGGGCTGCCGGGTGATCGTCACCGAGGTCGACCCGATCTGCGCTCTGCAGGCCGCCATGGAGGGCTTCGAGGTCACCACCATCGAGCGGGTCCTCGACAAGGCCGACATCTTCGTCACGGCCACCGGCAACAAGGACCTCATCTCGGCCGAGCACATGGCCCGGATGAAGCACAACGCCATCGTCGGGAACATCGGCCACTTCGACAACGAGATCGACATGGCCGGTCTGGCCCGGCTCAGCGACGTCCGCAAGGTCGAGATCAAGCCCCAGGTCCACGAGTTCGTGTTCCCCGACGGGCACTCGATCATCGTGCTGGCCGAGGGCCGGCTGCTGAACCTGGGCTGCGCAACGGGGCATCCGAGCTTCGTGATGTCGATGAGCTTCACCAACCAGGTGCTGGCCCAGATCGAGCTGTTCACGAAGACCGGCGACTACCCGCTCGGCGTTTACGTCCTGCCCAAGCAGCTGGACGAGAAGGTGGCCCGCCTCCACCTCGACTCGCTCGGCGTGAAGCTCACCGAGCTGTCCTCCGATCAGGCCGACTACATCGGCGTCCCCGTCGAGGGGCCCTACAAGTCCGACCACTACCGCTACTGAGCGGTCGGGTCCGACCGGGGTGCGAGCATGACCATCGACATCGGGCGCGTCGGCATCTGGAGCTCCTCACGCCTGTGGGGCGGCGACGACGCCCGCGACGCGGCGGCCGAGCTCGACGAGCTGGGCTACGGAGCCCTGTGGTTCGGCGGGCTGGCCGGCGATCTGCGCGTCGTCGAGACGGCGCTCGGTGCCACCTCGCGGATGGTGGTGGCCACCGGTGTGGTCAACATCTGGCTGTCGGATCCCGACGCCGTGGCCGGGTTCGCCCACCAGATGTCGAGCGCCCACCCCGGCCGGTTCCTGCTCGGCGTGGGAGCGGGCCACGCTCCCACCGCCGAGTCCGTCGGCCGCCGCTACGACGATCCCCTCGCCGAGCTGGAGCGGTACCTCGACCGCCTCGATGC
>Ga0209382_10003869_pt1 | contig 20493 bp, 17 predicted proteins | sample SoiMetdeltSBSDD5_FD_187599 | JGI IMG/M metagenome (GOLD analysis project Ga0209382, IMG submission 187599) | Bulk soil microbial communities from a Populus tree surrounding site in Tennessee, USA - Soil MetaG P. deltoides SBSDD5 (SPAdes) (version 2) | ecosystem: Environmental > Terrestrial >... | reverse complement strand
CGTGGTGCATTTAGTCCGGTATGCGGACCAAAAGCACCACCGTGGAGCAGGAGGTGGCTCGCATCGCCCGCGTGCAACATGGCGTTGTGACGCGGGCGCAGTTGCTAGACGCCGGAGTGTCGCCGGGGAGCATCGTGCGTCGAATGAGCAAGGGCACGTTGTTGCCCGAGTTCGCTGGTGTCTACCGAGTGGGCCACCGTGCCCCCAGCGTTCAGGCGCGCTACCTCGCGGCCGTCCTCGCGTGCGGCGAAGGTGCCGCACTCAGCGGAGCCGCTGCCGGGCACCTGTTCGGGCTGATCGGAGGGAAGCCTCCCAAGCCGGAAGTGACCGCCCCCACCAAGCGTCGCGTCGACGGAATCAGGACGCGGCGGTCCCTGACCATCGACGCAGCGGTCTTCCGTGGCATCCCTGTCACAACTGTTCCCCGGACCCTGGTCGATTTGGCGGCTGAGCTGAACAAGGACGACCTCGCACGTGCATGCCACGAAGCCGGAGTGCGTTACCGGACGACACCCGCGCAGGTGGAAGCCGTCTTGGCGCGCCGGCCCAACATCGCCGGTGCCACAAAGCTTCGGGCGGTGATCCGCGGCGACGTCCGCGTCACCCTGAGCAAGCTGGAGCAACGCTTCCTGGACCTGCTCGAGCAGCACGGCCTCCCCTTGCCCCGGACCAACCGCTCCGCCGGCGGGCGGCGCGTCGACTGCCGCTGGCCGGAGCATCGCCTGACGGTCGAGCTCGACAGCTACCGCTACCACCACTCCCGCCACGCCTGGGAGCAGGACCGCCGCCGCGAGCGCGAAGCCCACGCGCGTGGCGACCAGTTCCGCCGTTACACCTTCGGAGACGTGTCCGAGCACCCGCGCCCGATGCTGCGGGAGCTGTCGGCGCTCCTGAACGCGCCCCTATGATCGTCCGGTGCCCCCGACCCGAGTCGTCTACGGGATCGGCGACTCGCTGATCGGGAAAGATCACTGGGCGAGCCAGCCGCTGTTCCACCTCCGCGCCATGGCCGGTGACTCCGTCCGCTTCAAGGCGCAAGGGATCAGCGGCGACCGAACGGCGCACGTTGCGGCGCGACTCGATCGCGACGTCATCGAGCAGAGCCCGAAGCCGGACGTCTGCATCGTGCTCGCCGGCACCAACGACATCGCTTGGGATGCACCCGCGACGCTCATCACCGGCAATCTCGAGGTGATCTACCGCAAGCTGCTCGACGCACGCATTCAACCGGTGGCCGTGTCCATCTATCCCTTCGGCGGCCCACGCTGGTGGACCCCCGCTCTCGAGCTCACCCGGCAGCAGGTGCGGACATGGATGCACCGCTGGCTGCCGGTCGAGCTACCGGAGGTGGAGGTCGTCGACGTGGACGACGTGATCGCCGACCTCACGGACCCCCAACGCCCCCGGATCCGCGCCGAGTACGTGGACGCCGAGGGGATCCACCTCAACAGCGCCGGCGCCGCCGCCGTCGCGAGCGCGCTGTGGACGCGCGCCCGCGCGCTGCGCGGCATCCAGGGTTGAGGACCGGCGCGCGCCTGTCGATGGACTAAGCACCAGACGGGCGCCCGAACCAAGCCTCGAAGGGTGACGCGGTGTCGCACCGATCCTTCGAAGACAACCCTGCTCAGTCGTCACTCGGCACGCTCGCCGGTGGCGGGCCGAGCCTGCGCGAGTCCCGGGAGGGGCTGGCCGCGCTGGTGCACGAGCTGTCCCTCGACATCGCCGGCGCCGAGTCGGCCGAGCTGGCCATCGCGGACGTCCTGCGCGCGGTCTGCGAGCACACCGGCTGGGCGCTCGGCCAGGCCTGGGTGCGCACGCCCGCGGGCGGCGCGCTCGAGCCCAGCCCCGCTTGGCGCGCCGCCGCGCCCGGGCTCGAACCCTTCCGCCGCGCGAGCGAGGCGCTGTCCTTCCTGCCGGGAATCGGCCTGCCGGGCAAGGCATGGCAGACGGGCCGGCCGGTCTGGGTCCGCGACGTGAAGTCGGACCGGGAGTTCGAGCGCGGCCTGTTCGCCCAGGACGCGGGGCTGGCCACGGGCATCGCGGTGCCCGTGCTCGCCCGCGACGAGGTCGTGGCCGTGCTGGAGTTCTTCCTGCTGGAGGAGCGGGAGGAGGACGAGCGGCTCCTCGCCCTCGTGTCCGCCGTCGCGGCGCCGCTCGGAACCCTGTTCCAGCAGAAGGAGGTCGAGGAGGCCCTGCGCGCGAGCGAGGAGCACTTCCGCGCCGTGGCCGACAGCGCGGCCGACGCGATCCTGTCGCTCGACCCGTACGGGCGCATCGCCTACGCGAACGCGGCGGCGTCGCGGATCTTCGGACACGACCTGAAGGACCTCACCGGGCGGCCCGTGACCGACGTGCTCCCCGGGGGCGTGCCGGCCGGCGACGTCGACGCGCCGGACAGCCTCGTGGAGCTCGCCGGGCTGCGCCGCGGCCCGGGCAGGTCGCCGGTCGAGGTCCCGCTGGAGGCAGCCTTCTCCAAGTGGACCGCGGGCGGCCAGGCCTTCACCACGGCGGTGCTGCGTGACATCAGCGCGCGCAAGCGCGACCAGGCGGCGGTGCACGAGGCGGAGGAGCGGTTCCGCGGCGCATTCGAGGAGGCGCCGATCGGGATGGCCCTCGTCAGCATCGAGAGCGACCGCGCGGGCGTCTTCCTGCGCGTCAACCGGGCGCTGTGCGACATCGTCGGCTACTCGCCCGAGGAGCTGGTGGGCGTCGCGTTCGAGACCGTCGTCGACCCGTCCGACGAGGACTCCTCCGACGCGCGCTACATCCCGTGGATGCTGGCCGGGGAGGTGCGCAACTTCGAAGTCGAGAAGCGGCTGCGGCGCGCGAGCGGCGAGACGATCGTCGCGATGGTGTCGGTCTCGCTCGTGCCCGACGCGCGCGACCGCCCTCTCTACCTGATCGTGCAGGTGCAGGACGTGACCGCGCGCCGGCGCGCGGAGGACGCGCTGGTGCAGAGCAGCGAGCGCGTGCAGGCGATCATCGACAACACCGCGGCCGTCATCTACGTGAAGGACATGGAGGGCCGCTACACACTCGTCAACCGCACCTTCGAGGCGCTGTTCGAGGTCACCCGCGAGCGCGCTACCGGCCACACCGATGACGAGCTGTTCCCATCCGACGTGGCGGTCTCCATGCGCGCCAACGACCGGCGCGTGATCCGGGAGCACGTCCCGCTCGAGGTCGAGGAGGTGATCGACCAGGCGGACGGCCCGCACACCTATCTGTCGGCGAAGTTCCCCCTGCTCGACTCCCGCGGGCAGCCTTACGCGGTCTGCGCCATCGCGACCGACATCACGCAGCGCAAGCGTGCCGAGGAGACGCTGCGCCAGTCCGAGCGCCACTTCCGCCAGATCGTCGACACGGCGCACGACGCGTTCGTCGCGATGGACGTCACCGGGCGCATCACGGCCTGGAACCCGCAGGCCGAGGCGACCTTCGGCTGGACCGAGCAGGAGGCGCTGGGGCGCAACCTCTCCGAGACCATCATCCCGCCGCGCTACCGCAGCACCCACAACCGCGGCCTGCAGCGGTTCGTCGAGACCGGCAGGGGAGAGCTGCTGGGCCGGCGCGTCGAGCTCGAAGCCGTGCACCGCGACGGGCACGAGTTCCCGGTGGAGTTCACGATCAGCGCCGTGAAGGTGGGCGGCGGCTATGCGTTCAACGCGTTCCTGCACGACATCACGGAGCGAAAGCAGGCGGAGGAGACCATGCGCCGCCTCGCGGACGTCGTGCAGGCGTCGCACGACGCGATCATCGCGACGGGCCCCGGCGGCGAGGTGACGGCGTGGAACGCCGGCGCCACGGAGCTGTACGGGTACGAGCCCGAGGAGGTGATCGGGCGCAAGCTCGACGTGTTGATACCGCTCGAGCGCGGCCCCGACGACATGCGCCTCCTCTCGCAGGCCCTCGCCGGGCGGCGGCTCGACGACCACCAGACCGAGCACCGGCGCAGGGACGGGAGCCTCGTCCCGGTCTCCGTGACGGTCTCCCCGATGCGCGACGCGCGGCGCGCGATCGTGGGCGCATCGGTGATCGTGCGCGACCGGACCGAGCGGATGCGCGCCGAGGAGGCGATGCGGGAGGTACAGGAGGCGTTCCGGCGGGCATTCGAGGACTCCCCGATCGGAATGGCCCTGTTCGGCGTCAGCGGCGCCGATCGCGGCCGCCTCCTCCAGGTGAACAGCTCGCTCTGCCACATCACCGGCTACGCCACCCGCGAGCTGGAGGCGGTCACGCTCGAGCAGATCAGCCACCCCTACGACCTGGACACCGAGCAACCGCTCCTGGACCGCCTGTTGAGCGGCGAGATCCCCAACTACCAGCTGGAGAAGCGGTTCCTGCGCGGCGACGGCAGCACGGTCTGGGTGGTGTACAACGCGTCCACAGTGCACGACTCGTCGGGGCGCCTGCTGTACGGGATCGCGCAGGTCCAGGACATCACCCGGCGCAAGCACAGCGAGGACCGGCTCGCCAGCGTGGCCGCGGAGCTCGAGCGCCGCGCGTCGGAGCTCGAGCGCTCGAATGCGGACCTGCAGGAGTTCGCCTACGTCGCCTCGCACGACCTCTCCGAGCCGCTGCGCATGGTCTCGAGCTACGTGCAGCTGCTGGCGCGCCGCTACGGCGACCAGCTGGACTCCGACGCGGACGAGTTCATCGCATTCGCGGTCGACGGCGTCAACCGCATGCAACGCTTGATCGACGACCTGCTCGCCTACTCCCGGGCGGGCACGCAGGAATACCGGATCGCGCCTGTCGACACCGAGGAGCTGGTGCGCGACACCCTCGCCGGGATGCAGACCACGGTGCAGGAGGCGGGCGCCACGATCGTGGTCGGCGACCTGCCGACCGTGCGCGGGGACGAGGGCCAGCTGCGCCAGCTGTTCCAGAACCTGATCGGCAACGGGATCAAGTTCCGGGCCGAGGACCCGCCGCGCGTGGAGGTGTCCGCCGAGCGGGAGGACGGCGCCTGGCGCTTCAGCGTGGAGGACAACGGGATCGGCATCGACCCGCGCCACGCGGAGCGGATCTTCACCGTCTTCAAACGCCTGCACACGCGCGACAAGTACCCGGGCAGCGGCGTCGGCCTGTCGATCTGCAAGCGGCTGGTGGAGCGCCACGGCGGGCGCATCTGGGTCGAGCAGAGCGAGCTCGGCGGCAGCCGCTTCTGCTTCACGATCCCGGATCGCCAGGCCGGCGCGGAGCAGAGCGAGCGCGAGCCCTCAACGGATGTCCGATAGCAGCTCAAGAGGCCTGTCTCGACAACTAACGAAGCGTCAGGGAAGGCAAATCCGCGTCGGAGGAGTGGATCAAGTGGGATTCAGAGTGCTACAGGAGGGCAACATGTCGGTCTCGACCGGGCCGCTCGACTCCGCGACGGGGACGCAGGCGTACGCCCGTGACCTGCCGCTGAACGCAAACGGGATCGACGGCACCGTCGAGATCCTCCTGGTCGAGGACAACCCCGCCGACGCGCGGCTCACGCGCGAGGTGTTCGAGGGCGGGCGCCTGTCGACGCACCTGAACGTCGTCAGCGACGGCGAGCAGGCGCTGGCGTTCCTGCGCCGCGAAGGCATCTACGAGTCCGCGCCGCGGCCGAAGCTCGTGCTGCTCGACCTGAACCTTCCGCGCAAGGACGGGAGAGAGGTGCTCGAGGAGCTCAAGCGCGACGCGACCCTGTGCCGCATCCCGGTGATCGTGCTCACGACCTCGGCGGCGCAGTCGGACATCATGCGCGCCTACGAGCTGCAGGCGAACTGCTTCATCACCAAGCCGCTCGACCTCGACGAGTACTTCGCCGTCGTGCGATCGATCGAGGACTTCTGGCTGGCGACCGCTCGCCTGCCGACGAGCTAGGGCGAACCATGACGGCCACGGCCGAGCAGCAGACGAAGAGCTTCCCCGTCCTGCTGGTCGAGGACAACCCCGGCGATGCCCGCCTGGTCGTCGAGCTGCTCTCCGAGGCGACCGGTGACGCCTTCCGGGTGGTGCACGTGGAGCAGCTGGCGGACGCGCGCCAGGAGGTGATGGAGTCCGGGACCGGCTGCGTCCTGCTGGACCTGTCGCTGCCGGACGCGGCGCGCCTCGAAGCGCTGATGCAGCTGCGCGCGGCCGCGCCGGACGTGCCGATCGTGATTCTCAGCGGCCTCCAGGACGAGCTGCTGGCCGTGAAGGCCGTGCAGGAGGGGGCGCAGGACTACCTCGTCAAAGGGCGTGTCGACGGAGAGGCGATCGGCCGCTCGATCCGCTACGCGGTGGAGCGCAAGGCGCTCGAGATGCAGACCGCGCACAAGGCGCTGCACGACCACCTCACCGGCCTCGCCAACCGGGACCTCTTCCAGGATCGGCTCAAGCACGCGATCACGCGCGCCCGCCGTCACGACAGCCTGATCGGGCTGATGTTCATGGACCTCGACGGCTTCAAGCCGATCAACGACAAGCTCGGCCACGACGTGGGCGACAAGCTCCTGGTCGCGCTCGCGCGGCGGCTCGAGGACGGGCTCCGCGGCAGCGACACGCCGGCGCGGTTCGGCGGCGACGAGTTCGTCGTGCTGTGCGAGGACGTCGCCGACGAGCAGCACGTGATCGCGATCGGAGAGCGCCTCCAGCGCGCCATCGCGGAGCCGTTCCGCATCGACGACCACGAGCTCAACGTCACCTCCAGCATGGGAGTCGTCGTCAGCGACGGCCGCGAGCAAGGCGCCGGCGAGCTGGTCCGCAACGCCGACGAGGCCATGTACCGCGCGAAGCGGCAGGGCATCCCCTACGAGGTCTTCGACGAGGGCATGCGCACGCGCGTCCGCGCCCGCGCCCGGACCGAGAACGACCTGCTGCGCGCCGTCGAGGAGCGCGAGTTCCGGCTGCTCTACCAGCCTCAGATCGACCTGCGCAGCGGTGAGATCGTGGGCCTCGAGGCGCTGGTCCGGTGGGACCACCCCGAGCGGGGCGTGGTCGAGGCGAGCGAGTTCATGTGGCTGGCCGAGGAGACCGGGCTGATCACGCGCATCGGCGAGTGGGCACTGCGGCAGTCGTGCCTGCAGGCGCGCGCCTGGGGCGTGCGCAGCGGCCGCCCGCTGCGGGTCACCGTGCATCTTTCGGCGCGCCAGCACCGGGACCCCGGCCTGGTCGACCTCGTGGAGCGCGTGCTGACCGAGACGCGCACCGATCCCGCGGCGCTGTGCCTCGAGATCACGGAGAGCGTGGCCGTCGAGGACGCCCAGAACGCGATGGCGACCCTGCAGCGGCTGAAGGAGCTCGGAGTGAGCCTCTCGATCCGGGAGTTCGGCACGGGCAACTCCTCCCTGGGCTCGCTCAAGCGGTTCCCGCTCGACACGCTGAAGATCGACCGCTCGTTCGTGTCCGGCCTCGGGACGGACCCCGAGGACGTCGCCGTGGTGACGGCCATCGTGGGCCTCGCGAACAGCCTCGGCCTCGAGACGATCGCGGACGGCGTGGAGACCAAGGACCAGGTCTACGCGCTCAAGGACCTGGGCTGCGAGCGTGCCCAGGGCGAGTACTTCGCGCGCGCCCGCCCGAGCGAGGCGATTGCCGAGCTGCTCGGCTCACGGGAGCAGGTTCCCGTGCCGCACGCCTCGATGTAGCCCCCGCGCCGCGGCAGGGCGCCCCGGCTGCCTGCCGAAACACCTGCCATGAGCGCGGCAGCTCAACCCGTGCCGGGGAGCTCCCCGATGGGCCGCGCCCGCAGGATCCTGTGGCGGACGCTGAAGGCGTTCTACGACGACCAGATGACCCAGCACGCCGCGGCGCTGACGTACTACGGGCTGATGTCGCTGTTCCCTGCAGTCCTGCTCGGCATCTCGCTGCTCGCGCTGATCGGCCAGTACCCGGAGACCTACGACGCGATCTTCGGCTACCTGCGTGACGTCGCACCTCGCTCGGCCATCGCGCCGATCGACGACACGCTGCGCACCGCCTTCCGCAACAAGGACTCCGCCACGACGGCGATCGTGGTGAGCGTGCTCGTGGCGTTCTACGGCACCACCGGCGTGCTCGAGGCGGCCCGGCGCGCCCTGAACGTCGTGTTCCGCTCGAGCAACGGCCGCGGCTTCTGGCGCCGGAAGGGGATCGACATCGTGTTCACCTTCGTGCTGGGCGCGATGGTGCTGTCCACGCTGGTGATGCTGTTCGTGGGTGGCCGGTTCGCGGACGACCTGTTCGGGTTCATGGGCCTGGGATCGACCGCTGCGCACGTGTGGGGCATCGTGCGCTGGCCCGGGGCGTTCGCGGTCACGACGCTGATCTTCGCGCTGATCTACTACGTGACGCCCGACGTCAAGCACCGCTCCTTCAAATGGATCACTCCCGGTGCGGTCGTGGGGGTGCTGCTGTGGCTGATCGCGTCGCTCGGCTTCTCCCTGTACCTGTCGAACTTCGCGAACCTGAACGCCCTCTACGGGGCCTTCACGGGCGCGATCGTGCTCGTCGCCTGGCTGTGGCTGACGAACGTGGCGCTGCTGTTCGGCGCCGAGCTGAACGCGGCCATCGAGCGGGAGATCGAGCCGCAGGGCGAACCGCAGGCCGCGGAGTGATGAGCAGCGTGCGTGCGATCGGACACGCACGCTGCATGCGGGTCGTTTCCTCGGTTGCGCTCACGCCAAACCCGGAATCTCAAAGCCAGCCGGCGCGACGGAACCTGAAGTACAGGTAGACGCACGCGATCGCGATCACCGCCAGCACCGTGGGATAGCCGTACTCCCAGTCCAGTTCCGGCATGTGCTGGAAGTTCATGCCGTAGATCCCCGCCACGGCGGTCGGCACGGCCAGAATGGCGACCCAGGCCGTGATCCGGCGCATGTCCTCGTTCTGACGCACGTTGATCTGCGTCAGGTTGGCGCCCAGCGCGGTGGAGAGCAGGTCGCGGAACTGCTCCACCTGGCCGTTCACTCGCAGCATGTGGTCGTGGACGTCGCGGAAATAGGGCCGCAGGTCGGCAGGGATGAGGTCGTGGGAGCGCGTCGCGAGGCGCTCGACCGCCGGCGCCAGCGGCGAGACGGCGCGCGTGAAGTCGAGGACCTCGCGCTCGAGGTAGTAGATGCGCTCGGCGGGATTGAGGCGGCCCGGCGAGAAGACCTGCTCCTCCACCTCCTGGATGTCGTTGGTGAGGCCCTCCACGACGGGCTCGTAGTCGTCGACGATGCGGTCGACGATCGCGTACATCACGCCCGGCGGGCCGTGCTCGACCAGCTCGGGCTCGCGCTCGAGGCGCTCCCGCACGCCCTTCAGGGGGCTCGGCTGCCCGTGGCGCACGGAGATCAGGAACTCGGGGTTGACGAACAGGGCGATCTCCCCGATGTCCACGACCTCGTCGCGGTCGATGTAGCGCACCGGCTTCAGCACGATCAGCATCGTGTGCTCGTAGATCTCGACCTTCGAGCGCTGGTGGGCCTTGACCGCGTCCTCGACCGCCAGGGGATGGAGGCCGAACTCCCGCGAGACCGTGTCGAACTCCTCCGCGGACGGCTCGTACAGGCCGAGCCACGCGAAGGCGTCGTCCTGGCGGCACGCTCGGGATGCCTCGGCGACGGACACCTGGCCCGTCTGGCGCCGGCCGTGCGCGTACACGGCGCAGTCGACGATCATCGCGCGGAAGTATGGCGTCCCCGGCGGTCCTCGCGGTCCGACGCGTTTCGTACGGTGCGCACGTATGGCCGACGTGTCCGTCAGGGGGATCCTCAAGGTCGTGCTCACAGTGGTGGTGACGGTCCTCCTGCTGTACCTGATCTACCTGCTGCGCAAGCCGATCACCTGGCTCTTCATCGCGATGTTCCTGGCGGTCGCGCTGTCGGCGCCGGTCAATGCCCTGAACCGGCACATGAAGCGCGGTTTTGCGATCGGCATCGTGTACCTGGCGCTCTTCGGGGCGGTGGCACTCCTGGTCGCGCTGCTGGTGCCGCCGATCGTGAACGAGGCGAACGACCTCGCCGACAACGCTCCGGAGTACGTACAGGACGTGCGCGACTACGTGGAGAAGAACGAGAGCCTGCGCGAGATCAACAACGACTACCAGATCACCGACAAGCTGGACGAGGAGGCGGCCAAGCTGCCCGAGAAGCTGGGCGGTGCGGCGGGCGTCCTGCGGGACATCGGCTTCGGGATCGTGAACGGCATCTTCGCCTTCGTGACCATCATGGTGCTGACGGCGTTCATGCTCAGCGGCGGGCCCCAGTGGCGCCGCCAGGCGATGGGACTGCTACCGCCGGAGCGGGCGCAGCGGATCGACCGCGTGCTCGATCACATGTCCCGCGCAGTCAGCGGCTATGTCGCCGGTGCGCTGATCGTGGCGCTGATCGCCGGCATCTCCACGTTCGTCGTGCTGAGCATCCTGGGCGTCGGATTCGCCGCGCCGCTCGGCCTGGTCGCCGGGCTGTTCTCCCTGGTCCCGCTCGTCGGAGCGACAATCGCTGCGGTCTTGATCGGGCTGGTGACCCTGTTCAGCGGCGACTTCCCCACCGACACGATCCTGTGGGCGATCTGGGCGATCGTGTACCAGCAGATCGAGAACAACCTCATCCAGCCGCAGGTGCAGAAGCGCACGGTGAACGTGAACGGGTTCATCGTGCTCGTCTCCGTGCTGTTCGGCGCCACGCTGCTCGGCGTGCTCGGAGCGCTGGTCGCGATACCCATCGCGGCCTCGATCCAGATCGTGATCAGGGAGTGGTGGGAGTACCGCCGGGAGAACAGGCTGCTCGCCGCCACACCGCCCCCGCCGGGCGAAGCCGGGCCCGAGCCGGCGTCCGCCTAGCGCGTTCTAGTCCCGCGCCGTGGGCGCATCGCGCGGCTCCATCTGCAGGTCGCGCTCGGCCGGCAGGCCGTGCTCCAGCTCGCGGCTGCGCTCGACCTCGGCGTTGAGCTCCGCGCCGAGCAGCACCGCGATGTTCGAGATCCACAGCCACACCAGGAAGACGATCACGCCACCCAGGGTGCCGTAGGTCTCGTTGTAGGAGGAGAAGTTCGCCACGTAGAACGCGAACGCCGCAGAGGCCGCGATCCACAGCACGACGGCGACGATGCCGCCGGGCGTGAGCCAGCGGAAGCCGGGCTGCTTCACGTTCGGAGCGCCCCAGTAGAGGACCGAGAGCATGAGGCTCACGAGCAGCACGAGCACGGGCCACTTCGCGATGTCCCACGCGGTCACGGCCGCGCCGCCGAGCCCGATCACGTTGCCGACCTCCTCGGCCAGCGGGCCGGTCACCACGACGGCGACGGCGCCGATCGAGATCAGCACGATCATGAAGATCGTGATCGCGATCTGGATCGGGCGCAGCTTCCAGAACGGCCGCCCCTCGTCGACCTCGTAGATCGAGTTCGAGGCGCGGATGAACGCGCCGATGTAGCTCGACGCGGACCAAAGGGCCGTCGCGATACCGATGACCAGCAGCAGCCCGGCTTGGCCCTGACTGCGGTTGAGGTTCTCGATCGCGCTGGTGAAGATCTCCTGCGCCGGGCCCGGGGCCACGGTCGACAGGTTGTCCAGCAGCGGCTGCGTCGCGGACTCGCCGATCAGCCCCAGGATCGACACCAGCACGAGCAGGAAGGGGAAGATCGACAGGATCCCGTAGTACGTCAGCGCGGCCGCCCAGTCGGTGAGGTTGTCGGCCTTGAACTCCCTGATCGTGCGCTTCAGCACCCCGAACCAGGAGCTCGCGCGCAGATCGGTCGGCTGGTCCGGCTCGGCGCCGTTCGAGTCGTGCCGGCGGGGTTGGGTAGCCGTGTCGTGTTCGGTCGTCACGTGACGTGGGTACCCACGCGCATCGTGCTGAAACAGGGCGGGTCACACGCGCAACCGGCGTTCGAACGCGATCGCGGGGTGGGGCGGGTCGGTACGCTGCGGCGACCCAATGGGCCTTTTTTCGTCAATCGGCCTGGTCGGCAGCCGCGACATGGCGATCGACCTCGGCACCGCAAACACGCTCGTGTTCGTGCGCGGGCAGGGCATCCGCGTGTCGGAGCCGTCGGTCGTGGCCGTCGACTCGGCCACGGGCGAGGTGCACGCCGTGGGCGACGATGCGAAGCGGATGATCGGCCGCACGCCTGCCACCATCTCGGCGATCCGCCCGCTGCGCCACGGCGTGATCGCCGACTTCGAGGTGACGGAGCAGATGCTGCGGCACTTCATCCGCCGCGTGCACCAGAGCCGCCTCGCGCACCCGCGCGTGGTGATGTGCGCGCCCTCGGGGATCACCGACGTCGAGAAGCGCGCGATCGTCGAGGCGTCGCTGTCGGCCGGCGCGCGGCGCGTGCAGCTGATCGAGGAGACGATCGCGGCCGCGATCGGCGCAGGCATCCCGATCGAGGAGCCAGTCGGGAACATGGTCGTGGACGTGGGCGGCGGGACCAGCGAGGTCGCGGTCATCTCGCTGGGCGGGATCGTCGTGTTCGAGTCCCTGCGGATCGGCGGATACGACCTCGACGAGGCGATCATGAACTACGTCAAGCAGCGTTATGGCGTGACCATCGGCCAGCAGACAGCCGAGCGCCTGAAGTTCGAGCTCGGGTCGGCGTGGCCCATGGACGAAGACCTGACCGCCGAGGTGAAGGGCCGCGACCTCGTGTCCGGGCTCCCGAAGACCGTCACCCTCACGAGCGAGGAGGCCCGGCTGGCAGTGGAGGAGCCGCTGCGGCTCATCATCGAGACCATCAAGGGCACGCTCGAGCGCACGCCGCCGGAGCTCGCAGCGGATATCACGCAGCGCGGGATCCTGCTGGCCGGAGGCGGTTCCCTCCTGAAGGGATTCGAGGACAGGGTGCGGGCGGAGACGCAGATGACCGCATACCTGGCGGACTCGCCGCTCACCTGCGTGGTGATGGGGTCGGGCCAGTCCCTCGAGGAGTTCGACGTGATGGGTGACGGCGGCACCAGCCGGTCGCGGCGGCGATCCCGGCGCTGATGCTGGTCCTCGCGATCAAGCCCGACCACGACGGCGCCATCGCGGCGATCGAGGATCGCAAGCTGCTGTTCTCGCTCGAGTCGGAGAAGGACTCGTTTCATCGTCACGCTCAGCTCACGCCGACGCGGGTCCTGGAGCTGGCGGAGCGGCTCGACCGGGTCCCCGACGTGATCGCGCTGGGCGGCTGGGGGCAGGGGAGGACGAGGGTCGGGGCGGGCTACACCGGCGCCGACATGCTGCGCGAGCAGCCGAGCTTGTTCGGCAAGCAGGTGGAGTATTTCTCCTCCTCCCATGAGCGCTCGCACATCGCGATGGCCTGTGGGATGGCGCCTGAGGACGACGCAACCCGGCGGGCGGTGCTCGTGTGGGAGGGGGCGCTCGGCAACTTCTACCTCGTGGACGAGCGCTGGAACGTGGTGGCCCGCAGCGTGGTGCTGATCCAGCCGGGAGCGCGCTACGCGTTCCTGTTCGCCCTCGCGGACCCCGACTTCCCGGATCGCTGGTCCTCCCACCGCCTGGAGGATGCGGGCAAGCTGATGGCGCTGGCCGCCTTCGGCGACCCGCACACGACCGACCCCGCGGTCCACGACACGGTGCAGCGGATCATCGATCTCGAGGGCCTCGAGCCGGCGCCCAAGTACGCGTTCGCGGACTCGCCGATCTACAACGCGGGCGTGCAGTCGCAGATCTGCAAGGACGCGGCCGCCGTGTTGAACGACCGCATCTTCGAGATCTTCCGGGACGCCGCCGTGGAGAGGCTCCCCGCGGGGATCCCGTTGCATATCTCGGGCGGCTGCGGGCTCAACTGCGACTGGAACATGCGCTGGCGGGAGCTGGGCCATTTCTCGTCCGTGTTCGTGCCCCCCTGCACCGACGACTCCGGCTCGGCGCTCGGGACGGGGATCGACGCCTTGACGTCGTTCACGGGCAGTCCCCACATCGACTGGGACGTGTACTCGGGCCTCGAGTTCATCTGGGACCGCCAGCCGGACCCGGTGCTTTGGGAGAAGGCCGAGCTGCGCCTGGACGCCCTGGCGGAGGCACTCGACGACGGCGCGACGGTGGCCTGGGTCCAGGACCGCTGGGAGATCGGCCCGCGCGCGCTCGGCAACCGCTCCCTGCTGGCCGAACCGTTCGATCCGCGGACCCGGGATGCGCTGAACAAGATCAAGTCCCGGGAGCCATACCGGCCGATCGCGCCGGTGTGCCGCATCGAGGACGCGGGCCGTCTGTACACCGGCGGAGGGTTCGAGGACCCCTACATGCTGTATTTCCGCAACGTCCGGGACCACAGCCTTGGCGCGGTCACCCACGTGGACGGGTCGGCGCGCGTGCAGACCGTCAGCAAGCGCACCAATCCCGGGCTGCACAAGCTGCTCGACGCGTTTGCCGAGCGCCGCGGCGCGGGCGTCCTGTGCAACACGTCCCTGAACTTCAAGGGCCGCGGCTTCATCAACCGCATGTCCCACCTCGTCGAGTACTGCGAGTTGCGCGGCGTCTCCGACATGGTCGTGGACGGCACATGGTTCCGCTGCACCAGGGATGTGACGCCGGGCGATCCGACGGGAGACCCGGCGGCGTACCCGCTCGGGGAAGCGGTCACGTGGGCCAGGTAGAGAACGCGGTCAGTCTTCGCGCGGGCCCACTACGGGCCGGAGTGAACCGGCGCGACTATTCCTCGTCCTCGTCCGCGTAGCCGTCGTCGTCCTCGAGCCCGAGGAAGAGGTCCGCGTCCTCGACGTCGGTGTCCAGCAGATCGGCGTCCAGGTTGATCATCTCGGGATCGTCCGGCGGGTTCGAGGACTGCGCCTCGCCGAGGCTTGCCTCGCCGAAGTCCTCGCGGTCAGGGCCGGGTCCGGAGCGCTCCATCGCGACACAAGATAGGGCGTTTTTCGCCGGGCGCAAGTGCCGCCGGCTCAAAGCTCGAGTGCGGCCGTCAGGGCCTCCTCGACCGGCTCCTCGCCGGCGGTCGCGTAGAGGATCAGGTACACGGATCGCGGCTCGTGCAGGACCGCTTCGAGCACCGCCGCGACGTCTTCGCGGCTGATCTCGCCGCGGGCCGGCTCGACGTCCAGGCGCACGAGTCCGGTGCCCGGCTCGTCGGTGAGGCGCCCCGGCCGCACGATCGTCCAGGCGCGGTCGTCTTTCATCAGCGCGCGGTCCGCCTCGGCCTTTGCGCGCAGGTAGACGCTGAAGACATCGTCATCGCTCGGAGGGTGCTCGGCGCCGATCGAGCTGACCATCACGTAGCGCTCGACGCCGGCCGCGCGGGCTGCGTTCAGCAGCTTGATCGCCCCGTCGCGGTCCATGCTCCACTTGCGCTCGGCGCCGCTGCCTTGCCCGGCGCCGGCCGCGAAGACGACGGCGTCCGCGTCGGCAATCGCATCCGCAATCTCGTCCACGCTCGCCTGCTCCAGGTCGCAGATCACCGGGTCGCCGCTGTCCGCGCGCACGTCGGCCGCGTGGTCGGGATTGCGGATCAGCGCGCGCACCTTGTCGCCGCGGGTGACAAGCCGCCGCGTCAGCCGCCGCGCGACCTTGCCGTGCCCGCCTGCGATCGCGATGTCCATCACCTCCGTGATGATGGCACCGGCGTGCCGCCCCTTGCCGGGTGGGTGTCCCTTCAGGCCCGGACCGCGATACTGGGCCCGCAATGTCGAAAGAGAACGTCGACGCGCTCCGTCCCATCTACGAGGAGTGGGGCCGCGGGAACTTCACGCCGCGGTTCGACGTCTACGACCCTGAGATGGAATGGGGCTGGTCCTCGGACTTTCCGGGGCTCGCCGGCGTCTACCGCGACCCGGCCGAGCGGAACAAGCGGCTGCACGAATGGCTCAGCCCCTGGGAGAATTGGACGTGCGAGGCCGAGGAATACGTCGAGCACGGCGAGCATGTCGTCGTGCTGGCGCGCTACCGGGGCCGGGGCAAGGGCAGCGGCGTGGACGTCGACACCCAGGGCGCGCACGTCTGGACGCTGCGCGACGGCAAGGTCGTGCGGCTCGAGGTCTTCGCCGACCGTTCCAGGGCGCTCGAGTCCGTCGGCCTGACGGCTGCGACCTAGCAGCGCCGACACCGGATCTCTAAGCGGGCCCACCGGAGCGCGCGGCCTCCCACGCCCTCGCTCCATCGCGCATCATCGGCGGGTAGACGATCAGGTGCCGGAACGGCCTGATCGCGGCCATGTAAGCGGTCCCGAACAGCCCGTTCGGCTTCACCAATACGGCGATCCGGGCGCGGAAGCCGCCCGTCTCGTCCGCGACCCGGCCGAGGTGCATGACCCCGTGCACGGTCCGGTTGGCGATCTCCGCGGCGAACTCGTCCTCGATCAGGTACAGCGAGCTGAAGGGGAGCGCGTCGAACTCCGGGCCCGATGGGCCGTCGCGCAGATCGGCGGGCAGGCGCTCGCGGAGCGTCGCCACCCTGCCGCCGAGGCCTGCGTCCGGGTCGTCCCAGCCGAACAGCTCCCCGAGCTTCCACCGGATCGCCCAGAGGGTCCGGGCGGCGCGGGACGAGCCTTGCGCCGGGTCCGTCGCGGCGATCATCTCCACCAGCCGGGGGAAGTCGCCCGGGCCGCCCGTGCCGGGCAGCTCCCACACGTCCTCCAGCCGGAAGTCGGGGGTGAGCTCGTGAATGCGCCAGGGCTGGGAGGTGTGCGCGGCGTTCGGGAGCCTCATGGCGGTGCTCGGGAGCCTCATTCGTGGACCTCCGTCCATACGGGACCGTATGGACGGAGGCTATCATCTGCGGCCGTGTTGGTTGACCGCGCAATGCGAGAGAGATAGGCGATGGCCCTCACCCGCACGCCCCGCAGCAGCTGGGTCGAGGAGGGACTGCGCGCGCTCGCCGCCGGCGGTCCGGACGCCGTGCGGATCGAGCCGCTGGCCCGCGCGCTCGGCGTCACAAAGGGCGGCTTCTACTGGCACTTCGACGACCGGCCGGCGCTGCTCGAAGAGATGCTCGACGCGTGGGAGCGGATGGTGATCGACGAGGTGATCGAGCGCGTCGAAGCCGAGGGCGGTGACGCCAGGGCGAAGCTGCGGCGACTGTTCGCAATCGCCTCCTCCCGTCAGGCTCGCAGCTTGCTGAGGATCGACCTCGCAGTGCGTGACTGGTCCCGGCGCGACAAGACGGTCGCCGCGCGATTGCGACGGGTGGACAACCGGCGGATGGAATACATGCGTTCGCTGTTCGGGGCCTTCTGCGCCGACGATGACGACGTGGAAGTGCGGTGCATGCTCGCCTTCTCGCTGTTCGCCGGCAGCCATTTCATCGCCGCCGAGCACGATGGGCGCAGGCGCGCGGACGTCTTGCAGCTGGCCCTCGGGCGGCTCGAGGCCTAGAGAGGGCTCTGGGAACAAGTCCACGGCCCGACGCTAATTCGTTTTCGCTATCGCGAAGGACCGCACTGGATGTTCCAGCACTGCGCCGTGTCGCCTTGCCCATTTCCGCTCGCGGTGTTGCCGCCGCCGTCGATCGTGCCTCTCACCGCATAGATGCCGTAGCCACTGTTGTCATTGGCCGTGTTGTTTCGCACCGTAACGCCGGGCCCAAAGATGGCGATGCCGGTCGAAAACTGGTCGACAAGCGGGCCGAAGTTGTTGGCCACATTGCCCCCTACCAGGCTCCCCTGACCTGCAACCTGTATTCCCGTGAAGTTGCCGATCGATTCGTTCCTCGTGACACGTGCCAAGGTGGACTCGACATAGATTCCCCAGGCGTAGTCGCCGACAACGGTATTCGCGTTCACGAACGCATTGGGATAACCGGCATTGATCGCGGGAACGCCGCCGTCAAAGCACGGTGCCGTTTGGCACACGACGTGGTTGTTCACCACACGGCTTCGATTCCCCGCCGCGAGGAAGACGTAGCTGCCTCCCGCGGCATCCGTCGAGGTGTAGCGGTTTCCCCACAGGTACGGGTCGTCTCCTCCGAGAGAGGCGGCGTACGTCTCCGTGCCGATGAACTCACTCTCGCTGAGGGTGTTTCGGTCCCCATGCACCCTGACGCCTATAGGGGTAGAGATTCTCAGCCTGTGCAGCGTGCTGTCGGATGCCCCCATCTGAACGCCATAGTCGAACCCCTCGATCCTGCCCGCCTTGACACGCACGTGAGAGTTGGCAGGCCCCGGCGAACCGGGCAAACCGGGGTTGTAGATTCCCGCCCGGTTGCCGTCCGATACCCCCCGCACCGTGTAGCCGCTCAAGTTGAGGACGATGTCGTTGGCACCGATGATCAACCCATAGGGCTCTCCGGCTCCGCAAACCACGTCGCTGTCGAGCACCGTCGAGATGGTGATCGTGTCGCCACACTGAACGTGCGTCGCGTTGGCCGGTGCGACCAGCAAGCAGAACGTAGCGGCGGCGATCGCAGTGACGTAGGAGGTCTTGCGCGTCATGGCGGGCCTTCCTCGCATGGTCAGGGGATGAAGACGCCCGGGACCTGGAAGACGTGGTTTCCGGAGATCGTCTCGGCATCGCCGTCCGGGCCGCCGTCCAGCACCTGGACGTGTCTCAGCTCCCAGATCGCCCGGCGCCTCTCGACGACCACGCCGGGAGCCACCGCATCGGCGGTCGTCGTCGTCGAGCACGTCGCGCCCACGCTCGTATCTGGCGTTGGACTGCACGGCACCGTGAAAGAGAGGCTCACGTCCTGCTGCGTGACCGGCGCCGGGCCTCCGCCGGCCGGCGTGGGGCCGTCGCGTTCCGTGATGCGCAGTCCCAGCCGCGCTTGCAGCTCGCCCGTGTAGTCGGCCAGATCGGATGCACGCCGGATGTCCTGCTCGAACGCCGTGAGGCGGATGTCTGCCTCGTCCGCGGGCGCCGGGTCACCGATCAGAGGCTCCACGCCCACATGAGCGACCGACTTTGGGGGCTGCCCGTTGGCGTCGGGGGTTCCGACTGTCAGCAGGCTCGACCGGGCGGCCGGCGGAGCGCAGGACGGCGATGCGAGCGGTGGGCCGTGGGTGCGGTTGGCGGCCCCGGTCGCGCACTGGCTGTGGGCAGGCACGAGCGACACCTTCATTGGCCTGGTCGAGCGGGGGCGGGGGTAGCCGGTCTGGTCGGCGACCCGGGCCACGAACAGGTTCGTGCTGCCCCCGGGCGCGCCCGCGACTGCCGCCGACGTCGTGAAGAAGACGTCCCCGTCGTCCGCGACCGCGGGCACGCTGATCGTTCCCCACGGGTCGGCGCTGGGGTAGTACGTGACCAGCGACAGCGTCCCGTCATGGTTCTCATAGACGTCGCGGAGCGTGTCGGTGTCCGCGGGCAGCAGCTGGTCGGGCGTCGTGACGAAGGCGCGCGCGCCGTCGGCGCTGGCTCCCGAGAAGTAGGCGTTGGTCCCACCGACGAGGCGGTTCACGCCGCCGGAGTACACATACGAGTCGTAGTCGGCGTCGGTGTCCTCGGCGACGAGCCGCCCGGTGGTGGTGTGGAACACCTTGTTCCCCGCGACCTTGTCGAGGAGCGAGCAATACGTCTGATCGCCCACCGGGTCGTAGCAATCCGGCCCTCTGCCGTCGATCGGCGGTCCCGAGATCACCTTCGTCGTGCCACCCGATCGCTCGTACAGGTAGCCGCCCCGTGGGAGATCGGAGAACAGCCGCTCGGCGGTAGCGAACAAGACCCGCGCGCCGTCCGGTGAGACGTAGTGAACGCGCATGGGGGCGCCGGTCGCGTCGTCGGCCGGCCCGGTCGTGATCAGCACCGGGCCGGACGGCGTCAGCTCGTAGACGTCCGCGCTCGCATCCGGATCGTTGGGCGTGAGCTGGCCCCCCGCCGTGATGAAGATGCGCGAGCCGTCTGCCGAGGCGCCGGCGAAGAACGTGTTCCCGCTGATGCCGCGCGACACCAGGGTCGTCGTCCCGCCGGAGCGCTCGTAGACGTCGTACTCGTAGCCATCCTGGTCCTCCGGGACGAGCGGCAGCGATGCGTTGAACCACGCGCGCGAGCCGTTGGTGGTTGCGCCGCCGAAGCTGCCGATGGCGTTGCCGCCGTCCGGGTAGGCCGTCACCAGCCTCGTCACGCCCTGGGAGCGCACGTATACGTCCTCGATCAGGGCGCTGTCCTCCGCGGTGTCCTCCGGGACCAGCGGATCCCTTGTGGTGAAGAACACGTGGCTGCCGTCCGGCGTCACGTAGTTCACCCGCGGAGTCGAGTGATACAGGCCCCTCCCCTCGAAGGGGACGCCGCCGTTCGTCAGGAGCCGCGTCGCACCGCCCGCGTGCTCGTAGAGGTCACGCGCGCGGTCGGTGTCCTCGGGCACCAGGCCCTCCTCGGTGATGAATAGCACGCGTGAGAGGTCGCGCGATGCAGCGATTTCGTCCTCCACGCTCACCTCGGCGTTGCCGCCGGCGGGGCCGATCGAGAGCAGCTCGTTGACCCCGTCCGTCCACTCGTAAAGGTCCAAGGCGCTATCCGTGTCCTGCGGCACCAACCGCCCGCCGGTTATGTAGACGACGCTCGAGCCGTCCGGGGACGAGTGTGCGCTGTAGCCGATGCCGACCGGTTCGCCAGGCGGGGCTCCATGGCTGACCCACTCGATCACGCTGTGATCGGCCGCCGCGCCGGGCGCATGCAGCAGCGCTGCC
>Ga0209382_10003868_pt1 | contig 20496 bp, 19 predicted proteins | sample SoiMetdeltSBSDD5_FD_187599 | JGI IMG/M metagenome (GOLD analysis project Ga0209382, IMG submission 187599) | Bulk soil microbial communities from a Populus tree surrounding site in Tennessee, USA - Soil MetaG P. deltoides SBSDD5 (SPAdes) (version 2) | ecosystem: Environmental > Terrestrial >... | reverse complement strand
TTCTTGAAGAAGTAATCGCCATTCCTGTCGCTCTGACTGGCGGTTGTCACACACTTAAATCTCTACACTTTGATGGCGGTTGTTTCAATATTCGCGTGAGTCTCTGTTTCGCTGTCGGTTCGCAATTTGTCATTTGTCATTCTTCTTCCGTCCTCCATCTACCGTCGTCCGTCTTCCATCTCTGAACTATGACCTCTCTCGGCTTCCACTACTTCCCTGACGAATCTCACTACCGCCGCTTGGACCTGCAAGCGTGGCTGCCGGAGCTGCACGCGCTCGGGGCCAAATGGCTGACCCTCATCGGGTCACTGAGTCGTGCGGTTCCAGAGTCGTTCGTCAAAGGGCTGATCGACTCCGGGATCGAACCCATCGTCCATGTGCCGGTCGCGCCCATCCATCCCATTGATCGCCCCACGCTGGAGCCGCTGCTCAAAACGTATGCGCGCTGGGGCGTCAAGTACGTCGTGCTCTTCTCGGAACCAAACGCGCGCGCCGCGTGGTCGCCGGTCAATTGGGGCAAGACCGCGCTCGTCGAACGCTTCCTGGATGTGCTCATCCCCACGCTGCTCGACCAAGCCGAGGCCGGCCTGCAGCCGACGTTCCCCGCACTCAAAGCCGGCGGCGAATATTGGGACACCGGCTTTCTGGAGGCCGCGCTCGCCGGACTCGCACGCCGAGGTCAAACTGAACTCGCGCGGCGCTTGACCTTCGCCGTGAATTTGTGGACGTTCAACCGTCCCGCGGATTGGGGCGCGGGCGGCCTGCGACGGTGGCCCGAAGCGAAGCCGTATTTGACGCCGCCCGGTTCGCAGGATCAGCGCGGTTTCCATCTTTTCGATTGGTACGACGAAATCATCCGCGCCCGGTTGGGTGAGGCGCGCCCGATCATTTGTCTGGCGGGTGGGCCATGCCTCGGCGACCGAACCGATCCGGCTTTCCCACCCGTGGACGAAGTTCGGCACGCCTCTTGCACCCAAGAGATCGTAGAGGCCGCGGCCAGCGGCGCACTGCCCGCGAACTTGCTCAACGTGAACTTCTGGCTGCTCGGCGCGCCGGAGAGCAGCCCGTTCGCGCAGGAAGCGTGGTATCGCAGCAATGGCACCACGCTCGCCGCAGTTGAAACACTTAAACGACAGGCGCTGATTAATCCAAAGGTCGGATCGCAAAAAAGTGCCGTTGGAGCAACGAGCAAAAATGGAAAACTTATTCAACATTACCTGCTCCTGCCGACTTTTGAATGGGGCATCTCGGAGTGGCATTGGAACGCGGCGCTGGAATACGTCAAAGCCTGCCAACCGACCTGCGGCTTCTCAGTGGAAGAAGCCGAACAAGCGCAGCAGGTGACGATCTTAGGCAACGAGCAAGGCATAAGCCGAGAAGTAGAAACGGCGCTGCGCCGCGCGGGATGTGTGGTGAAACGGGTAGCATTGAATAATGGTTCACGCGTCACGAGTCACGTGACCCGTGATTCGTGACGCGTGATTTGTGAAGGGAGACAATATGAGCGAACCTAAACAGACTGTTATTAAAGTCATCGGGCTAGGCGGCGGCGGATCGAACGCGGTGAACCGGATGATTGAACTCGGCATTGAAGGCGTTGAGTTCATCGCCGCGAATACCGATGCCCAAGCCCTGGCCCAGAGTTTGGCCGCAACGCGTATTCAACTCGGGCCACGGCTGACGCGAGGCTTGGGCGCGGGCGGCAAACCGGAAGTCGGTGAAGCAGCCGCCGACGAAAGCCGCGAAGAGCTTAAAGCGGCTTGCTCAGGCGCGGATATGGTTTTTCTCACCGCGGGCCTTGGCGGAGGCACGGGAACCGGCGCCATCCCCATCGCCGCCGAAGTCGTGCAAGCCTGCGGCGCTTTAGCCATCGCCATCGTCACCACCCCGTTTTCCTTTGAAGCCACCCGGCGCCAACGCAACGCGGAGGGCGGCCTGGCGAAACTTCGCCCGCATGCGCACACGCTCATCACCGTCCCCAACGACAAACTGCTCCCGTTATTGGGACGCAACACGCCCTTCGATCTTTCTCTGCGGGTCGCCGACGAAGTGTTGCGCCAGGGAGTGCAGGGCATCGCCGAACTCATTAGCAAACCGGGATTAATCAACGTGGACTTCGCCCACGTGCGCTCGCTGATGAAACTCGCTGGGGATGCGATGCTGGCGATTGGACAAGGGCGCGGCGATGACAAAGCCGCCGAGGCCGTACGGCAGGCGCTCAAGATGCCGCTGCTCGAAGTCAACTCGATTACGACGGCGAGTGGCCTGCTTGTGCACTTCACCGGCGGCGAGGACTTGGGTTTGTATGAAGTCAGCCGGGCCGTGGAAGAAATCACGTGCGCCGCACCGCAGGCGGAAGTCGTCTTCGGTGCGACGATTGACCCGCTGATGAATGGGCGGGCGCAAGTGATCCTCGTCGCGACAGGCTTGGGCAATACACCAACCCCCGAAGCTACGCACACAATCGAAGAAGCCGTCCCTGCACCCTTCGTCGCAACGCCCGTCGTCGAAGAGCCACATTTGGCAGAGGCACTTTTCAATCAAGCGCTTGTTGCACCCAACCCTTTAGCGCACCCGTGGGTTGTCGCCGATACGCCACTGCCGGCGGCTAATGACTTGAACAACTTGGATGTTCCCGCCTTCCTGCGCAAGCGCCGCAGCCTGCGCGACTTTGAAGGGAGAAAATGAGATGAGTCTCTCCGCTTCCCAAATTGATTCAATTGCCCGGCAGGTCTATCGCCAATTTCCGGAGATCAAAGAGGCGCGTCCGGTCGTGCAGAGTCAGGCCGGGGCCAAAACGCCGGGCGCGGCTGCCAACCAGTTCCTGCTCACCTTCAAAGGGTATGGTCAAGGGCCAGGTGGGCAGAGCCTCCTGCGCATCGTCCGCGTCGTTGCCGACGAGCGGGGGAAAGTCATCAAAATTAGCACGTCTCGATAAACGGGCTTTACTTTCTACCAAAGAATCTCACCACCAAGTCACTAAGACACAAATTTTCTTGGTTTTGGGCTGAAACAACACTTCGTGACTTTGTGTCTTGGTGGTTAAAAACAATCACCAGCTTCCAGGAGGAAAAATGTTCAACTCAATTTCCCGCAAACGTCTCAGCCTCATCGAAGAAATCAAAATTCTATTCTGGCGTCAGGCCATCCTCGTCGGGCGCTGGGTCGCCAAGGCCAAGGCCACGCTCATGCCCATCCGCCAGTACCTGTGGCTTCCGGTCGTCGCGCTGCTGGCCGGCATGTTGCTGGGGCTTCTAATCAGCGTCGCCTAGCCTTTAATTCCTCAACAAAAAACTTTCACCGCCGAGATCGCCAAGAACGCGGAGAGAAAATTTTATCTCAGCGAACTCAGCGAACTCAGCGAACTCCGCGGTAAAAGGTTTGCGCCAATAACGCAAACATGGCTAATTGCATAACGCCCGCCGGCCGCCCGCGTTAACTGCCTTAACGCGTCGTGGCCGAGGTGCTTTTAAGCATTTGACGAAAACTCAAATTCTGGTGAAGATGGGGTCTGGCTCGCTTTGCGTAACCTACCGCCAACTTTTTCATTGTCACAGCCGTTCTCATGCGCACCCCCCGAGACAGTTTGCTCATTCTGGGCCTGCTCACGGTCGGCTGTTTGCTGTTGGGGGTGGTCGCGGGGGTAGCCATGGGCAAACAGATCCCGAACGTTGTTAGCCCGCAGACCACTGATCCCCACCGGCCGATTCCGGCCACATCGCTCGCGCTGACCCAGGCGGCCCAGTTCTCCGTCCTCCTTATCGGCTTGGATTCACTCAACACCTCCCAACCCAAACTGGAAGCCTGCTGGGTAATCACCTTCCAGCCCGGCACCCAACAATATTACGTTCTAGGCTTCTCGCCGGAGACGGAAATCAATTTACCGGGTGAGGCCACGCCGCAACGCCTGGCGACGATCTACAATCTCGATCATCAAATTGGTCGGGGCGATATTTTCACTCGCGACGCCTTGCGCGTTATCTCCCCCGGCCTTTCCTTCCAAGCCGAGGTGATGTTTGACCGTTTAATGCTCGCCCAAAGCATTGACATGTTAGGTGGCCTCTCACTCAACGGCCACTGGCTAAATGGCCCCAGCCTGCTCGCACTGTATGATCAGTTGCCCCCCGACCATCCCGCGGATCGTTTAATGTTTCAGCAGCAAGCCCTCCTCGCCATGGTGGACGCTGCCAAAAAGCAAAGTTGGACAACGGAAACACTCTCCCTTTATTTTGACTTGGGCCAGGAATGGAGTCCGGATCAAGGCTTCGTCTTCACGTTGGCCCAGGCCGCCCAACCGATCTCTCAAGCCGAGTTCTTCATTACCAACGCCCCGCTGTCTTTAAATGAATAAAGTTCCGGAGGCGCACACCTTTCTCGATTTCAGCGATTACGCCCGTCCTTTCGCGCGCTGGTTGGTGCGGCTGCTTCTCCCGACTCCGATTACCCCGATCCATCTGACCTGGACCTATACCTTGGTCGGGTTGGGTGCAGCGGTTTTATTCGCCATCAATCGCTGGCCCCTTTTGGCCGGATTGCTCCTTCTATTAAAAAGCGCACTGGATGCTGCCGACGGTTCGCTCGCCCGCGCGCGCCAACATCCCTCCCGCGTAGGCCGCTTTCTGGATTCCGTTTGCGATTTTTTGGTGATGGCGGCTGTGTTCGGCGGATTGGCAATCCAAAAGTGGTCGCAGACCGGCCACGTGGCGTACTTTGGGCTGGCGCTGGTGGCGCTCTTATGCGCTACACTTCAGGGATCGGTCTTCAGCTACTATTACGTTCGTTATCGGGCCGAGACCGGCGGCGACCAGACAAGTCACCCGAACGAATCTGAACCAGCGGGCTATGCCTGGGATAATCCCACGGCACTAAAAATCCTGCATACACTTTACCGCTGGATTTACGGCTGGCAGGACAGGCTGATGGCGCGGCTAGATCACTGGGCTGCGCCCTCAAACGCACGCTTATCGCCCGCCTTCCTGACGGCGACGACGGTGCTCGGCTTGGGATCACAACTGCTCGTCATCGCTCTGTGCGCCGCGATTGGACAAGCCGGTTGGGCGCTGTGGTTATTTCCGACAGTCTTCAATCTCTATTGGCTCTTCCTTATAATTATTCGACACTTCTCTAGACCTGTCAGGTCTGACAAACAAAAAATCAGTTCAATCTAATCCGTTAAATTCGTTCCATCCGTTGACTCCAAAACGTCAATGTCTACAACTACTCTCAAACGCTTTGAATTCTCCGCGGCGCACCAACTCCCCGGCTCCGGCCCGGAGGCGCGGCTGCATGGGCACAACTACATTCTCTGGGTTGGTGCTGCCGCTCCGATACAGCCCACTACTGGAATGGTCATCAACGTCGTCGAACTGAAAGCGCTCGTCAACCAAACGCTCGACGCCTACGACCATCGTCACCTGAACGTTCAACTAGGCCCGACCGAGCCAACGCTTCCGAATATTGCCCGCGCGCTTTGGCGCGATATGCAAAACCGCTTACCGGCTCCGGTGGAGCTTGCTTCAATCGAGTTGCTTGAGGAAGGGGGCCAAGCAGTTTTCCTCACTCAGGCTGAAACCACTTTGATTAACTACGGGGAGTTTTCTGCGGCGCACCGAACGCATGCGCCTCGATTAAGCGACGCCGAGAATATGGCACTCTATGGCAAGTGTGATAACCCCGCCGGCCACGGACACAACTACAAAGTGGAGCTTTATCTACCGCCAGACACACATCTGGATGAAACATTCTGGACGGAGTTCGATCACAAAAATCTTTCTACTGATATTCCCGACTTAGCCGGACACAACGTCGTTACCGAAGCCATCGCCGAGTTACTCGCGCGGCGCGTGCCGCCGGCCCGCCGTGTGCGCGTCTGGGAAACGCCGACGTTCTTTGCCGAATATCATCGTTCGGGCACACCTTACCAGCTAGGGCGACGGTATCGTTTCAACGCCGCGCACCGGCTGAACAGCGCGGAATTGTCTGCCGAGGAAAATCTGCGGCTGTATGGGAAGTGCAATCGGCTGGAACCGCACGGACACACCTACTTTGTGGAGGTCACGCTGGCAGGCGAGCTTGATCCGCGAACGGAGACGGCTTATGACCTGGGGCAACTCGATCAGATCGCCGCCGAGATTCTAGGCGAGGTGGACTACGTTTATCTCGACCGCGATGTGGCCGCCTTCCACAGCCAACCCAGCACGGGAGAAAATATTGCCAACTATCTCTGGTCGGGTTTTGAAACGAAGCTGGGAGCAAACTTGAAAACGGTTCGCGTCTGGGAAACGCCGAACAATCAATTTTTAGTAACAAAGAATCTTTAACCACGGATGACACCGATTGCCACGGATTTTTTAAAGTTGATCTCCATCTGCGACTTGTCTTCAGTAGAGTCAATCTGCGTAATCTGTGAAATCCGTGGTTCCACCAGTTAGGAGACTAAGTTATGAATCACCAAAAACTGGAAGAAGCTGTCAAAGATATTTTGATCAGCGTCGGCGAGAACCCGGCGCGCGAGGGATTGCTGGAGACACCCCAACGCGTCAGCCGTATGTACGACGAATTACTGGAAGGCTACCGCATTGATCCGGTCGTGCTCATCAACGATGCCTTGTTCACCGTTGAGTACGATCAAATGGTCATCGTGCGCGACATCGAATTTCAGAGTCTGTGCGAGCATCACATGCTGCCGTTTCTCGGTCACGCGCACGTCGCCTATCTGCCTAAAGGAAAAGTGATCGGGCTCTCAAAAATTCCGCGCATCGTGGATATGTTCGCGCGACGGCTACAAGTTCAGGAGCGGATGACCCGGCAAATCGCCGACCTGCTTACTGAGCACCTCCAACCGCAAGGCGTGGCCGTCGTACTAGAAGCCATCCACCTATGCTCGATGATGCGCGGCGTTAAAAAAGCGAACGCCCGCATGGTCACGAGTGCGATGTGTGGCGTGTTCAAGCAAAATCCCAAAACCCGCGCGGAATTTTTGGAGCATATTCATCGGCCTATCCAGCAAGAGTTTTAACGTTGCCAAAACTGCGGGAGATGGTTCCGGTAGGCCTCAAGATAATCATCCAGGATTTGCTGCGCCACGTCCATGTCCCGGACCACCGGATCAAGCAGCAAACATTGCAACGCGGCTTGGCGATCTCCCTTCACGGCCGCATCTACACTTAACTGGGCGACGGCGAGTTCGCGACGACATAGTTCAGCAACCGGTTCCGGCAGCGCCCCAACCCCAATGCCCTGAACTCCGGCGCCGCTCACATAACCTGGCACCTCGACCATTGCACCTTCCGGCAAATTGGAAATGTAGCCCCGATTCGGCAGGTTCACCGCGACATGATAGTGATTCCCAGCGCCGGCGATATTCTCGATAATTTCTAGCGCACCTTCACTGTGAGCGTGGCGCAAATGGTCAATATCCATTTGTCCGCTTCCCATTTTGGCAATCTCGTCGTGGTCCTGTCCCCGACGCTCATCCATTAAATCAAACTCGTATAGGCTGACGTCATATTTTTCCCAGGGCCGGGTCACCGGGTCGCTCAACCAGGGCAAGTATTCGCATAAGTGTTCATCGCCCGGAATCGGGAAAAGGCCAAAGGCGTCGTACATCCGCCGCGTGAGCGGTTCAAAGGTCGGATCCAGAGCCGCCCAACGTTTGGCGAAGAGCGGATATAAGTCCTCGCCCGTGCCTTTATCGCGCAGCGCGAGCATCCAGGTGAAGTGATTCAGCCCGGCGGCTTGAATATCAATCCGCGCGATCGCTTGATCCATCATCTTGCCTTGCGCGCCGAAGTAACTGGGCGAGGCGTGGGAGGAGACAAACTCATCCGCATCTTTGAAACCCAAGTCAACGGCTAAAGCTTTGGCGGCCATCGCATAACCCATGTAAATCTGATGACACAAGCCGACGACGCGAATGGAACTGTAACGCGCAACCGCATCGCAAATGCGCACCATCGGATTGGTGAAGTTAACGAGCCAAGCTTGCGGACACGCCCGTTCCATGTCATGCGCGATCTGCATGACCGGGCCGATGTTGCGCGCAGCGTGAGCGAAGCCGCCCGGCCCGCCATTTTCGGCGTACGGTTGGCGGACGCCATACTTGAGCGGGATTTCCAAGTCTGATCGCCAGAGCGCTTCCCGCGGTGGGACTTCCACGGAGAGGACGACGAAGGCGGCGCCCTCCAACGCCTCGGTGTGATGGGGGTGGGTGGTGACGATCAGCTCCGCCCCCCATTCGCGATTCAACCGTTCGGCCAGCCGGCCGACCGAAGCAAGTTTTTCGGCGTTGAGGTCTACTAATGCCAAGTGACTACCGCGCAGGCGTTCGCTGCCGATGAGGGAAGCCATGACATTGAGTCCAAAGCTGGCGCTGCCCGCGCCGATGACGACGATTTTGGTGGGAAGCATGCAGTGATCTCCTAGCCTAATAAAAAAGCAGATCGTAGCGTTTCGGCCTAAGCCGAACTACTACGATCTGCTCGTATGTGTACGTAGTGCGCCCGAATGGAGATCACACACCGATAAACAGATTCGGATCAAGATTCTGCCGCCGAAGGCCGAGTGACCCATCATTTCAAGCCAACTGGGTCGCACTAGCACAAGTACAACACATCTCTTTACTCAACCTTTGACCCGGCGGCGAATTTCATCAAAGTAGGCTCGGAACTCGGTGCGACTAATATCGGCTTTGGGTGCAGCCGGTAAAATGATGTTGAATAAGCGCTCCAATTCGCCAAACTCAATTAAACCCTGATGGAGCATGAAAACCACGTCCTCTAAATCAGACTCAAAGCCGCGGGCAACTTTACTCAGGGCAATACTGTACAGGTCGAAGATACAGACCTCCAGTTGACCATAGCGCCCAACCAGCCGCCGTCGCTCACGGGCCTGTGGGGGCAAAGGGATAAATTCTCCAATAGAGATCAACTCTAAATCCAATTGCAACTCGGTCGCCAGCGTCTCCAAGGCCAAGCGAAGTCTTGCATCCGCCTCTGGCGCAGGTTCAACCATGTAATCCACATCCAAAGTCTCACGCGGGCTGCCCAGCAACAGTAAGGCGCTGCCACCCAGCAGGTAAAACACACCCCGCTCAGGATAACGTTACTCAGACGCTTCAAGAACGTCTGCAAGGCTTCAGAGGTCACCGGCTCCATCGCCGCTCCAATTCCCAACGGCGCAATAAATGCTCCGCCACGCTCTCATACGTACCTCTCCAATTCAACACTGTGTTCGTCAGTCGAGCATGTGCGTGGCCCAAGGCTGCCAGTCGATCATCAGGCGGTCCAGTGAAGGGTAAGCCCAACTCCCCCGAAAACAAATCGGGCAACCAGCGCCAGTTGCTCGCTACAAAACGCCGGAAGCGTTCGGCATGCTTCTGCTGAATCAAGACGGCAGCCATATAGAATAATTTGAGCGTCAACTGCTCGGCCACCTCCAGACGTTCCAAGGCAGAAGGGATAACTTCGGCGAATACCGGGTGCGCCAACAGCACTGCGATCATGGCCCCCCGCACCCGCGCGCTCGGCTGGCGAATGAGATCGGCCAACAGAGTCGCCGGATCACGCCTCGCGTGGGCTTGATAGGTTGTCTGCCGCGAGAGATACCGGACTCCCAGCAACTCCAACTCGGCGACTAATTTCTCCTCTTCGGTCATGATCTCTGATGCCAGAGTACTCATGGTCTCATACCTACAGTTGATAAGCGATGATAAAGATTGTAAACGCGAGAGAGGCGAGAAGCAAGTTTGAGAGGGGCGCATTTCACGCTGGGGGCGAGTTTGCTCAAAGCCCACGTCCGCGCGGTCGGGGAGCCTGTTGCCCCCAAGTTGAAATGCGCCCTTTTGAGAGAGCTTTCTTGCAAGCCGCCCTTCGCAAGCACAGACGCACCTACCCGCGTAACTTCTTGGTCGCTTCCAGCAAGTCGTCCTCAACTTTGGCCTCCAAATATTTTCATTCTGATGCGCCATCCGGTCGAGGAGGGCCTCAAAACGTTTCAGTACTCCCGCATCATCGGCCCGCACGAGCCGGACATACTGGTCATAAGGGATCAACCCAGCTTCCAAGCGGCTGCTGCGGGTAAGGAGGTAAAGGGTATGCTTGCGAGCAATCTCGTCAAATACAGCTCGAAGCGTACGCCGCAATTTGAATCGCACCGCTTCTATTTGCTTGAATCCTGGCATAGCTTGCTAGCCAGCGCCTTATTTTTCAGAAATTCGCACGAGATTATGTCTGTCCCATTCAGTTTTGCCAGCACTTATAGCGCTCCATGCCGCGAAATGTGGCTTAAAAAGCGCGAACTGACAAAGTCAGTATTAGGGAGAAAGAGTCAGGCCAGGAGGCAAATACGCCTCCTGGCTTGATGTTCTTTCACCGCTCTTGAGTGATGAGATACCCAAAAAAAACTAAAGCACACTTTGGGCTTTCTGGAGCGCGGATTGGAACTTGGTTACCGCGCCCAGGTAATCACCCGCCACCAAGAGCGACTCGCCTTGAGACAGCAAACTCTTGGCGTGGTTAACAACCTGCTGTTTGGCTGGCGTGTTCGCAACGGCCGCCGCCCGCGCGATGATGTCTGAGGCGACTGATTGTGCCGTCCAGGCCAGGAGTTGTTTGGCAGCCGTCAAATCCAGACTTGAGTCGGCGGCCTCGGCTGTTTCCAAATCCTGGATCGCTTGCTTGATCTGCTGCAGTGCGGCATTCCAATCTCCGCTTTGGAGATGGTCAAGTGCACCGTTGTTGGCTTTGCCGCCATTGGAGCCATCCAGCCGGACGAGGGCACTTTGGATCGCCGTCTTCACCAGTGGAGTTAAGGTCGGGTCTTGCGCCAGCGCTTTCAGATCCGTGATCGTCTCCTGCGTAGCACCCGCCGGGGCCACGACGGTAATTGTCGCCATCGCACTCCCCATTCCACTGTCGTCATCATTGATCGCTAATGCGATGGTGTAAGTACCGGCAGTCTGGTAGGTATGAACGCTCCCAAGCGTACCGGTGACCAAACCCAGCGATTGGATTGGACTGCCATCATCCCAGTTAATGGAAGCGCTATGTGTATCAAGCGTCCCTAGATCAGTGAAGCTACCGGATAAGTCAACGGACACACCGACAACGACAAACTCTGCGCCGCCAGCGATGGAATTGATGTAGGCCGCGGGGGCCACGTTTTGGACCGTCACCGTCCGAGTATCCGTGCCACTTCCGCCATCATCATCCGTGACTATCACCGTGAGCGTGTATTGACCATCATCTGGTTTATAGGCGTGACTCAAGTTGAACGCAGTTCCAGTGAGCGTGAGCGGTTGGACGCCCGAGCCATCACCATAATCCACTGTGGCTGACCAAGTATCTGCACCTGGATCCGTGAAGCTGCCGGTGCGATTGAGAGAGTCACCTTCATTGAGAACCACATCACTGCCAAGATGGATGGTAGGCACGACGTTGCGAACAGCAACGACCGCGGTATAGCGGCGCTCTCCGCTGTCTTTGTCTAAGAGCGTACCAAGCACAGTTCGAGCATCGTTGTCGTTCGTTGGGCAACTCGCGCTGTTCTCGCTTCCCGGAGCGCTGTAGCCCTTGCCATCGCCGCAGTCAAAGGCATAGCGGAAACCTGCGGATTGATCCGCTGTTGAAGGATCCGTCGCGTCGGTCAACGACAGAAGGATCGGGCTGCCCTCGTCCACGACGGGGGGAGTGTCGAATGTGGCGCTCGGCGCGGCGTTAAGTATCTCCACCGTCGTTTGATCGGTAGCTGAAAGCCCACCCCCATCCATGGCCTGGACGCGGACCTTTTGGTTGCTCGGCCCGTCGAGTTCCGAGGCGGAGAAAGTGACCATTTGGCCGGAGGTCTCGAACGAACCATCGTCGTCCAGATCCCAGCGGAAAGTCAGCGCACTGCCTTCGGGATCATCTCCCCAGGCGGTAAGACTTACATTGCCACCCTCCTCCACACTGTACGGCCCGTTGCTGTTGACACTCGGTGGCTGGTTTATCGGTGTGGGTGTAAGCGTCGCAGTCGGTGTGTTCGTCGGGGTCGACGTGACGGTGCGAGTTGCGGTTGGCGTCGCCGTCCCCGTAGCAGTGCGAGTGGGTGTCGCACTGGCCGTCACCGAAGGTGTGGGAGTGATGGTTACATCACGGTAGTCACAGTGCTTGAACACGCCAAAGAGCGGATCGCCAAAGACCGAGTTGTTGCAGCCCACCCCATTCGTGAAAGTTCCATAGGCATAAGTACCATTGGCTCCATAACGCACTTCTTTAGTCCCAGAGAATGAACAGACTTGCCATTCGTCTGCGCAGAATGTCCAGCCATCGCTCGTGGCGCTGGGCAGGGGTGTTGGGGAATTCGTCGGCGTGTAAGTGGGGACGGGCGTCGTTCCACCACCCGCGAACACCTCGAACTCATAAATCCAACCATGCGTGATGTCGCAGTTGTTCAAGCGGAAACGCGCCTTGCTCGCCGTCACCGGGGAGAAGATCGTTTCAGTCGGGATGGCCCCCCAGGTGGTCGTGTCGGAGCGCAAGTCCCAACGGACGGTAGACGTTCCGCCAGTGGATTGCCAATTCGCGCCATCCCAATATTCAACCATATAGGTATTCGGAATGTGATCTTCCCCATGATGCCAGACCAGAATCCGGCTGAACGTTTTGAGCGCACCGAAGTTGAGCGTCGCTTGACGCCAGCCGCAAGGCTGCCCCATCCAACTTTGTTTCCCGCCGGTGAAGGCCAGTCCATGCGCCCAAGTGTCGGTGTACGCTGTCTTGCCATCCAGCATGTCCCACGGGTACGAACCACCGCCCCAGCCGGGATCGGATTCGAGCGGGTTAGGATAGCCTGTCCTACTTGTGTTCAAGGCCAAGTTGATCTGTGGGTTGGGCGTCGGCGTGAGAGTCGGGATGGGTGTGGGACTGATCGTGCCAGCACTCACTGAGAGATGCAGTTCGATCCAATCAACGGCCAACCAGTCACCACCAGAAGTGGACGATCGGTTGGCAATGGTGAGCGTGTAGTCGGACGAGGAGAGTGAAACAGGATAGTCCTGTTGGACCCAGTTCGTGAAGCGGGTTCCGAACGGCGATCCATGAGGAACGGAGATGGGCGCAGTACATGAACGAGTGCCATTGCCCCAGACGGCAAACGTATAGCGGCTTGTATCTATTCCGTAGTGGTCGTCGCCGATGATTGAGACGCGGAAAAACGCACTCTGTACTGTGGCTGGATCAACAGAGGAGGGTAAGCTAAAGCGCCAAGTGGCGGCTTGGCCGGTGTAAAGAATGTCAGATCGGCCATCGGTCACCCCATAGTTGGGATAGCCCGAGAGTTCTTTATGAGCTTGCACCACACTCGTCGAGGAAGTTACGGTTGGAGTTGGATCGGTGAAGAATGAAGACGTCGTCGCCGGCACCGGCTCCGGGCCAGGGCAGTTGGGGTTAATCGTCGCCGTGGGAGTTCCAGTTGAAGTGGGTGTAAGTGTTGGCCCAGTCGTACCATTGCCAAACACATCAAATTGGTAGATCCAGCCGTGGGTAATGTCGCAATTATTCAGGCGGAAGCGGACTTTGCTACCTGTCACCGTTGGGAAGATCGTTTCCGTCGGGATGGCACCCCAAGTGATCGTATCCGAGCGCAAGTCCCAACGTACCGTAGATGTTCCACCTGTTGGCAACCAACTTGCGCCATTCCAATACTCGACCACATACGTGTTGGGAATATGCTCATCGCCGTGGTGCCAAACTAGCACCCGGCTAAACGCTTTGAGCGCGCCGAAGTTGACGGTCGCTTGCCGCCAGCCGCAGGGTTGCCCCATCCAACTCTGCTTTCCGCCCGTGAAAGCCAGCCCATGTACCCAGGTGTCGGTGTAAGCTGTCTTCCCATCGAGCATATCCCACGGATACGAGCCGCCGCCCCAACCCGCATCCGACTCAAGCGGATGCGGATAACCGGTCCGGCTCGGATTCAACGTCAAGTTCACTTGTGGATTGGAGGGTGGAGTTGCGGTAGGCGTAAGAGTGGGAGTTGGCGTCGGCGAGGCACCGGATTGACTCAAGTCCAACACCCAAACCCGATTCCCCGTATCGCCGCTCGTCATTACAATCATTCGTTGGTGAGCTGAGTCAAAGACCGCCGGGTGATCTGATTGCAGCCCAGGGCCTATTCCAGAAGCAGTGAGTGGAACCCACTCCGGCGTCCCGCCCAGACTATTGGCTTGACGCAACTCCCACAAGTCACCTAGCGAGAAATGCGACTGGCTAGGCTCGTCAAAGTAGCGTCCACCATAGATGATCATGCGGTTATTGACCGGGTCATAGACGGCCAAATTGTTGTTACGGGCCGCTGGCAGAATCCCCGAGGGCGCGAGCTGAGTCCAAGCGGCCGCCCCGCCCGATCCATTCGCGTTGGATAGAACCCAAACGTCGTTGTATTCGCGGTGATTATAAGGACAGCAGGTATGCACCAACTCCGCTCCACCAAAGACGATCATGCGGTTGCCGGCGGCGTCATAAATTGCAGTATGGCCTTCCCGGATTCCGGGCAGACCACCCGCTGGCGTCAACGTACTCCAGGTTGAAGGGCTGGTTGTGCCATTCGCATTGGACAAGATTCGAGTATCGTTTTTATCCGTCGTATAGAAGGCCATTGCGCCGCCAAATGCAATCATCTGGTTCGAAGCTGGGTCATAGACGGCGGTATGCTCTTCCCGTGCTTGGGGGTTTGTCACGCTCAGTTGCGTCCAGACGGGTGTCCCACCTAAGCCATTGGCATTGGTCAAGACAAAGATCTCTGACATGGGCGAACCACAATTTGACGTGCAGCCGCCATAGGCCGTCAGCCGATTTGTCGCCGCATCATAGACTGTGCTTTGCCCCCAGTTGCTGGTCGGCGCGACGCCGGTGGGATTAAGTTTTATCCAGGTCGGCGTTCCACCCAAGCCATTGGCCTCGGTAAGAATCCAGACTTGATTTCCCACGCCGGTCAAGGTCTTTGGAAAGAAAACGATCAGCCGGTTGTTCAGCGCATCATAATGGGCGTCTGTACCAAATACGCCAGTGGGCGGGGAACCGGCCGGAGCCAGCTCAATCCATTGCGCCGCAGGTGTTTGCGCCGCTGGCCGGTCGGCGGTGTGAGCCAAGACCGGCCCGACGAGAACCGAAAAGAGCAAGAAAAGTGAGGTGCCGGTGCTCGTCAAAAATTTTAGCGATTTCGAAAAGTGTTTCATTCTTCAGTCTCCTTGTGAAAAGAAAAAAGTTTGTTTCTTAATCCATCCCCTTCAGCCTTGCCCGCCGGTCGGCGTCCCGCAAGGCCTGGAGGAATATCGGTTCAGCAATGGGTCGGGATAGATAGCCGGAGGCACCCGCCGCCAGCAGTTGGCGCCCGTGCTCTTCTTCACCTGTGATCAGCGCCAGGATCTTCAGGCTGGGACAGGCGCGGCGCAACAACACAATCGCTTCGACGCCAAGTTCCGGACTGGAAACATCCAGCACGGCCAGATCCGGCTGTAGGTCATAGGCACGCTGGAGGGCATTCCAGCCACTCGCCACTAGGCCCACCACGTCCAGATCGGGTTGAGTATTGATCAAGCGCTGCAGCCCTTCGCGCGCGAGCGGATCGTCGTGGATGACGAGAATACGTAATTTGGACCTCAAGCCCTTGCGCCTGATGAAAGATTGATCACTAAAGGTGTAGCGTCTTTCCATCTGACTCACTTGACCCAACCTGACAGCTTTTCTGGCGGCTTCAAACCCGGAGCGGCTGCTCCAGTTGGCGGGCGAGGTGTTCGGCAAAGTCTTCCGTTGACTGTCCCGGTTCACGAAGCAAGATGGAGGCTCGGCTTTCGCTCAATCCGTTCCAGCCAATTTGAATCGCCCTGAGGAGTTGCCGCCCGTTTGTATCAACGGCAATTCGCCCCCCTTGCGCGATCACCCGATGCAACAGCTTGTGGACCCGTGGGTCGGCCTCCAGCCGGCCCAAGCCCTGACCACCCAGTGGCAGGATGACGAGGGGCACACTTTCAGAGGGGTTCAAGCGGTCCAGATCAGCTAGGGTCAGGTCAGGCATCAGCCAGACGCCGTGGGCACCGCCAGCTAAACCGTTAGTCAGCCCCACGCTTTTGATACATACGCCAGCTTGGCGCAGCTGAGTCAGAATCGTGACCGCCTCTACCTCGTTGTATCCATCTACGAGAAGTAGAAGGGCACAGCCATGGGAGACAGCTTTCGCAGACAATTAATCTCCACCTTCCCACTGGTTCAGGAGTCATTGTGCGCGCGCTTTGTCTATTCTTGACTAAGGATTGGCTGCGACTTACGGATAAAATCGGAGTGAATCTGTAGTATCCCGCAGGAATCTGTAAGGACCTGACTCACCGCTTAATAAACAGCCTGAAATGTGATACGATCTGCCCGGTCACACATTTCCTAACTGATTTAAACTTATAAAGTTTCCCTTCGTAGCCGCAGAAGCCCAGGCCATGAAACGCGCCAGTTCAGCCGACACCCCTGAAGACTTCATCAAACGTGTTCACCACGCGTTGCGGGCTTGGCATGCCCAGAATGCGGAAGAGATGCTGGACGATCTGCTTCTCGCCCAACGCCTGCAAGCCGAACGCCAAGCTCCACCCCGTTTGATTAGCAACCAAATCTTATTGAATGGAATTGAGCGCTTGAAACAGACTAGCGCGGAAGCCGCCGATTTGCTCCAACGACGTTTCCTCGACCAGGAGACGGCTCAGGAAGTGTCCTATAGGCGGAACTTGAGTGAGGACATTGTTTTTCAACGTCAGCGCCTGGCAATCGCTCAACTGGCTGAAATTATTTGGAACCAGGAACAAGAGTTGCGCCAGGAACAACGGCGACGAATCGAAACCCGGCTGGAATCGCCGACGTATACGCAACTGTTTGGCGTGGCAGACAAGTTGACCGAAGTCCGACTGCGGTTGGAGACCACCACGGAACCCTGGCTGGTTTCCATCGAGGGCTTAGGCGGCATCGGCAAGACCTCATTGGCCGACGCGGCTGTGCGCGAACTCGCGGGGGGTAGGCACTTCCGTGAAATCGCTTGGGTGAGCGCCCGGCGGCGCTTGTTCCAACTCTCAGGTGAGATTGAGCCACTGAATCATTTTCCCGACTTAACCTTCACTGAACTGGTGGACCGCTGCATTGATCAATTCGAACTAGCGAGCTTGCGGCGACAAGCGGACTCGGAAAAACTGGCCGGGCTGAAAGACTTTCTCAAAGCACAAACCTGCCTGATCGTTGTGGATAACCTGGAGAGCGCCGCGAATCATCAGGCTTTCGTCTCGCAAGTGATGAGCCTGGTCAATCCCAGCAAGGTTCTTTTCACCTCGCGCTACTCACTGCGGGATGTAAGTGGTGTGTCTATCCTGACCTTAAAACAACTTACACGTAAAGATACATTGGCGCTCGTCCGCCATGAAGCCCAAACCCGCGGCCTACCCGAATTGGCCCAGGTCTCGGAGAAGGAACTCGGCCCAATTTACGAAGTGACGGGGGGCAATCCTTTGGCGACTAAACTGATCGTCGGGCAAATTCACACATTGTCTCTTCCCACGGCTTTGGCCCGCTTTAGTCAGGCGAAGGGCAAGCCAGTGGAAGAATTGCTGGACTACCTGTATGCCGCCGCCTGGCAAGTCCTCGATGACCCCGCCCGCCAAGTCCTCCAGGCGATGTTACTGGTCACTGAAGAGGGCGGCCGGGTAGAACAAATTGCGGCCGCCACTGAACTCGACGAGCATACCGTAGCGTCTTGCCTGCACCGATTAGCAACGCTTTCCCTGGTGAATGTCGGCGGCACACTCCAGGAAAGACGGTATGCATTACATCAATTGACTCAGGCTTTCGTCACCCAGCAAGCTGCGAACGACAGCATGTAAGGGAGCCGCTGTGAAGCGTCAGATCATGGCCAATGCCAGCTATTGGCTGAACTATCTTCAGGGCGTCGCCGATGACCGCTTAATTCCTGAGCCTGACCTTCGAGGCGCAGCCCGGGCGTTAGAGACGACCATCGCCGTTCCAGAAGCCTGGCCGTTAACCAAAGTGCTTGCCCTGGCCCTTCATCCACACATGGAACGCCGAGGCTATTGGGCCGATTGGGATGGTTTTCTGCAGAACTTGACAGTCTATGCGCGGCAGTGCGCCGACCCCGAAGCGGAAGCTGAACTATTTAACCGGCAGGGCACGATCCAACGCCAACGCGGTGATTACAAAGCCGCCTTGCTTTCCAGCCGCCGAGCCTGGTGGCTTTTTCGTCAAGCCGGTAATCCATTGGGTCGAGCCCGAGCACTTTGCAATTTGGGAGACTTGTATCGTCTGCAAGAGCGCTTTCGACGGGCGGAGACGCTCTGTCAAGAGGCCATCGCTCTGTTTGAAACCTTATCCGTGATCGCTGATCTCGCTCAGGCCGAGAATCGCCTGGGACTGATTTATTTCGATCAAGGACGTTGGGAAGAAGCGTTGCCTCATCTGACCCGTGCGGAAACGTTGTGGAGACAGATCAGTGATCGGCATGGCTTAGCCAAGAGCCTGCACAACCTGGGCGAACTCCACCGCCGGACTGGCAAACTCGAAGAGGCTCTGACTTACTTCCAGCAAGCGATCCACGCTTATCATTGGGTTGGAGATGAAATCCACGTAGCGCGCATTCAACTGAATATCGGCAATATTTACTTGAAGCAATCGGAATTCCAACAAGCCGAGGCCATCTACACTCAAGCCGAGACGATTCTGAGGCGAGAGTGCGACCGAATAACTCTGGCCCGGGCTCATCACAACTTGGGCATGGTTTACACCCGCCTGGGCGAGTGGCGTGAAGCCGAGGCCTGCTTTGAGCGCGCCATCGAGGGCTGGCGCAGTCAGGAAGATGCCTGGAACCTGGCAAACGCATTGGGGGAATTTGCCTGTCTGCATCTGGCATGTGACCGTCGGTCTGAAGCTCAAGCCTGTCTGGATCAAGCCTGGCAATTGGTGAGTGAGCGCCCTGAAGGGCACTATGAACTCTTACGGCGCGAACTGGCCGAACGCCGGCTGAAGTTAGCTCAAGAACCAGTGGAGTAAAAAAAGACTGGGGCTTGGCCGGTCAGCGCTGGCCGGCCAAGCCCCAGTTCTGCTTTCACGTTCAACTCGCGGTCGTGCCGGATTCCTGCGCCAGCACAGCGGTCGGCGTTGAGAAGGCCGAGATCACGGCTGGGGCACTGATGCCCATGGCCAAGCTCAGGGCCAACAGCGCGGCGACGAGGGTAGCTTTGAAAGATTTGGCGGACATCTCACGTCTCCTTTTGAGATAGGGAGAGACGTGGGGCCCCCCGGGCGGTTCCCTGTTCGCACCCGGCTCCGGAGACGTCCGTTGGGATAAACTGTTCAGGGACTGAGACTACACTTGGTCGCGACTGCAGTGTAGTCTTTCTTTATTCAGTGTATGGGGTTTTTAGCTTACATACCTGGCGGAATCTGACGGCTTATCTAACAAGCGATGGGCATACAATCAGGAGGTAATCAAACAGAATTTAACTACAAGGAGTTGGAGCACCTTCTCCAAATCAGAAAAGCTAGAATTTAGATTTGAAACTTTGGGGAGGGTCAGAAGGCCTTCTGAGTCAACTGGAATAAGAGGGGAAGAGAGTTAGACCAACTCCGTGAGCATTATTAACGATCTCTTCTATTCTCTCCCCCCTTTCCCAATAACAAGTTAAAGGGATTAAAGGGTTTTTTCTCTGGAGGCAAACTAGCCAGTGTTTCATTAACCACCTTCCGAAATATTTCGGGGATGTTAAAACGTGGACCAATTAACTTCGCTAGAGTTTCTAATGCCTGGGATGACTGGGAGGGAACGAATGGGACCAATTGAGAAAGGCAATCCCCCTTTCCAATTTTCAACAAAACCTTCACCAGAGCAACTAAATCTTGTTCTCTGAAAGCGTCAGAAGCAAGATATAAATCCAAGAAGGCCTCTGCACGAGGTGGCACAACTAGCAGGAATAAATCAACAAACCGAAAATGAAGAGCGGTTTGCACAAACTCACGATATTCATCATCACTCAAACGCCCAAGTTCTAAATGCAGCTTCTCCTCTTGACTGGTCCAGCAAGCATACAGGAGATTCAAATCACGATAATAATATTGTTGCACAATCGTTCTTAAGACTTTTAGCTCATCGGTTGGGGGAGAGCTAAAATTGCTCGCTCTATAGAAATCAATAAGCCCTCCCAAGACCACATTCTGAAATGCACTTGGAATATTAGGATTTTGACTTATCAATTTCGCTAAAGCCCTCAATTCTTTTAGAGTCCGATTGGGAATGAAGACAACTAGTCGGGAAAGGCCGTCACTTCTTCTATTTTTCAGCAAGGTCTGCACCAGAGCAACCAAATCTTGTTCTCTAAAAGCGTCAGAAGCAAGATATAAATCCAAGAAGGCCTCTGCACGAGGTGGCAAACTAGCAGGAATAAATCAACAAACCGAAAGTGAAGAGCGGTTTGCACAAACTCAC
>Ga0209382_10003865_pt1 | contig 20511 bp, 17 predicted proteins | sample SoiMetdeltSBSDD5_FD_187599 | JGI IMG/M metagenome (GOLD analysis project Ga0209382, IMG submission 187599) | Bulk soil microbial communities from a Populus tree surrounding site in Tennessee, USA - Soil MetaG P. deltoides SBSDD5 (SPAdes) (version 2) | ecosystem: Environmental > Terrestrial >... | reverse complement strand
CGACGAACGGCAGGGGGCGTCCCTGTCGTCCGACACGTTCGGCCGCGACGTCGCGGACGCGTTCGTCACCGGCAAGTCCAAGTCGTCGTACCGGCTGTACGCGTTGGGATCTTCGGAGGACGTCCCGCCGGAGTATCACCATGCCGTACAGGGATTGTGTCCGTCGCCGACCGACGCCGAGCTGTCGTCCGGTCGGCTCGAGACGATCACGCTCGACGGCGTTCCCGCCCACCTGCTGATCAACCCGGCCGGCCCGAGCACCGAGGCCATCGCGTTCACTTGCGACGGCCCGGAAGCCCTGATCCTCGCAACCGCCACGTTGACGCCCCGCTGACCCACCGCCACACAGCGACGGGGGCAAATACTGATCTAGTTACGCGAAATCGGGCGAACGGCTGATCTCACGGTGTGTCGTCGCGTCTCCGCCCCGGGAATCCGCGACCCGTACGATGCGTTGAAGCGATCGCGGAGTTCGCCCGCCTCTGAGGGTGGCTCCTGAGCATTCGGAAGGGGATACGCGACCGTGTCGCAGGACGTACGCAACGTCATCATCATCGGCTCCGGGCCGGCCGGCTACACCGCTGCCCTCTACACCGCGCGAGCCAACCTGGCGCCGCTGGTGTTCGAGGGCTCGGTGACCGCCGGCGGTGCCCTGATGACCACGACCGACGTCGAGAACTACCCCGGCTTCCCCGAGGGGATCATGGGCCCGCAGCTCATGGATCACTTCCGGGCCCAGTCCGAGCGGTTCGGCGCCGAGTTGGTGCCCGACGACGTCACGTCGGTCGACCTGACCGGCGAGGTCAAGGTCGTGCGTACCTTCGACGGCACCGAGCATCGGGCCCACGCCGTCATCTTGGCGATGGGCTCCGGCTACCGGAAGCTGGAGCTCCCCGGCGAGGACCGGCTGTCCGGACACGGCGTCAGCTGGTGTGCTACTTGTGACGGCTTCTTCTTCCGCGACCAGGACATCGCCGTCGTCGGCGGCGGTGACTCGGCGGTAGAGGAGGCCACCTTCCTCACCCGGTTCGCCCGCTCCGTGACGGTCGTCCACCGGCGCGACGAGTTGCGCGCCAGCAAGATCATGCAGGACCGGGCGTTCGCCAACGACAAGATCAGCTTCGCCTGGAACAGCCGGATCACCGCCATCAACGGCGACGAGTCGCTCGAAGGCGTCATGCTGACCGACACCGAGACCGGCGCGACTCGCGACCTCCCGGTGACCGGCCTGTTCATCGCGATCGGCCACGACCCGCGCTCCGAGCTCGTCAAGGGCCAGGTGCGGCTCGACGACGACGGGTACGTCCTGGTCGACGGCTCGTCGACTCGGACCAACCTGCCGGGCGTCTTCGCGGCGGGTGACCTGGTCGACCACACTTACCGGCAGGCCGTCACGGCGGCCGGAACCGGATGTGCGGCGGCGCTCGACGCCGAGCGTTTCCTCGCCGATCGCGAGCACGCCGCCGCGGCCGGAGTCGCGGCGGTGGGCTGACCTACCACCCACGCGACACCGGTCACACTCGGCGCAGGAATGTCCGCCGGGTGCGGCATTGTTGACCCAGACGCGGCGATGCGCAGGAGCCGCGACCGCAGACTCAAGGAGAATCCGTGGCAGACATCAAGGCCGTCACCGACGCTGACTTCGCTCAGACGGTGCTGGGCTCCGACAAGCCGGTCCTGGTGGACTTCTGGGCTGAGTGGTGCGGCCCGTGCCGCCAGGTCTCGCCGATCCTCGAGGAGATCTACCTCGAGCACAAGGACAAGATCGAGCTCGTGAAGATGAACGTGGACGAGAACCCGCAGACGCCGGCTCAGTACCGTGTGACGGGTATTCCGACCATGAACGTCTACAAGGGCGGCGAGGTCGTCAAGTCGATCGTCGGGGCCAAGCCCAAGGCCGCTTTGCTGAGCGACCTCGAAGAGTTCATCGCCTGACGACACGATGACCGACCGCGCCGGTCCGTTCACGGCACCGGTGCACCAGTCCGTCTCCAGTTGGCAACAACCGCTGCCCGCTTCGGCCTCCCCGGAGCGGGCAGCGGTCGTTGCGGCCGTCGCCGAACGCATCCTTCGGCTCGGCCCGTGGCGGCATCGCGTCGGCATCGACGGACTGACCGCAGCGGGGAAGACCAGCTTCGGTCACGAGCTCGCGGCTCACATCAGCCGCGCCGGGCGACCCGTACTCCGGGCGAGCCTCGATGACTTCAAACGCCCGTGGCGCGAACGGCATCTCTATGACCGGGAGTCCGGACCGGGCTACTACCGCAACGCCTTCGACTACGACGCCGTCACCCGGCTGCTGCTGGTCCCGGCCGGGCCGAGCGGCTCGGGCGCCTGTGTGCTGTGCAGCATCGATCCACTGACCCAGCTCGACCACTCCGACGTGGTCACGCCGGCGGCCGACGACGCCGTCCTGATCGTCGACGGCGTCTTCGCCTTCCGCCCCGAGATCAATGCCCACTGGGACTTCCGGGTCTGGCTCGAGATCGACCCCCAGCAGTCGGTCCGGCGTGGCGCGGCCCGCGATCAGGACTGGGCCGGCTCAGAGGCCGAGGCGGTGCATCGCGACCGCTATCTGCCGGCCGAGGAGCTCTATCTCGCTGAGGTCGACCCGCTCCGCCTGGTCGACGTCGTGATCGACAACCGCGACTTCGTCCGGCCCTTCGTCGTCTCCGACTGACGACGGCATCCGTCTCAGGGCGCGGCCGACCGACGACAGCGTCCCTCGATGCGGCATGGTAGGACGCGATGCCTTCCGGTGATCGTCCCGCCGAGTCCCGCCCACCAGCACCCGACCCCGCTGGTCGACCGGCCGTGCGCGTCGGCCGGGAAACCCGGCTCGACACGTACGTCGATCGCTACGCCGCACGGACCAAGGGCATGTCGGCGTCGGAGATCCGGGCCCTGTTCGCCGTCGCGAGCCGCCCCGAGGTGGTGTCACTGGCCGGCGGGATGCCGAACATCTCCGGACTGCCACTCGATGTCGTCGGCGCGGCCCTGCACGAGCTCGTCCTCGACCGCGGCACCGTGGCGATGCAGTACGGCCCGGGGCAAGGCGATCCGACGCTTCGCGTGCAGATCTGCGAGGTGATGCGGCGGGAGGGGATCGCCGCCCATCCCGACGACGTCGTCGTCACCGTCGGGAGTCAGCAGGCCGTCGACCTCGTCACCCGGGTGTTCTGCGACCCCGGCGACGTCGTCCTCTGCGAGGCACCGAGCTACGTCGGGGCGCTGGGCGTCTTCCGGGCGTACGAGTGCGAGGTCGTCCATGTCGAGATGGACGACGACGGGCTCGTACCCGATGCGCTGCGGCAGGCCATCGCGGTGACGCGTGCGGCTGGCAAGTCGATCAAGTACCTCTACACGATCCCGAACTACCACAACCCCGCCGGCGTCACGCTGTCCAGCGCCCGGCGCACCGAGATCCTCGACATCTGCGCCGAGGCCGACCTGCTGATCCTCGAGGACAACCCGTATGGGCTGCTCGGCTTCGAGGCCGAGCCCTACCGGGCGTTGCGGGCCGACGAAGCCGATCGGATCGTCTACCTCGGCTCGTTCTCCAAGACCTTCGCGCCCGGCTTCCGGGTCGGCTGGGCGCTGGCGCCGCATGCCGTACGCGAGAAGCTCGTGCTGGCTCAGGAGTCGGCCACGTTGTGCCCGCCGGTGTTCTCGCAGTACGCCGTGTCGGCCTATCTCGCCACGCACGACTGGCAGGGCCAGATCAAGCAGTTCCAGGAGACCTATCGTGAGCGGCGGGACGCGATGCTGGAGGCGCTCGCCGATCAGCTGCCGTCCCAGGCGACCTGGACGCGCCCGGAGGGTGGCTTCTATGTCTGGCTGACGCTGCCCGAAGGCCTCGACGCCAAGGCTATGCTGCCCCGCGCCGTGACGGAGCGGGTCGCGTATGTCCCCGGCACCGCCTTCTATGCCGACGGCTTCGGCAGCCGGTGCATGCGGCTGTCCTACTGCCATCCGAGCCCGGAGCGGATCCGGGAGGGCGTGCGGCGACTGGCCGCGGTGATCCAGGCCGAGATGGAGCTCCGGGAGACCTTCGGGGCGGCGCTCCCCCGCGAACCGCGCGGCTACGAAGCGCCCAACCCCGATCTGTCCTGACAGCTCCTGGAGGGTCCCATGAGCGAACAATCCGATCGCATCGTCGTCCTGGCCGGTGGCTTGGCGCACGAGCGCGACGTCTCACTCCGGTCCGGCCGGCGCGTGGCCGACGCGTTGCGGCAGGCCGACTTCGAGGTTGAGCAGCGCGATCTCGACACGCATCTGGTCCCCGGGATGCAGGACGATCCACCCGCCTGCGTCGTACCGCTGCTCCATGGCGAGGACGGCGAGGACGGTGCCTTGCAAGAGGTGCTGGCCCTTCTCGGTGTGCCGCATGTCGGTTCGTCGGCGGCCGCGTGCCGGCTCGCCTTCGACAAGGCGGTGGCGAAGTCGGTCGTCGCCAGCGCCGGCGTCTCGACTCCGGACGCGCTGGCCCTACCGGCTGAGACATTCCGCGAGCTCGGCGCGGCTTCGATGATGGACGCCCTGGTCGAGCAGCTCGGATTGCCGCTGGTGGTGAAGCCGACGCGGGGCGGTTCGGCGCTCGGTGTCCATGTTGTGCGCAGCCGCGAGGATCTGCCGAGTGCGATGGTGGGCTGCTTCTCTTACGGACCGGTTGCCCTGGTTGAGCGGTTTGTCGGTGGCACCGAGGTCGCCGCCACGGTCGTCGAGGATGAGTCCGGACCGCGGGCCCTCCCAGTGGTGGAGATCCGGCCGGACGGTGGAGTCTACGACTACAGTGCCCGCTACACCGCCGGTGCGACCGAGTTCGTCGTCCCGGCGCCGCTGTCGCCGGCGGCCTCGGAGGCCTGTGCGGCCACGGCGCTCGCGGCACATCAGGCCTTGGGGCTCCGGGACCTCTCCCGCTCGGACCTGATCGTCGCCGCCGACGGATCGGTCTGGTTCCTCGAGGTGAACGTCTCCCCCGGCATGACGGAGACGTCGCTGGTGCCACTCGCGGTGGAGGCGGCCGACGCGACGCTCGGGTCAGTCTTCGGCGATCTCGTACGGCGGGCCATCGATCGCAAGCACTGACATTGCGGGGCCTAGAGACTGACGAAGCCGGGACACTTTGGGGGCACTAGCGATTTGTCGACTTATCGCTATTCGTTGTCCTGACGTGGCCCCGCCTTCGGGTCCATGATCGCCACGATCCGCTCGAGGTCCTCGATCGTGGCGTACTCCACGACGATCTTGCCCTTGCGCTTGCCGAGGTCGACCCGGACGCGGGTGTCGAACCGATCGGAGAGGCGGCTGGCGAGATCCGCCAGGCGCGGCGCGACGACGTTGTTGGCCTTGCGCCGGGGGCCTCGCGGCGTCGGCCGCTTGTCGCCACCCACTGCGACGATCTCCTCGACGGCCCGCACCGACAGGCCTTCGGCGACGATGCGTCGGGAGAGCACCTCCTGCTCGGCGGGACTCGACATCGCGAGCAACGCCCGGGCGTGGCCGGCGCTGAGCAGCCCGGCCGCCACCCGGCGCTGCACCGCTCCGGGCAGCCGGAGCAGACGAAGCGTGTTGGAGATCTGCGGTCGCGACCGGCCGAGTCGTCGCGACAGCTCCTCCTGGGTGCAGGAGAAATCGTCGAGCAGCTGCTGATAGGCGGCTGCCTCTTCCAGCGGGTTGAGCTGGGAGCGATGCAAGTTCTCCAGCAGGGCGTCACGGAGCATGTCCTGCTCGGTGGTATCGCGGAGGATCGCGGGGATCGTGGAGAGGCCGGCCTTCTGGACCGCACGCCAGCGCCGCTCCCCCATGACCAACTCGTAGGCACCGTCCCCGACGGAGCGCACGACGACCGGCTGCAGCAGACCGACCTCACGAATCGAGTCGACCAGCTCGGCCATCGCCTCCTCGTCGAAAACCTGCCGGGGCTGGCGCGGGTTCGGGCTGATCCGGTCGGTCTCGATCTCGACGAAGCTCGCTCCGTCGACCGGCGCCAGTCGACTCTCGGTGCCCGGAGCCTCCGACGGCGCGGCCTCGGCATGCTCCACGGTGGGCGCTGCGGTCGGGATCAGTGCTCCCAGTCCGCGTCCCAGCCCACGGCGCGTCGTCGTCACGAGCCCTCCTCGCTCCGGTCGGTCGATACGTCATGGGTGGCCGCCATGGGCGTGGGTTGCTGGCCGGACTCAGCACGTTGATGAGTTCCGGATGGTTCCACGTGCAACGCGTCGGCATTCGCCGCCCCGGCGTTCGGCGCTTGCGCTTCCGCGGGTACCGTCGCGGCGCCAGCGCCGGCGGGTCGGCTCGCGAGCTCGCGCGCAGCTTCCAGGTAGGACAGCGCACCCGGCGAGGTCGGGTCGTAGGTCATCACCGTCTGCTGATAGCTCGGTGCCTCCGAGATCCGCACCGAGCGCGGGACCGCGGTGTTGAGGACCTTGTCGCCGAAGTGGTTGCGGACCTCTTCCGCGACGCCGGCCGACAGCCGAGTACGCGCATCGTGCATTGTCAGCATGACGGTCGAGATGTCGAGCTCCGGATTGAGATGCGACTGGATGAGGTCGACATTGCGCAACAGCTGCCCGAGACCCTCGAGGGCGTAGTACTCGCACTGGATGGGGATGAGCATCTCACGGCCGGCGACCAACGCGTTGACCGTGAGGAGTCCGAGAGATGGCGGGCAATCGATCAGTATGTAGTCGACTTGATCCGGCGTGTCCTGAATCTCGTCGAGATACTCGTTGATCGAACGACGTAACCGGGACTCGCGGGCGACCAGCGAGACCAGCTCGATCTCTGCCCCGGCCAGGTCGATCGTCGCCGGGACGACGACCAGCCGCTCGACGTCCGGGCATGGCTGGACGAGCTCACTCAGTCGGCGCGCTTCGACCAGAGCGTCGTACGTGCCAGGCGTCCCCTCCGTATGGTCGACCCGCAACGCGGTGGACGCATTGCCCTGCGGGTCGAGGTCGATCACCAGGACACGGAGTCCGTGTTGGGCGAGAGCGGCGGCGACATTGACCGTCGTCGTGGTCTTCCCGACGCCGCCCTTCTGGTTGGCCACCACCATGACGCGGGGCGATTCCGGTCGCGGCAGCTTGTTGAGCTCACGACTGCGCTGCAATGCGCGGAGCTGCTCGTCGGTCTCGATCGCCAAGGGCGTCGATGCGTCGTTCCTCATGAGGTCATACCCCGTCACTTCCGGATAGCGAGGCGTCCCCGGGGCAGGCGCCGGACCGAACCCGTGCTCGGTCTCCGTCTCGTCCGGGTGCCGGTCGACGCGCCGGTTCTCCGTCTCGATCATCGGATCAACCTCGTCCTGTTCCACCGTCGCTGCATGCCGCCCGAGACTCTGTTTCACGTGAAACACCTTGCTCCTCACATGATTGACCGGTGGGCCAGCCGAGACCAGCAACGACCCGCGCCGGCTGATCCTTGGGACCAACTTTGCCTGATGGATCCGGCCAGCCGAGACCGGAGACGACTGGCGTCTCACTTCCCGGAGCCATCACGGGTACCTGGCGACAGTCATCGAGGGTGCCGCGCAGGCCCGGTCGACACGACGACGACCCGCGTGGGAACGTCCAACACATCCTCACCGTAGAGCTCGACACGCGCTGTTGTCGCACCGAGTCCCCGAAGGGTGGCAAACCCGTCCTCGAGCTCCTGGGCCGCAGACTCTCCCTTCAGGGCGAAGAGAGTCCCGCCCGGTCGGAGCAAGGGGAGACACCAGGCGGCAAGGCGATCGAGTGGCGCGACGGCACGGGCCGTCACGGCGTCGCATCGCCGACCATCGTGGAGCTCTTCGGCGCGGGCCCGGACGACAGTCACGTTCTCCACACCGATGTCGGTGACCGCCTCCTGGAGGAAACGAACCCGGCGCAGCATGGACTCGACGAGTGTCAGCTGAAGATCAGGTCGGCACAGCGCCCAGACCAGCCCGGGAAGGCCGGCCCCACTGCCGATGTCCACGACTGACGCGTCTTGCTCAACCGCAGGTGCGACCACCGCACAGTTCAGGAGATGGCGCTCCCACAGCCTCGGTACCTCACGCGGACCGATGAGGCCCCGCTCGACACCGGCTGATGCCAGCAACTCGGCGTAGGCGTTTGCGCGATCAAGCGCCGGGCCGAAGAGTGATCTCGCGACGTCCGGCGGTGGGGGCGTTTCACGTGAAACCGCGGGCGTCACGAGCGATGCACGACGACCTGACGGTTCGGCTCCTCGCCCTCGGACTCGCTCCGCAGCCCTGCGGCGGCGACGGCGTCGTGCACGACCTTGCGCTCGAACGGGTTCATCGGGTCGAGCCGGACCGGCTCGCCGGACTCGCGAACCTCCTTGACGGTTCGCTCCGCCAGGGAGACCAGCTCCTCACGTCGGGCGGCCCGGTGCCCCGCCACATCGAGCATCAGGCGCGAGCGCTGACCGGTCTCGCGATAGACCGCCAGCCGGGTGAGCTCCTGCAACGCCTCGAGGACTTCGCCGTCACGGCCCACCAGCGACTGCAGGTCGCCGCCGACGACAGAGACAGCGGCGCGATCGCCCTCGACGTCCATGTCGATGTCGCCGTCGAGATCGGCGATGTCGAGGAGGTCCTCAAGGAAGTCGGCGGCGATGTCGCCCTCGCGCTCGAGCTCCGCCACCCGGCCGGTGCCAGCCTCGGCGTCGGCTTCCGGCTCCTCGGCGTTCTCCACCACGTCGTCGACGTCTGGCGTTGCCTCCGTCATCCCGTCACTCCTTGATCCTCGGATCACCGCAGGCATCAGCTGCGGCGTGGCTTCTTGGCCCCGCTCTTCCGCTGCGATCGCGACTGCCGTTTCGGCTGCTGCCGCGGCTTGGGCTGCGGCGGGGCAGTGGAACCGGAGCTCGGGTTCGAGCCGGACTTCGTCTTCCCCTTGCCTTTGCCCTTCGTGGACTTCCCATCGGTGACGCTCGCGAGCGGATCCTCCGTGACCTCGCGGCCGTGCCGGCGATCGCGGTCCTGCTTCGCCTTGAAGGCCGGCGTGCCGGGCGCGGGGTTGTTGCGGATCACGTAGAACTGCTGGGCCATCGTCCACAGGTTCGACGTCGTCCAGTAGAGCAAGACGCCGATCGGGAACGCGATGCCGCCGACCGCGAAGACGACCGGGAGCACGTACAGCAGCAGCTTCTGCTGTTGGGCGTACGGACCGGTGAGCGCCGACTCCGGCATGTTCTTGCGCATCAGCTGACGCTGCGTGGTGAACGTGGTGGCGGTCATCGACAGGACCAGCACGATGGTCACGACCCCGACGTGCCAGGACGCGTCCCCCCGCCAGAAGTCGATGAACCGGTCGGCGATCCTGGCGCCGAAGATCGTCGCCTGGGACAGCGAATCGGCCTGCTCCTGGGTCAGCAACCCCTTCGCGCGCTCATGGGAGGCGTTGTCGAGCAACCGGAACAGGGCCAGGAAGACCGGCGCCTGCAGGATGAGGGGAAGACAGGAGGCGAACGGGTTGGTGCCCGACTCCTGGTAGAGCTTCATCGTCTCTTGGGACAGCCGCTGCCGGTCGTGGCCGTACTTCTTCTGCAGCTCCTTGACCTTCGGCTGCAGCAACTGCATGTTGCGGCTGGCCTTGATCTGCCGCACGAAAAGCGGGATCAGCAGGGCCCGGATGGTCGCGGTCAGGCCGATGATCGCCAGCGCCCAGGTCCAGCCCGAATCGTAGGGCAGCACCAGATCGAACACCCAGTGCCAGGCGATCAGGATCGCCGACGTGACGTAGTACAGCGGGGTGATGATCGCCGTACCGATGGCGACGAAGAAGTCGATCATGGCCTTCCTTGGTGCGCGGTCGCGGACGCCTCAGCCGAGGACGAACGAACGGGAGGGACCGGATCCAATCCGCCGGCCGCCCACGGGTGACAGCGGGCCAGCCGTCGTACGGTGAGGACGGTACCCCGCACCGCCCCGTGCTTGGTCACGGCCTCCAAGGCGTAGGCCGAACACGACGGGTAATAGCGGCACACCTGTCCGTAGAGCGGACTGATGACGGCGCGATAGGCCTTGAGCAGGCCGATGAGAACGTACTTCACCGCGCCGGACCCATCAGGCGGGTCAGACAGTGGTCGAGATCGGCGCCGAGGCGCCGGTTTGAGGCGACGCCGGCGGGGGTCAGAGCCCGGACGATGATCAGCGGCGCGTCGGGGATGGACGCGAGTCGCTCGCGCATGAGGTGGCGCAGTCGGCGTCGGACGCGGTTGCGGGTCACAGCGCCACCGACCGTCCGGCCGACGATGAAGCCGATCCGCGGCGAGTCTTCCTGCGGACCGGGCCGGTCCAGGAGCGCATGGACGACGACGGTCGCGCTGCCGACTCGACGGCCGCCGCGCACGACGGCCGTGAAGTCCTCACGCGACCGGATCCGGGCTCCGGTGGGCAACACAACGGCGGGCTCCGGTGGGGTCAGGCAGCCAGACGCTGGCGACCCTTTCGCCGCCGGTTCGACAAGACCGCGCGGCCGGCGCGGGTGCGCATCCGCAGGCGGAAGCCGTGCGTCTTGCGCCGACGCCGGTTGTTGGGCTGAAACGTACGCTTGCTCACTTCGAACAGCTCCAGATGAGAGAATCATTCGTGCCTTGGGGTGGCCGCCACGACGACAGTCACCACACGATCCACCCGGGCTGCCCAGGCAAGGGCATACGACAGTCGTCGAACGCAGTCCGACCTCAAAACGATACGGGCCCTTCCGCGGCATCGTCAAACGTGAACGATGCCCGCTTCGGCCGAATCGCCCCCTGAGCCTGTGGACAACCGCTTGCTGCAGGCCCCGAATCGTTGTTACCGTCCCGCGATCAGCTTGGTTTTCCACAAGCCCGTACGCGTAGTGCCGTACACACCTTGTGGAAAACCGTGTGGAAGCTTCGTGGATTCAGCCGCACCCTCTCGGAAGCGGACGACCGTTCTCCGCCCCGCCGATGGCGACGAACTGCGAGCGACGAACGGACGGGGAGGTCAAACGGTGACCGACCACAACACGGGGATCGAGATTCCGGGCGGAGCCGAGGTCAGCGTGAACACCGACGAACTCACCAACTCTTGGCAGGTCCTGATCAACGATCTGCCCTCCAGCCAGCGCGCCTGGATCAGCGCCTCGCAACCGGTGACCCTGCACGGCAACACGGTGATCGTCGCGGTCAAGGACGATTTCACCCGCGGGCAGCTCGAGACGCGGTTGCGCCCCCGGCTGGAGGAGTCCCTCAGTGCGGCGCTCGGCCGGGAGGTGCGCCTGGCCGTCACGGTGGATCCCGAGCTCGAGGTCGCAACCCCGACCGGTGATGTCGCCCCCGCGATCTCCGCTGACATGTCGACAAATCGCCAATTCGTCGACGAGGCACCTCCAACGGCGCCGCGACCGACGGCGCCAGGCGGCGGCGATGACGGCGAACGGCCCGGCTCACCACTGTCGCCCATCGACGAGTCGGCCGTCGGCGGCGCCACCCAGCCGGCGGCAAGCGTCACCGAAGCCCGGCTCAACCCGAAGTACGTCTTCGAGACCTTCGTCATCGGCTCGTCCAACCGCTTCGCGCATGCCGCCGCGGTCGCCGTTGCCGAGGCACCGGGCAAGGCCTACAACCCGCTGCTCATCTACGGCGACTCGGGACTAGGCAAGACCCACCTGCTGCATGCCATCGGGCACTACGTCCGCAGCCTCTACAGCGGCGCGCGAGTGCGCTACGTGTCCAGCGAAGAGTTCACCAACGACTTCATCAACGCGATTCGCGACGACCGGGCCGCGTCGTTCCAGCGCCGCTATCGCGACGTCGACGTCCTGCTGATCGACGACATCCAGTTCCTGGAAGGCAAGATCCAGACGCAGGAGGAGTTCTTCCACACGTTCAACACGCTGCATAACGCCAACAAGCAGCTGGTGATCAGCTCCGACCGGCCGCCGAAGCGACTCGAGGCGCTGGAAGACCGCCTCCGCAACCGGTTCGAGTGGGGCCTGATCACTGACGTCCAGCCGCCCGACCTCGAGACCCGGATCGCCATCCTGCGCAAGAAGGCGGCGACCGAGAAGCTCACGGCGCCGCCGGACGTCCTGGAGTTCATCGCCTCGAAGATCCACACCAACATCCGCGAGCTCGAGGGTGCGCTGATCCGCGCGACGGCGTTCGCCAGTCTCAACCGGCAGCCGGTCGACCTGACCCTCGCCGAGATCGTCCTCAAGGACCTGCTGCCGGAGGGCGGCGAGCCGGAGATCACGTCGGCGCTGATCATCGCCCAGACGGCGGCCTACTTCGGGCTCACGATCGACGACCTGTGCGGATCCAGCCGGAGCCGGGTGCTCGTGACCGCACGCCAGATCGCCATGTACCTGTGCCGCGAGCTGACCGACCTGTCGCTGCCGAAGATCGGCCAGCAGTTCGGTGGCCGCGACCACACCACCGTGATGCACGCCGACCGCAAGATCCGCCAGCTCATGGCCGAGCGCCGCAGCGTCTTCAACCAAGTCACCGAGCTGACCAACCGGATCAAGCAGCAGGCGCGGCAGACCTAGCACTCCGCGTCACGCCGCTCACGCAGTGCACAGTCTGGGGATGAAGGTGTTGACGACCGCGGGAGCGCTCGGGACGACGTGTGAACATCCGGCCACAACCTGATGTCCGACCGGCGGCCCACCTAGGTTGTCACCAAGGCGTACGGTCAGTCGTCCACAGCCCGTCCACCGGCGATCGCACGGCCTCACCTGCGGCAACGCACGTAATCCACAGTCTGCACAGGCGCGATGACCCTGACGAGAGATCTAACTCAAGAGATTTCCACCAACTCACCCACTCGCCCAGCCTGGGGACAAGGCCAGGAGACTGTCGCGAGCGGGTCGCCAACCCCGGTCGCGACCACCCTGTCTCTCGCATTCCCGGCGTGGCAGGATTTCCCAAGGCTGACCAGCAGTCTTGCTGTCGGCAGGCCGGGCGATCGTGGGTGGCACGTGCGACCATGATCCGCACATCCACCGGGAGGCTGTAACTCGTGAAGTTCCGCATCGAACGTGACGTCTTCGCTGATGCCGTCGCGTGGACAGCACGCAGCCTGCCCAGTCGTCCGAGTGTCCCGGTGCTGGCCGGCCTCATGATCGCGGCCGACGCCGACGGGCTGTCGCTTTCCGGATTCGACTACGAGACCTCGACCCAGGCCACCCTGACGGCCGACGTCGCCGACGAGGGCAAGGCCCTGGTCTCGGGCCGGCTGCTCGCCGACATCTGCCGAAGCCTTCCCGACAAGCCGGTCGACGTCGCCCTGGACGGTCCGCGGGCGTCCTTGTCGTGCGGAAGCGCTCGATTCAGCCTGCAGACCATGCCGGTCGAGGACTACCCGACACTGCCGTCGATGCCGACGAGTTCCGGCACGGTGAGCTCGAGCCTGTTCAGCGATGCCGTGCATCAGGCCGTCTCGGCGGCCGGCCGCGACGACATGCTGCCGCTGCTCACCGGCGTACGGATGGAGATCGACGGCAGCACCATCACCATGCTGGCCACCGACCGCTTCCGCGCCAGCATGCGCGAGGTCGAGTGGTATCCCGCGGCGAGCGATGCGTCGGGCCAGGCACTCGTGCCGGCCAAGGTGCTCGCCGAGACCGCCAAGGCGCTGGAACCCAACACCGACGTCACGATCGCCCTCTCCACCAGCGAGGGTGGCGACGGTGTCATCGGCTTCGAAGGCGTCGTCGGCAACGGGACCCGGCGTACGACCACCCGGTTGCTCGACGGTGAGTTCCCCCGGATCCGGCAGCTCTTCGCCGCCGAGTCCCCCACGGTCGCCTGGGTCGAGACCGCCGCTCTCCTCGAGTCGGTCAAGCGCGTGTCGCTGGTCGCCGAGCGCAACACGCCGGTCCGGCTCACCTACTCGGATCAGCAGATCCTGCTGGAGGCCGGCAGCAGCGACGAGGCACAGGCGTCGGAGTCGGTGCCAGCGCGGATCGACGGGCCGGACCTCTCGATCGGCTTCAACCACCAGTACCTTCTCGACGGACTCAGCGTGATCTCGGCGCCGTCGGTCCACATGGCGTTCACCCAGCCGACCCGCCCGGCGGCGATGGCCGGCGCGAGCGAGACGGGCGCGGATCCTGATCTCGACTTCCGTTACCTGCTGATGCCGTTGCGACTGCAGAGCTAGCGTCCTGGCCGGCTCTGGCCCGGCACGGCGGAGAGGAGCCGCAGCATGCACATCGGCCTCGTCGGTCTCGGCCGGATGGGCGGCAACATGCGAGAGCGGCTGCGACGTGGCAGCCACGAGGTCACCGGCTACGACCGGGATCCTGGCGTCAGCGACGTCGGTTCGCTGTCGGAGCTCGTGGCGGCCTTGCCCAACCCCAAGGTCGTCTGGGTCATGGTGCCGTCGGGGGATCCGACCCACCAGACCGTCGACGAGCTCGCCGGGCTGCTCGACGAGGGCGACCTCATCATCGACGGTGGCAACTCGCGATGGACCGAAGACCAGAAGCATGCGGCGGCGCTCGCCGAGCAGGGCATCGGCTTCGTCGACTGTGGGGTGTCGGGCGGCGTCTGGGGACTGGAGAACGGCTACGGCCTGATGTGCGGTGGCGATGCCGAGCAGGTCGCACTCGCGCAGCCGATCTTCGACACGCTCAAGCCTCCGGGTGAGTCGGGCTACGTCCACGCCGGCGGCGTCGGGGCCGGCCACTTCGCCAAGATGGTCCACAACGGCATCGAGTACGCCGTGATGCAGGCCTACGCGGAGGGCTACGAACTGCTCGAGGCCGCCGACACGGTCGACAACGTCACCGAGGTGATGGCCTCGTGGCGCGAGGGCACGGTCATCCGGTCGTGGCTGCTCGACCTGCTCGTCGACGCCCTTCGCGCCGACGCGGGGCTGTCCAAGATCGCCGGCTGGGCCGAGGACTCCGGTGAGGGGCGGTGGACCGTCGAGGCGGCGATCGACAACGCCGTACCCCTCAACGCCATCGCCGCCTCGCTGTTCGCCCGGTTCGGCTCGCGGCAGGAGGAGTCGCCGGCGATGAAGGCGGTCGCCGCGATGCGGCAGGGCTTCGGCGGCCACGCCGTCAAGCCGGAGGCGGGACAGGCCTCGGGCGAGTCCGCTGCCGGCACCGGGGCGGACTGAGGTCGACCCGTGCACGTCGCGCACCTGTCGCTCCACGACTTCCGGTCCTACGAGCGACTCGACCTCGCGCTGGAGCCCGGCGGCAACGTCTTCGTCGGGCCCAACGGGCAGGGCAAGACCAACCTGGTCGAGGCGATCGACTACCTGTCGACACTGGCGTCGCACCGAGTCGCGACGGATGCTCCGCTCGTACGGTCCGGCGCGGACCGCGCAGTCGTCCGGGCCGACGTCATACGTGACGGGCGAAGTGCACTGCTCGAGGTAGAGATCGTGCCGGGCGGATCCAACCGGGCGCGGGTCAACAAGTCGCCGCTCCCCCGGGCTCGCGAGCTGATCGGCCTGCTCCGGACGGTGGTGTTCTCGCCGGAGGATCTGGCCCTGGTCAAGGGCGATCCGTCCGACCGGCGGCGGTTCCTCGACATGCTGCTCGTCACGCGTACCCCACGGCTGGCCGGCGTGCGGTCCGACTACGACCGGATCCTGCGGCAACGCAACACTCTGCTGAAAACAGCGGGGGCCGGGCGCCGCGGCAGTGGCGATGCCGCGCTCGCGACCCTTGACGTGTGGGACGAGCACCTGGCGCAGGCCGGCTCCGCGCTGCTCGCGGCCCGACTCGAGCTGGTCGAGGCGCTGCGTCCCTACGTCGCCAGCGGCTACGGCAAGATCGCGGCCCAGGCCAGCGTGCGCATGGATGTCGGCATCACCTACAAGTCCTCCTTCGAGCTGCCGACCGGCGCGCCCGACCGCGAGGTGCTGGCGGCCGCGCTGCTGGCCGCGGTGGCCGACCGGCGCAGCGACGAGCTCGAGCGCGGCGTCAGCCTGGTCGGCCCGCACCGCGACGAGCTCGTCTTGAGCCTCGGCGACCTGGCGGCGAAGGGCTACGCCAGCCATGGCGAGTCGTGGTCGCTGGCCCTTGCACTACGGATCGCGGCGTACGACCTCTTGCGATCCGAGGGGGACGATCCGATCCTGATCCTTGACGACGTCTTCGCCGAGCTCGACAAGGATCGCCGCGACCAGCTGGCCGGGCTCGTCGGCGACGCCGAGCAGGTGCTCGTCACGGCGCCGGTGCCGCAAGACGTGCCGGCCCTGCTGGAGGGGGTGCGCTACGACGTGATGGAAGGAGTCGTCACCCGTGTCTAGGTCGGATCAGCCTGAGCCTCATGACTCGAGCGGGTCTGGCGACCTTCCGCGCGAGCAGGGCCCGCCCTCGACCGAATCCGACCACGATCCGAGCGGGCTCGACCTGGCCCGCTCAGTGGCCGGGAGCTACCGCAAGGACCGGGTCCGCCGACCCTCGCGGCGACGCAAGCCGAAGCCCCGCGGCAGCCAAGCCTCGGGAGCCCATCCCGACGAGCGCGATCCGCAGACCCTGGACGCCGCGATCGATCGAATGGTCTCCGAGCACGGCTGGCAGACCGATCTCGCCGTCCATGCGGTGTTCGCCCGGTGGGACCAGATTGTCGGTGTCGAGGTCGCACAGCACTGCACCCCGGAGCGCTATGCCGACGATGAGCTCACTGTCCGCGCCGACTCGACGAGCTGGGCCACCCAGATGCGGCTGCTCGCCGCCGACGTCGTACGCCGGCTCAACCAGGAGCTCGGCGACGGCACCGTACGCCGGATCCAGGTCCTCGGTCCGCAAGCTCCGTCGTGGCGCCGCGGCCGCCGGACCGTCCGCGGGCGAGGGCCCCGCGACACGTACGGCTGAGCCGCCCACAGAGCCTCCTGAGGCGCCTGGGTCGCGAGGGGGACCCCACGCGAGGGCCGCGCAAGCCTGTGCAGCGCCGTGAGAGGCCATCACGGGGCGATTCCGCCTGGCTGACACCCCCTCGCTGGCGGGGTCGATGCCCGTCCTGGCGCCTCAGAGCCGCTACACTGGGGTCGAGAGGATCGTTCCCGCGCTCGGTACCGCTCTCGCTCAACGCGTCGGGTCCGGAAGCGCTGGCGATCCTTCGTCATGTCCGGCCGCTGGCCGGACCGTGGCCACGCGGCCACGACAGGAGACACGGAGGTCCTACCCGCGTGACGGCACCCACTTCGTCGGCCGCCGATCCGTCGGTCGAGCGGCTCGAAGCCGCATATGACGCATCAACGATTCAGGTTCTCGAAGGGCTCGAGGCGGTCCGCAAGCGTCCGAGCATGTACATCGGGTCGACCGGCGAGCGGGGACTGCACCATCTCGTTCAGGAGATCGTGGACAACGCCGTCGACGAGGCGATGGCCGGCTACTGCGACCGGATTGTCGTCACTCTGCTGGCCGACGGCGGAGTACGGGTCGTAGACAACGGTCGTGGCATCCCGGTCGACGAGCATCCGGTCGAGAAGATGCCCGCCGTCACGGTCGCCCTGACCATGCTGCACGCCGGCGGCAAGTTCGGTGGCGGCGGCTACAAGGTGTCCGGCGGACTGCACGGCGTCGGCGTCTCCGTCGTCAACGCGCTGAGCACCCGCCTCGATGTCGAGGTCAAGCGCGACGGCTACCGCTGGACCCAGTCGTTCGCCTACGGCGAGCCCGAGGGTCCGCTCGAGCGCCACGAGGCGACCGACGAGACCGGCACCTGCGTCACGTTCTGGGCGTCGCCGAGCATCTTCGAGACGACGTCCTACTCCTTCGAGACGCTGAGCTCGCGCTTCCGCGAGATGGCGTTCCTCAACAAGGGCCTCGAGATCATCGTCAAGGACAAGCGGCCCGCCGCCGGCGAGATCGCCGAGGCGGTCGCCGACGGCACCGCTCCCGAGAAGGCCGAGGACGCGGACGCGGTGAAGCCGACGACCAACGGCAGCGGCCTCACCCAGCGGTTCCTCTACCAGCGCGGCCTGGTCGACTACGTCGAGCACCTCAACAAGTCCAAGGACCCGGTGCAGAACAGCATCGTGTCGTTCGAGACGACCGACGACACCTACGGGATGTCGCTGGAGATCGCCCTGCAGTGGACGACGGCCTACAGCGAGTCGGTCCACACCTTCGCCAACGCGATCAACACCCATGAGGGTGGCACCCACGAAGAGGGCTTCCGGTCCGCGCTGACGAGCACGGTCAACTGGTGGGGCGAGCAGTGGGGCCTGATCAAGAAGCGTGAGGACCGGCTCTCCGGCGATGACGTGCGCGAGGGCCTGACCGCGATCGTGTCGGTCAAGGTGACCGAGCCACAGTTCGAAGGCCAGACGAAGACCAAGCTCGGCAACACCGAGGCGAAGTCGTTCGTCCAGAAGGCGGTCAACGACCAACTCGGCGAGTGGTTCGAGAAGAACCCCACCGAGGGCAAGCTGGTCGTACGCAAGGGCATCGCGGCCGCGTCGGCCCGGATCGCCGCCCGCAAGGCGCGTGACCTCGCCCGCAGCCGCAAGGGTCTGCTCGGTGGCGGTGGCCTCCCCGGCAAGCTCGCTGACTGCCAGTCGACCAACCCCGACGAGTGCGAGCTGTTCATCGTCGAGGGCAACTCCGCCGGCGGCTCGGCCAAGGGCGGCCGCGACCCGCGTACGCAGGCGATCCTGCCGATCCGGGGGAAGATCCTCAACGTCGAGAAGGCCCGCATCGACAAGGTGCTGGCCAACATCGAGGTGCAGTCGATCATCTCGGCGCTCGGCACGGGCATCCACGAAGACTTCGACATCGAGAAGCTGCGCTACGGCAAGATCATCCTGATGGCCGACGCCGACGTCGACGGCCAGCACATCTCGACGCTGCTATTGACCCTTCTGTTCCGGTTCATGCGGCCGCTCATCGAGGGCGGCCACGTCTACCTGGCGCAGCCGCCGCTCTACAAGATCAAGTGGTCCAATGCGCGGCACGACCTGGCCTACTCCGACCGGCAGCGCGACGAGCTGCTGGCGGCGGGCAAGGAGGCCGGTCGCCGGCTGCCCAAGGAGGGTCCGATCCAGCGCTACAAGGGTCTCGGCGAGATGAACGACCACGAGTTGTGGGAGACGACGATGGACCCGTCGGGTCGCAGCCTGCTGCAGGTGTCGCTCGAGGACGCCGCCCACGCCGACGAGCTGTTCACCATCCTCATGGGCGAGGACGTCGAGCAGCGCCGTTCGTTCATCCAGCGCAACGCCAAGGACGTCCGATTCCTTGACATCTAGGCCCGACGTCAACCACTGCAGACGGCAACCGCAGGAAATTGAGGATCCAGGACTGTGACTGACACCCCGCCCGAAGACGCGACACCGGGCCGGATCGAGCTCGTCGAGCTCCAAGACGAGATGCGGCGTTCCTACCTCGACTACGCGATGAGCGTGATCGTGGGCCGGGCGCTGCCGGAGGTACGCGACGGTCTGAAGCCGGTGCACCGGCGCGTGCTCTACGCGATGTACGACGGCGGCTACCGACCGGAGCGTGGCTTCTCCAAGTGCAGCCGGATCGTCGGCGACGTCATGGGGCAGTACCACCCGCATGGTGACACCGCGCTCTACGACACCCTCGTACGCCTCGCGCAGCCGTGGGTGATGCGGGCGCCGCTTGTCCAGGGACAGGGCAACTTCGGCTCGCCGGGCAACGACCCAGCGGCCGCGATGCGCTACTGCGTCGTCGGTGACACCCGGGTACGGACCTGGGACGACGGCTCGGTGCGGATCGCCGACATCGTCCCGGACGCGGCCCCGAATTCCGACAACGCCATCGATCTGAAGGTCACCGGCAAGGACGGCAATCCCGTTCGGGCGTCGATGCTTTTCCACTCCGGCTCGCATCCCACTAGGCGACTGACCACCCGAGAGGGCTACGAGCTCACCGGGACCCACAACCACCCGGTGTTGTGCCTGGTCGGTGTTGGTGGCGTGCCGACTCTGCTCTGGAGGCTCCTGGAGGAGATCGAGCCCGGTGACGTCGTGGTCGCGGCTCGTGAGGAGCCCGAGGAGTGGGGCACGTCGACCGATCTCGAGTCGAAGGCCGCGCTGCTCGCCGGTGCTTGGGTGAGTGAGGGATTCGCCAGTGAGCGGCGAGCCGGCTTCAACAACACCGACCGGGGCTACTTCCGGGCCGTGCTCGACGCCTATGACGCCGTCGTCGGAGGTCCGCGCTACGTCAGTGAGCGCCGGAACAAGTCCGGATCGTTGCTCTACGAGATCGACGTCCAGGACATGCAGGCGTTCCGATCCAGCGTGCTCGGCGACACGATCGGTCCACGGAGCAGCGGCAAGGTCGTGCCGGAGTTCGTCTGGCGAGGCAATCTCGATCTCAAGGCGACGTTCTTGCAGAGTCTGTTCACCGGCGACGGCTCGTGCTCGGCGCTGGCACGAAGCTCGCTGCAGATCAGCTACTCCACGCGCAGCTCACAGTTGGCATCCGACGTCCAGCAGTTACTGCTTGAGTTCGGTGTGGTGTCGCGCCTCGTCGTGTACGCCACAGGCGAGCACAAGGTCGTGATCTCCAACCGTCGCGACGCCTGGATCTTCGCGACGCAGATCGGTCTCCT
>Ga0209382_10003864_pt1 | contig 20513 bp, 16 predicted proteins | sample SoiMetdeltSBSDD5_FD_187599 | JGI IMG/M metagenome (GOLD analysis project Ga0209382, IMG submission 187599) | Bulk soil microbial communities from a Populus tree surrounding site in Tennessee, USA - Soil MetaG P. deltoides SBSDD5 (SPAdes) (version 2) | ecosystem: Environmental > Terrestrial >... | reverse complement strand
TCCTGCAGATGGAACGGGACCGGGTAGTAGATCTCCGTCGCAATTCCGCGGTCTGCCAGGTGAGCCCGAACGCGATCGCGATCCGCGACGCGAATCACGAACTGGTTGTAGATGTGGAATCGTCCCTCGGGCTCGACGGGGAGCACGACCGCGGCATTCTCGAACAACGTGCGATACCGCTCCGCGTTGCGCCTGCGCATCGCGGTCCATTGCGCCAGGTGCGGCCGTTTGACGCGAAGGATCGCGGCCTGCAGCGCGTCGATCCTGAAGTTGCCGCCGACCTGCTGATGGTAGTAGCGCTCCGCAGCGCCATGATTTCTCAGCAGCCGGATCTGGCGGGCCAGACCGGCGTCATTGGTCGTCACCAGGCCGGCATCGCCAAAGGCGCCGAGGTTCTTGCTCGGGAAGAACGAGAAGCAGCCCGCCACTCCCATTGCGCCGGCCTGCCGTCCGCGATAGGTCGCGCCAATTGCCTGGCATGCGTCTTCGATGACGGGGACGCCAGCCTCGCTCGCGATTGCCAGCAACGGATCCATGTCGGCGCACAGCCCGTAGAGATGCACCGGCATGATCGCCTTCGTCCGAGGTGTGATCGCCAGACGCACCGCTTCCGGATCCAGGTTGCAGGTCTGCAGATCGATGTCGACGAGCCGCGGCGTGGCGCCGAGTCGGGCAACGCAGCCGGCGGTCGCGAAGAATGAGTAGGTGCTGGTGATGACTTCGTCGCCGGGCCCGATGCCGAGCGCCATCATCGCCACGAGAAGGGCGTCGGTCCCGGACGAGACGCCGATCGCGTCCCTGACGCCGAGTTGCGCCGCGATCTCGCGCTCGAAGGCGTCAACTTCCGGTCCGAGAATGAACCGCTGACTGTCGCAGATGCGGGTCAGCGCGGCCAGGATCTCGTCGCGGAGCGGACGGTACTGTGCCTGAAGATCCAGCAAAGGCACGGTGGTTTTGACTGTCATCGGTGCAGATGCGCGAGGAGCCGCCGCGAGCGGGCTAGCGGATGACGATTTCGGGCGCGCCCCACACGGCAAGATCGTTCCGCAGATCGCCGACCCTGCCCGGCGGGCTCGCGAACGTGTTGAAGATCACGTCCACTTCTTCCCCCGCATACGCCGAGAGGTCGACCATCACCGTCGTCCACTTGCGATCGGTCTGATTTGCAATCGGGTTCACGTCCTGCGTGAAGAGCTCGTCAGAGGCGCGGCCGTCGGAGACGAGCACCATGAAGCGGACGCCATCGCCCTCCTGCTTCCACGTCTCCTCCTTCAGGCCCATGAACACTCGCAGCCACCCATCGTCAGGTATCCGGGTTCTGAAAGTGACGCGCGTACCGGCGCTCGGCGTGACCGCGATGGATTTCTTGGTTTCGCCGTTGATGGTGACGTCCTCGACCTTGAAGAGGTTCGCGTCCGGCCGCTTCTCGGCTGCCTCAAAGCGGGTCATCAGATCGATGCCTCCGCCGGTGCCGGAGCGCCGGACCAGCCACCACCCGAGAAGCAGGATGATCACGATGCCGACCGCGATGAAGATCGAACGATTGCCTTTCATCAGGCGCAGTTCCTCCAGAAAAAAACGTAACAATCTACCACGATTGCGCGAGGACCGGATCAGCCGCGCTGACGACGCTCCTTGACCGCAGCGCGCGTCTCGCGCTCCGTTTCACGCCGCTTGATGGTTTCGCGCTTGTCGTGCGCCTTCTTGCCCTTCGCGAGGCTGATGGCCACTTTCACGCGACCGTCCTTGTAGTACATCCGCGTCGGCACGAGCGTCATGCCGCGCTCGACGGTCTTGCCAATCAGCTTGCGGATCTCCTGGCGGTGCAACAGCAACTTTCGCCGGCGCGTCGGCTCGTGATCGGAGTAGCCGCGATGGCTGTACGGGCTGATGTGGACGTTGTAAATCCACACCTCTCCCCCTTCAACACGCGCGAAGCTATCGCGCAAGTTGACGTTTCCTTCGCGGATCGACTTGACCTCCGTCCCCAACAACACCACGCCGGCCTCGTAGGTGTCCACGATGTGATAGTCGTGGAACGCCTTGCGATTCTCAGCAATGTTCTGCTGCGCCAACTCGCGCTGTGTTTTCATTTTTTGATTTTGCCGCGGGGCCCACCCCCGCGGCCAGTATGCGCCTCGCCCTCGCTCGGCGCACGGTACTCGTCACGACAGCCTGCTTGCAGCGGCGCTCTGCTTTCTTCAGCGATAGGTCTGAACCACCATTCTTCCCTTGAGATCAGTCCGAGCCAGGCGCAACGGCGGCAGCGCGATGGTCGGCTCGACGTTGCGCGAAACCATCAGCGCATCGAGACGTTGCTGCGCCAGCAGCGCCCCGAGCCGGCCACCCGCCTCCACGGTATCGGCGAGCATGATGATCTTTCGATTGTAGAGCGGAAACAGCAACTGCGCGGTGAACATGTCGTCGACGACGACGATCCGTACCGGCGATGCTGCGGCAGCGATGACGGCCGAGGCATCATCCGCATTTCGCTGGACGTATGCTGGCACCGTTCCTCCGAGGTGGATGGCAGCCGCCATCAACACCATCGTGACGCCCGTCCACCCCACCGCTCGATCGAACACGTTCGACGATCGAAGGTACGAAGCCATGACGACGACCGCCGAGGCACAGAGGAGCGGAATGAGTGGCAGCAGCAGCCGCGGCCCCAGCGATTTGCCGCCGCTCGTATCTACGCCGGCATACGCGATGAGCAAGTAAACCCCCGCCGTAACCGCCACAACTCCTTGGAACCGCCGTCTGGGGTCTGACCCCAGGGGGTGTGTAAATCGACGACCGGGGTCTGACCCCAGGGGGTGGGTAAATTGACGACCGGGGTCTGACCCCAAAGCCAAGGGCAGGATCGCGAAAACTGCGTACGGGGCGACGCGGATTAGGCCGGCGAGCCACTTCGGCGCCGTCAGCACCTCCCAGACGTCACCAGCGGTGGTCACCCCGAACGCCACGAGCCAGACGAACAACCCGGCGGACGACCGCCACTTCCAGCGCACGAACAGCGCAGCAACCAACCCCGCGACGAACGCGGCAACCTGGCGATCGGTGCCGCGGCCGAACATCCAATACGTCACGACGGTGTCGTAGCGCTCACGCGGCGTCATCGGCCGCAGGACCGGGACGTCCGGATTCGGCTCGCTCGTGAGATGCAGCGCGGACTGCAGCAGGTGAACCGCGTGGCGCACATGCGCGGCGGGGGGACGATGAAACCACCAGACTTCGATCGCGCCCGCAAGCAGGAGCGGGACGGCAACGCCCGCAGCCGCGGCGACGAGACGGCGCCAACCGCGTTCGCGGATCCAGACGGCGAGCAGCAGGCCTGGCGCCAGAAGCACCACCTCGTCGCGCAACGCCGCTCCGGCGCCGACGAGCACGCCTGCAACGAACGGCAATCGCTGTGAGCGCAGCGCGACAGCAAATGCCGCGGTCCCCAACGCAACGGCGGGCGCGTGCTCCCACCCACTCACCGCGTAGAACCACAACGGCCCGCCCAAGCCAATGGCGAGCACGATCGCCAGCCCGTAGCCAGCGGGAGCCATCCGCCACGAGGCAATCAACACAACAGCCGCGGCCAGGATCGACACCACGATCATCCCGCGGAAACCGGCGGCCCGAACGGCCACGGCCTGCAACACCGCGGACGCCGGCGGAAAGATCGCTTGTGTCTCGCCAGCCGTCTTGATGACAAACGGCGGCCGCAGCGGGGAGAACTCACGCGCCGGATCGAGAAAGTCGCCGGGGTAGGAAATGTCCAGGCTGGCAAACCGCTTCTCTGCCAGCGCCTGTGCCTGAACGTACTTCACGCCGATGTCGCCGGAGTACACCGCCTCGGGAACAAGCACAACGAGGCCAAGCCAGGCATAGAAAGCGACGATTGCCGCGACGGCAATCCACGTCAGCCGCCTGTTCATACGCTCGCCACGGCCAGCCGCGCCGCAAGCATGACGGCGTGCACGAGGCTCGACGCGTCAGCAACGCCCTGACCCGCGATGTCGAACGCCGTCCCGTGATCGACCGACGTCCGGATGATGGGCAATCCCAGCGTGACGTTCACCGCGCGCCCGAACGCGACCAGCTTGACCGGGATTAATCCTTGATCGTGATAGCAGGCAATCACCGCATCGAACTCACCGCGCATCGCGCGGACGAAGACGGTGTCCGCGGGGAACGGCCCTTCCACGCTCACGCCCCGACTCCGGCATGCCGCGATCGCCGGCGCAAGCACCGCATCATCCTCAGCGCCCATGAGGCCGTGCTCACCGGCATGCGGATTCAGTCCGGCCACGCCCAGCCGCGGTGCAGGCAATCCAAACCGCGGCAGTTCCTGCGCGGTCAATTCAATCGTGCCTTCGACGACGTCACGCGTCAGCGCGCGCGGAACATCAGCCAGCGGGATATGCACCGTCGCCAGCACGACGCGCAGCACGTCCGCATAAAACATCATCGCGACGCGCGGCGCACCGGTCAGGTGGGCGAGCAGCTCGGTGTGACCCCGCCACGGCACGCCCGCCGCCGCAAACGCTTCTTTATTGATTGGCGCAGTGGCAATCGCCGCAATGCTCCCCGCACGCGCGTCCTCGACGGCTTGCACAATCGCATCGTACGCTGCCCGCCCCGCGCTCGCCGACACCCGTCCCATCTGAAACGACTGATCCAGCGTCGGACCATAGAGCACGGGCTCGCAGACGTCGAGCACCCGCGGATCCGCTGCTGCCTTCCGCGCGATCTCCGGCCCTATACCTGCGGGATCTCCGAGAGTGATGCCAATGCGAGGCTTCAGATTCAATCCGTGCTGTCCGTGTTATCCGTGGCTACAGATTCCGTGGTGTCCGTGGCTAGCAGCGGCCGCAGCCGCCCGATCCGCACGAGCCGCACCCGCCCCCTGGTCCCGTCGGGTTGCTACAGCTCCCACAGCCCCCTTCGTCGGCGCAACCGCCATGCTTCACGCCCTTGCCATTGGGCAGCTCGTAGCGAAGGCAGCACTTGAGCCGTCCACACATCCCTGACAGCTTCGACGGATTCAGGCTCAGCTTCTGCTGCTTCGCCATCTTGATCGAGATGGGCTCGAACGACTGCAGCCACGTCGTACAGCAGAGCGGCCGGCCGCAGGATCCATACCCGCCAAGCATTCGCGCCTCGTCGCGCACGCCAATCTGCCGCATCTCGATCCGCGTGCGGAAATGCGCTGCCAGGTCGCGGACGAGCTCACGGAAATCGACGCGACCGTCAGCCGTGTAATAGAAGATCAGCCGCGATCCATCAAAAATCTGCTCGACCCGCGCCAGCTTCATCGCCAGGCCCCGCTCGCGGATCTTCATCAAACAGATCCGGTGGGCGTCCTGCTCGCGCTGCTGATGCTTCAGACGAGCGATGACGTCGTCCCGTGTCGCCTTCCGGATAACGCGCGCTGGAGAGTCGGCGGAGGGCTGCTTGCGCGACGCCAGCGCCCCAACCGCTCTCGTCACGGTCCCGAAGGCTGGACCTTCCGCCGTTTGGACGACGACCGAATCGCCGGGATTGAGTGAAGGATCGGCCTCGGGCCGCGGCTCGGCATCGAGCGCGAGATCCGGGAGAAGAAACGTGTGCGTTCGCCCGACAGGCGCGAACTTGACGCTGATGAACGTGCGTGGCGGCGCATCGCTCATGATGGCCTCTATGTAAACCCGGCTGACGTTGCGCCAGCACGGTAATCGTATTCAGGCTCGACTACAACTGAAACGCGAGCCAGTCCGCGACGATCTTCGGGCTGGCGTTGCGATCGATGGCCTCGAGAGCTCGGTCGATCGCGGCAAACGCGTTCGAGACACGAACTCGATCGAAGGCGCCGACCAGCCGCCGAAGTGAAGCGGTCATGTCCGCGTTCGCCAGATGGCGTTCGTCGGCATTCGCGCCGACCACGCCAATATCCCGAAGGATGGTCGCCAGGGCCCGCAGCCGCAGCCGTACCTCGTCGCGGTCGCCACTCCCGGCGAGCGTCTTGGCGCTGTCGAGGCGCCGCCGGGGATCGGCCGAGACCGCCACCCCTTGCAGCACTTCGACGGCGGCATCACGCGCGCCCAGGTAGTCGTCCATTCCTCCCTCGAGCGCATCGCCTACGCTGCCGTCAGCAACCGCGGCAGCCGCCTGTGCCTCGGCCTTGTCATACCCGTGCGACTTCACCAAAACACCGGCGACGTCTTCTGCTGCGAGCCGGCCGAAGCGCAGGCGCTGGCATCGCGAACGAACCGTCGGCAGCAGCAGATCCGACCTTGACGTCACCAGCACGAACATCGATCCGGCAGGCGGCTCTTCGAGCGTCTTGAGCAGCGCGTTCTGCGCCTCCGGCAGCATCGCGTCCGCATCGTCAATGATCACGACGCGGCGCCGGCCCTCGAACGGCCTGTAGCCAGTGCGCTCGATCGCATCGCGCACTTGATCCACCTTGATGGCGCCAGTGTCGCTGGGCCTCACCAGGAGGATGTCGGCGTGCACCAATCGTGCGATGCGCGTGCACGACGCGCAGACGCCGCAGGCGTCCGCCCCTTTCGGGGTTGGACAGTTCAGAAGCTGCGCCAGCGCAATCGCGGCCGCGCGCTTGCCGACGCCGTCCGGCCCCGAGAAAATCAGGCTCGGCGGCAGCGTGTTGCGCGTCGCAGCTGTCGCGATCAGGTCGAGCAGGTGCCGATGGCCCGCGATGTCACGAAAGGGCATTACCCACCTTTGCGGCGACGCTCCTCCTGCCGTTTCTGTTCGTCTTCTTTCTTCTTGCGCTCCTCTTCCAGTTTCTTCTCTTCTTCTTTCCGGTCATCGCCGCGGCCAAAGACTCTCGACCAGAAACCGCGCTTCTTCTTTGGCTCTTCAGGCTTCTCCGCGGTTACCGTGGTGCTCGTCGGAGAGGCCGACGTAGTCGCGGATGGAGTTGCCGGCGCCCCGGACGTGCTCGCTGTGGTCTGCGGCAAGCCGACTGAATCCGCCGAGATCGGAGTGGCGGACCCCTTACCGAAAATTCCGGCAAGGCGTTCAGTAAAGGATGGTCCCTGGTGCAGCGGGCAGACCGTATCGGGCTGCGTCCCGCGCACGAAGTACTCCGTGTAGATCATCGAGCGGTCTTCAACAAGCCCGTCACGGTTCACGACCTGGACGTGATCGCAGCCGCCCGCCGGGAGTTGCCCCGAGATGCGGCACACATTCAACCCAACGACGTTGCTCGGCCGATCGAACCAGTCCGGCTTGTGTCCGCGTGTCGCCGACTTCATGAACGACGCCCATATCGGCACGGCGAGTTCTCCGGCGTAGCCGCCGGACGAGATCGTCTTTGGTTGATCGAACCCAACCCACACGCCCGTGACCACGTGCGGAGTGTAGCCAATGAACCATGCGTCGTTGTAGTCGTTCGTCGTTCCCGTCTTGCCGGCGGCGGGAAGCGCGAACCCACCTTGTCGGGCACGATATGCCGTGCCGGAGTTGATCACATCCTGCAGCATGCTCGACATGAGGAACGCGGTGGCTTCGCTCACAGCGCGATGCGACTTACCGGCGTCCTCGAACAGCACCACGCCCTCGCTGTCCTCTACTCGACGGATCAGCACCGGCGTGCGAACCATGCCGCCGTTGGCGAAGGCGCCGTAGGCAGCGGTGAGCGCGGCAAGCGTGACGTCGCTGGCGCCAAGCGCGAGCGATGGCACGGCGGGCGGCTTGCCGACCGACAGCTTGTCCGCGTAGTCGACGGCCTTCTGAATACCGACCGTTCGCAGCATTTGCACAGCCGCACGATTGCTCGACATGCGCAGCGCCGATCTCATTGTCATCTCGTCGGCCGTACTGTGGTCGTCCTCAGGAAGCCACTCGCCTTGCACAGTCGCAATCGGGTCGTTCAGGCCAGTGATCACGGACGCCGGCGTGTAGCCGGCCTCGAGCGCCGTCGCGTAGACGAACGGCTTGAACGCCGAACCCGACTGCCGCTTGGCTTGCATCGCGCGATTGAAGCGGCTCTCGTTGAAGTCACGACCTCCAACCATCACGCTGACGTGGCCCGTAGCTGGATCCATGGCGACGAGCGCCGCCTGCAGGTAGTCGGGCAAATCGGTCTCGGCTTTCGCACCGGTTTTGGCTGTGGGAACCGCGCCGCTGCCGCGCTTCGCGTGCTTGAACCCTGGCCGGCGTTCGATGTCGCGCAGGCCTTCTTCAATGGCCTTTTCCGCGGCCTGCTGCAGATTGCTGTCGATCGTCGTGAAGACGCGAAGGCCGCCCTGATACACGCGGTGCCAGCCGAATCGCTCGACGAGCTCGCGGCGAACTTGCTCCTTGAAATACAGGCCGAACGTTTCGCGAATCTCGAGCGCGTTGTTCAGCTTGACCGGCGCCGACTTGGCGCGTTCGGCCGTCGCGGCGTCGATCGATCCCGATGCGATCATCGCCTGCAGCACAACGTTGCGACGCGCGATCGCGCGATCCATGTTGACGGTCGGCGCGTAGCTCGACGGACTCTGAATCAGACCGGCAAGGAGCGCGGCCTCGTCGATCTCGAGGTTGGCGGACGACTTCCCCAAATAGCCGCGCGCGGCCGCTTCGATTCCATACAGGCCATCGCCGAAGTACACCTTGTTGAGATACATCTCGAGGATCTCGTTCTTCGTGTAGAGATTCTCGAGATACGCAGCGATGATGATCTCGCGGAACTTGCGCCGGTAGGTCTTGTGACGCGTCAAGAACGTTTGGCGGGCGAGCTGCTGCGTGATGGTGCTGCCGCCCTGCGCTCGCCGCATTTCCTTGATGTTGCGAAGGACCGCGGCACCGACGCGCACGGCATCGATGCCGCCGTGATCGAAGAACCGCGCATCCTCAACCGACACCACTGCGTTGATCAGGTTCGGCGACATCTTCTCGAGCGGGACTTCGATCCGTTGCTCTTTATAGATCGTGAAGGCCGGCTGATCGTTGTTGTCGAAGATGGTCGTCGCCTGGACCATGTCGCCGATACCGCGCAGCGCCTGGCGATCGGGAAGGTCGGCCGTAAGGTCGTAGGCGAAAAAAGCGAGAGCGCCGCCAGACGAGAACAGCAGCACGGCGAGCACGGCTACCGCAGCCGTCAGCGCCCGTGGCCGGCCGGTGAACGTGCGGCGGATGCGGGCAGCGGTGTTCGCTGCAAGCGATTGAGTAAAACGTTTCAGCTCCAACTTCTTGATTATGCGTTGCTTGGCCGGACCAGGGCAACCTCGGCGGTCGCCAGGTGACTAGAGGGTTTTCAGGAATTCGACGAGCGCCTTCTTTTGCGGCGGCGTCAGGTCGACGCCGTACGTGTGGCCCGCATTGCTGTTGCCGGGGCGTTTGGTGTCGAACTGGCTGCCGGAGCGTTGCGCGCCCTCACCTTCCGAGATGAAGCCCATCCGCGTGCGGTCGTACACGTCGTAGCCTCGATAAAAGACCGGCCGTCGCGCCGATGGCGGTTCGAGCAGTTCCTCCAGGGACGGCACTGATCCGTTGTGCAAGTAAGGAGCGCGCAGCCAGACGCCATCGAGCGGCATCGCCACGTATCCATTGGTTTTGCGGAACCCGGAAAAGTCCCACGCGTAGCCATCGGCGTATCCGTTATAGGTGGGCGCGGATGCCTCGGTCCACATGTCGAGCCGATGGCGATCGGTACCGATCTCCTCAACAGGAATGACGCTGCCGGTGCGCGCCCCGCCGGCGCTGTGACAGCTCGCGCAGTATTGCTGGTAGATCGGCTTGCCTTCGCCAGCCACCGCGGCATCCACTGGAAACGGATACGGAGCCGGCTGCACGTTCATCAGCCACGACTCGACCCGGCTCAGGTTCTCCAACTGGATCGACTTGCGGCTGGCGCCGTCGCCGATCGCACTGCTGAGCACGACTTCCCGCAGCGATGTGCTCAACCCATCCCAGTGCAGTGCCATTCCCTGACGCGCTTTCATGTTCCAGATGGGGACCATGTCGGAGTTGCCGATCGTCTTGTCCACCGGCAGATCGAGGATGCGGAACTTCACCGGGTTGAACGGATCGATGCGGCCGGGCCCCCAGTCGGGATTGCTGTACATCCACTCGTACTCGCGGCGTTGCTCCTTCAGCGCTCGCTTCATCGCCGGGATGATGAGGAGCCGATACTGCATCCGCTCGGTCCACGACATCCTGGTGATTGCCTGGATGGCGTTCAGGAGTTCGTCCGCGTTGAACCGCGGGTCCTCGACGACTGCTTGCAGGAATTTCACGTACGCCTGCGGATTGATCTGATTCCCCGGACCTGCGGCGATCAGCCGTGGCGCCTCCAGCGGGCTCGTGCGAACCGACGATGTGTGGCAGAAGGCGCAATTGATGGCAACCCGCGGGCCGCCGAAGAGATCGGTCTTCGCAAAGCCTACCGGCAGCTCCCTGCCTGGTTCCCACGAAAACCCAAACGCGGCGTACCCGCCCGGTCGTGGCAGCTTGTCCGCAAACACACGCGGCAACACTTGCCAGATCCAGTAGGGGATGCCCTCTTCGGATTCGATCCCGATAGATCCGTACTTGAACTGCTCCTCGAGGTTCTCGAATTGCGGCTTTGTGTCCGGGCGTCCTCGTCCTGCGCAGGCCCCTGCGTTGACAATGATGACCGCACACCAGGCCAGAACGAGCAGCACTAGAAAGCGGTGAGCGGACAGCAGGAAGCGGGTCCTCATAGCGTCTTCAAGTACTCGAGGAGTCGTTCCTTGTCCTGACGCGAGAGCTTCGCGCCGTAGACGTGGCCGGCGTTGCTGTTCCCCTTGAGCGACGTGTCGTAGCGAACACCTTGCGCCTCCGCCTCGGGACCACTCGATACGAAGCCGACATTGGTCCAGTCGTAGACGTCGTAGCTGCGATAGAACACTGCCGGCCGTTCCTCGGGGAAGAGCAACGCGCGCAGCGTTGGCACCGATCCGTTGTGCAAGTAGGGCGCACGGAGCCACAGGCCGTCGAGCGGCATGTTGGCGTAGCCGTTCGTCTTGCGGAAATGCGTGAAGCGCCACGGCCGTCCTTCGCCAATCGTGTTCATGCCGCGCGCGAGGTCGGCGGTGAACGAGTTCAGCCGCTCGCGATCGGTTCCGACGTTGTCGATGCTCGTGACCTGTCCGACGAGCGGGCTCTCCACCGAATGACAGCTCGCGCACTCCTGGTTCCACACACCGCGGCCTTCGGCGGCAACGGCGGTGTCGATGCGCGCCGGTGGGTACGCGGGCGGCTTGAGATCGAGGATCCAGTTCTCGATGCGGCGCATCGACTCGAGGTTGAGCGAGTCGGGCGTCGCGCCAGCACCGATCGCTGCGCTCTTGTTGCGCTCTTCAACCGAGTCGTTGTTGCCGTCCCAGTGCAGCCACATCCGGGCCCGCATGCGCTGGTTCCACAGCGACGGCAAGTCGACGGTCCCGACCACATCGTCAATCGGAATCTCGAGAATCACTTTGTACGGATTGAACGTATCCACGCGGCCGGGGCCGAATGGAGGCCGGCGCTCGAACCACGCGTTCTCGCGAGCGCGTTCGAGGATGCCCTTCTTTGTCGCGCGCACGACGAACAGCCGGTACAACAGCCGCTGGAACCAGCCGAGGTCTCCTTTCTCTTTCTCGACGGCGGCCATCAGCGTGCCGTAGTTGAACCGCGGATCGTTGGCGCAGGCCGTCAGAAAATTAGCGTATCCCTGCAGGTCCATCTGGTTGGCCGGCATCCCCGCAACAATCCGCCGCGGCGACGATGGGGATTCGCGGATCGTGCCGACGTGACAGGTGGCGCAGTTCAGTCCGACTCGCGCGATGCGGCCGGCCTCGTACGACGTGCCGATCGGCCGCGCGTGCCGCGTGTCGTCGAGGAGAAATCCAATCCGCTCGTAGCCAACGCCAGGACGCTTCGGCAGCTTGTCCTCGAAGACCGTCGGCAACACCCTCCAGATCCAGTACGGCAGTCCGACACGTTCCTCGGTGCCAATCGAACCGTACTTGAAGTGGTCGACGACGTCCGGGAACGAGTCTGGTTCGGACGAACGATCGGTCTGAGCTCTCGACATGATGCTCACGAGCAGCACCATCGTCAGCGCGGCGGCAAACTTGAATCCTGCGGTTCTAGCCATGCTGCACGGGCCCCTACGAAAAGGTCGGCGGATCGAAAACTGACATGATTTGCTTCAGCATTTCTTCACGTGAGCCGAAGCGCGACAGCTCGTAGCACCCGAGCGGATTCTCGACCGCGTTCACGAGGCACCGATTGCAGTAGGTGCATGGCTTTTCGGCGCGAGCCGCGCCGGCCGCGAACATTTTCACGAGGTCGTTGTTGGCAATGAGCGGCCGCGCGATCGTCACGCCGTGGCACAAGCCATCGGCCAGCGCCTGCTCGATCACGGTCGCGGTCTGAAAGCCTCCCGTGCACAGCACGGGAATCTTGACCGCCTGCTTGATCCGATGAGCGTCGGGCAGGTTCATGCCCTCGATGTGGCGGAAGTCGCCGCGGGCGCGCTCCCAACGTGCCTGAAAGGCTTTGCTGGTCAGGCTGCCGCGGAAGAAGAGGAAGTTTCGGAGCGCCAGCGCGCCGCTGGCGATCAGCGTGTCGTAGGTCCGCCGCAAATCGTCGATCGGCAGCGCACCGGCAGGATTTTTCGGATGCGGAAAGTAACTGCCCGTCGATACGTGGATGGCATCGACACCTTCGGCTTCGAGCCACTGGCACACCTGCACCGAGTCCTCGAGGGTGTTCCCCTTTTCCTCGCCACGTCCAATCGCGTCGTTGTAATCGACGGCGCTAATCTTCATCTGCAGGTGGAAGTCGCGTCCGACTTCCGCGCGGATGGCACGCACGATGTCGAGCACGAACCGCGCGCGGTTCTTCAGCTCGCCGCCGTAGTCATCGTCTCGATCGTTGATCCCCGAGCTGAGGAACTGCGTGATGAGATAGCCGTTCGCGCCGTGCAGCTCGACGCCGTCCGCGCCAGCTTCACGCGCGCGCCGCGCCCCCTGAGCGAACGCTTTGACGACGTCCTGGATCTGCGCGACGGTCATTCGCTCGCACTCGAAGCCGTGCAGCGGATCGCGATCGCCGGTGGAGCTCAGGCCCTTCTCGAACTCGATCCCCGGCACGTCGCGCTGCCGCCCGCCGTGACTCAGCTGGATGAGGTATTTGCAGTCGCTCTCGCCGTGCACTTGCTCGACGAGCCGCTTCCAGAACGGGATACAGGCATCGCGATCGATCGTCGCGTAGTTCGGCATGATCCGGCCGCGGATCGCCACCGGCACGAACGACGAGATGATTGCGCCGACACCGCCGCGCGCGAACTTCATCTCCCAGTTGATGCGCGCCTGGTTGCCGGAACCGTCGTAATTGTCGAACCGCCCGGACACGTTCGATCGGAAGACGCGGTTCTTGACCGTGAGACTGCGGAACTTCAAGGGCGAGAACAGCTGCGGGTACAGCTTGACGCCCGGCCCTTCCTGCGCCGCGCTCTGTGGCGGTGTCACGGGCGCGGCTGTCGACAGTCGCCGCACACCACTGGCCGCCACCGTCGCAGCCAACGTCTCGAGTACTCGTCGGCGGGTGAACATAGGTGATCCTTCTCGCGGTTCGCGGTTCGCTGCTCGCGGTCCGCGGTCCGCGGTCCATTTTTTCGCGGTCCGCGGCCTGCGGCTAGCGGCCTGCGGGTTAAAACGTCTTCAAAAACTCAATCAGCGCTCGCTTGTCGGCATCCGACAACTCGGTGCCGAACATGTGGCCTCGGTCGAGCACGAAATCAGGCGCCTGGTTGCGTTGGATCAGGCCGCGGAACAGCGCGCCATCCGAAAGGGTATTCAGGATGAGCCGGTTCTGAACGATCGACGGCACTTCGCGCGGATCGACTCGGGCGATCAAATCCACGGGCGTTCCGGCGGGAATGCGGATCGGTCGATCGCGGCCGGGAATCGCCAGCGTCGTGTCGATCGACGTGACGATGATCGATTGGACGCCGAGGCGGCGCTCGGGCCAGAGCAGCTTCTCGGTCGAGTCGTAGAACGACAGCATGCGGCCGCGCACCGACGGATCTTTCACATACATGCCGAGCGCGTTGTTGTGGAGGTACGGCGCCGTCGCCCACATCGCAATCAGCGTTGGCGTTCGATAGTAGCCACGACCGCCGCCGCCAAGGTCCCACTCGAGGGGCTCGTCAGGGTTTCGTGGATTGTAGAGGCCAGAGATCTTGCCGGTGGCGGGCAGCTGCTTGTAGGTCTGCGACGAGAAGTCGGACCAAATTTGTCCCTGCATCGCGTTCGTTCCTGCCGCGCGCGCGATGTTCGTGCCCAGCTGATAGACAGGATAGCGCTTGTCGTCGGACAGGAAATTGCCTTCGAGAAAGTCCTCCCTCATGACTGTCTCGCGATACCACGCCTCGACCTTGACGCGATCTGTCGAGATCTCTCGCGGCGGCTGCTTGCTCGAGTGGCAGCGCATGCACTTGTCGGCAAACGCGATCTTGCCGCGCTTCAACGTGTCGGCGTCCGCCGTCACGTAACTCGCACCACCGGGCGCGTCCTTCAGATACATCGGGCGCATCGTCTTGAGAAACGCTTCCGCGTTCTCCATGCGTGCCTCGGTGTTGCGCCAGTCTTCGCAATTCTTCCTCGCATACGCGATCTCGAATGGCTGTTGGGGCTTGCGGCCGTTCACCGGATCGTGGCGGGTCAGCCAGTAATCGCTGCACATGCCGATGTTCACGTAAACGCGCAGCGACGCGCCGGCCACGCCAATTGAATCCGCGCCGTCTTTCAGGATGTGATGCACCTGCCGCGTCGAGCCATCCGCCATCGTCTCCGGTTCGGTTGGACGGAACGCAAGATTGAAGACGGAGTTGATGGCGTTCGGGTTGTTGATGTGATCCGTCGCGAACCGCGACGTGTCGGACGTCCCGGGCGCCTGCCGGTTTCCGACGTGCCAGCGGAAATCAGTCGGCGGCATCCGCAAATTGAAGAGGCGGCCTTCTTCCCAATACTGATTGCCGATCGCCCCAGCGAGGTTGGTCCAGCGCGGCGCCTCGGGATTCTCTGGTGGGTTGAGCGGATTGAAACCAACGTGGCAGAAGCCGCACGCCATCCCGATGAGATACGGCGGCTGCATCTTGCCCGGGTGCTTGAAGTACTCCTCGGCGTTCCAGTTCGCGGGATCGAAGTTCGGATTCCGGAACCGCCGAAGACCGACGATACCTGCCGGATCGCCGGGTACGCCGGGCACGGCCGGTTGATCGCACTCGTCCATCCAGAGGCCGTACTGATCCGGCTTGGTAGCGGCGCGGCAACCGGGCTGCGTAATCGCACCGAGCATGGCAAAGCGGCGACCGTGCAGGCGCGAATCCACGTACGCCAGCAGGTTGACGTTGCCTTCCGTCAACTCCGCCATCTTGATCCAGAACTTTTCGTTCCCGCCGGTCCAGAAATACCAGGTGTCACGGCCCGATCGCTGGGCATCGTTCAAGTAGCCCTTCGGGTACCCGTAGTCTTCGTCCGATGGGTACTGCGAGTAGGTCTGGCCCGGCTGCGTTTGCGCGCGCCCGCGATCGTTCAGGAGCAGCACGAATGCGATCGTCAACAACCAGGCCATGCCGCTGGCAGCAATCGCAACAACGCCCTTGCGGCGCGTGGTGATGCTCATCGCCCGCCTCCCCGTCCGCGACGCGGCTTCCGCGCCGGACGCCGCGCGACCGGCGGCGTGGCCGTTCCCGTGACTTGCAGGTTTGCGTCGACCGAGCCACCTGAGACGTTCATCGCCGCGGCAATGGCCGACTGGCGCATGCGCTCGCTCGGCACGCTCCCAGTCAGCTTGACCTTGCCTTTCGAGACACGAACGAGAATGCGCGACGCATCGAGATACGGATCGAGCATGAGCCGCTCGCAGATTTGATCTCGTACGTGTTGATCGGTTCGCTGATAGCCCTTCGGCCCAACGCCGCGAAAGCGCGCTTCGGCGCCCCCGCCTGACGACCTGGCGTGTGCCGCGGGCGTCCACCCTGCGATCCCCGACTGCGCCGCCACCGGCACGCGAAGCCCGGAGGATGTCACGACAAACCCTGACTGCCGACGGTCGTCATCCCAAGGATCATTCATGGTTCCCTGCCCTTTCTCTTCCCTCTGCCCTTTGCCTTGCCGTCAGGCGATCGCCCCGAGCGTCAACGCTCGCTTGTAGGCGAACGCCGCCAGGAGCACGGCATCGCTGAATTGTCCCTGCGAGACGCACGCAATCTGCAGCAACTTCGATTTGTCGTAGCTGCTCGGATTCTGAATGCCCTGCTCGAGGAGCGCGTTCGTGAAGAACGCGTCGTTGGTGCGGAAGATCTCCGCGTCGTAGTCGCGGAGTTCCTGGAGCGTGAACGTGCGACCGGGATGAAACCTCACGAAGGTCTGCACAATAACGTCAGGGTGGTAGTTCCACATCAGTCAATCTCCAGATACTTGTCGCGGCTCGTGGCTCGCGGCTCGCGGTTCGTAGTTCTCGAACAGCGAGTTGCGAGCAGCGTTATCTATCCCCCACGGCGAAGTTCACGCCGACGCCTGCCTGCCAGTAGTCCTTCTGATTACGCAGCTGGCCGTGCGGGTTCACGCCGTGGTAGACGCGGCCGTAGATTTCTTTGATCACGAACCGCTGGAACCCCTTCCACGACCGCACGCCTCCGAGCAGGTTGATGGACCACTGCGTGTCTTCCTTGGTATCCGCCGTCGGCTTGTTGAAGTCGAGGACGATGCGCCGGCGCAGATCGACTGACGTGAAGAGCGCCCAGCGCTGCTGCCTGCCCTCGCGGACACGGTGTGGTGCGTGGTACTCGTACTGCACGTACGGTTCGAAGTTCCGCTCCGATTTCAGCACCGGCCGCGGCGCCGGATACATCAGCGTGTGGTCCGAGTAATAGCCGTGCGACGGCTTCACGAGTCCAGTCGTGCCGCCGCGAATCGAGTGCAGCAGGCCCCCGGTGCCTTCCCAGTTGTAGGCGCCGGTAATGTCGTAAAACTCGAAGCTGACGTTCTGGCGTTCGAAGTCCGGGTGCGCGCCCTGGGCATTGATGACGAACTCATCGCCAAGGTGGGTGCTCTCGTGGTGATAGAGATCGGCGCGAAGCGCGAGCGATCGCCATCGCCGCTGAGTGCCGCTTTCAGTAAACGACAGCACGCGATAGTACTTCAGTTTGGCGAGGCTGAAGCGATAGTCGGTGTTGACGATGGGGTTCGAGGGATCCTTTCCCATGTCTTCGATCATGTGAAAGCTCACATCCACCCACACGCCAAAGCCCTGTGCGCCTTTCGCCATCACCACGTCGTCGAAGTTCGCCCAGGTGAAGATCGGGATCTCGCGGCCGAGGGCCACTTCCCACACCAGCCTCGTGCCTGGTTCGACCGAGAACTCGAACTCCTTCGCCCACATCGGAAAGTTGAACGCGATCTGCGGCGCGCGCGGCTCAGCGATCAACGGATCGAAGAAGTCGCGATCCCGAAACCAATCCGTGTAGGTTCTCTGGGTGGGTGCGGTGGGTTGTGCCCACACGCTCGTGGGCATCAGAAGGAGAACGGCAAGCAGCCAACCGGCGCGATCGGTGTTGGGCATGAATGGGCCTTCGGCTGAGAGGTCGAGTCACTCACTTAACGTCCTGACACCTGAGATAACGACAATATCGGCGCAAGCGAACGACCCGATAAGTGTGGAGGTCGCGGGTTGTGCGGTCTCGACACAACGTCCGCTGGCCGCTGGCCGCGGGTCGAAAAGAAAACGCCCGACACCGTTGCCGATGCCGGGCGCCAGGGACCTCGGGGGAGAGGTTGACCCTATTGTGACGAGTCGATTATGACTGCTGCGCGATGAACTCGCAACAACAGGGCCATCATGGGACAGACCGTGAATTGTTGGGAAAATCGCCATTTCCTGAGGTCTCGGGCGGACGAAAGGCATGCGAGGCGAAGACTTTTGTGGGACCGGAGGAAGCCATCAACGGTACCGCGCGAGCTGCGGCTAGCGGACTAAACAGGCTCCACCCTCCGACTCAGAATCCATCGCCGGACTTCCGCCGCTGGTGCGGGCGGCGCAATGAACAATCCCTGCACGGCATCGCAGCCAAGGTCGCGAAGACGCATCTGTACTTCCGGTGACTCCACGCCTTCCGCCACAACCTTCAGCCGAAGCTTGTGAGCCATGTCGATCGTCGAGCGCACGATTGCTTCGTCTTCCGTCGCAAGCGCGGTCACGAACGAGCGATCGATCTTCAGCTCATCGAGCGGCAATCGCCGAAGATAACTGAGCGACGAGTAGCCCGTGCCGAAGTCGTCGAGCGCCAGCGTCACGCCCATGTCGTGCAGGCGCGACAAGCTCGCGACGGCACGCATCGGATCCGACATGATGAAGTTCTCGGTGATCTCGAGCACGAGCGAGCCCGGCGGCACTTTCCGAAGCCTCAGCACGTCCGCAATGCGATCCGGAAGGGCCGGGTCACGGAAGTTACGAACCGACAGGTTGACCGCGACCGGGATGCCGAGGCCTTCGTCTGCCCCAACCCACTCCGCCAGTGCCTTATCGAGCAGCAACATCGTCAACGGTTCGATCAGACCCGTTTGCTCGGCGAGATCGATGAACTCGTTTGGCGCTAGCAACCCTTGAACGGGATGCCGCCACCGCGCCAACGCTTCGACGGCCGTGACGACCCCCGACTCGAGATTGACGATCGGCTGGTAGTAGCAGGTGAACTGATCGCGCTCGATCGCTTCGCGCAGCTCTGACGTCACCGTCAACTGACGATGCGCCCTGCGATCGCGGTCGGCCGCGTACACGGCCAGACCAGTGCCGGCGTTCTTCGCCGCGTACATCGCGATATCGGCCTTCTGCAACAGCGTGTCCGCGTCGGTGCTGTGTTCGGGAAACGCCGCGATGCCGATGCTGGCCCCGACGATGAGCTGACGTTGGTCGAGGACGTACGGGACGTTCAGTCGCTGGCGCATCTTGTCGCCGATCATCGCCGCGCCTTTGAGGTCGGTCTGCGGCAGCATCACCGCGAACTCATCGCCGCCAAGCCGTGCGACGGTGTCGGTCTCGCGAAGCATCGCGCGGAGGCGTGCGGCTACCTGACGTAGCACGCGATCGCCTGCGTGGTGGCCCAGCGAGTCGTTGATCGCTTTGAAGTTGTCGAGGTCGAGCACCATCAGCGCGAGCGGCTGCGCTTCGCGATGGAACGCGAGCATGGCTTGCGAAAGGCGATCGTGTAACAGCACGCGATTGGGAAGATCGGTCAGCGCATCGTGATAGGCGAGATGCGCGAGCCGCTCTTCCGCGCGCTTGCGCGATCGCCGCACTTCCACTTCGCGCAGCTCGCGCTCGACCGCCGGCGCCAGGCGCTTGAGACTACCTTTCATGATGTAGTCCTGCGCGCCGCTCTTCATGGCCGCCACCGCAGCGTCCTCGCCGATCGTTCCCGAGACGAACACGAACGGCAGGTCGGGATCGAACTGCCGCACGATCTTCAGGGCTGCCGTCCCGCTGAATTGCGGCATGCTGAAGTCGGCGATCGCCAGATCCCAGCGCCCGTTTTCCAGAGCCGTGGCGAGAGCGTGTGCGGTTTCGACACGCGCTCTGGTCACAGCATAGCCAGACCGGGCCAACTCCCGGACAACCAACTCGGCGTCGTCGTCAGAGTCCTCGATGAGGAGCACCCGGAGCGGGGTGGTCATCGACGACTCCCGGTAAAGCGCAAACCAAGCCCTCCTAGGCACCTCACCTGTTGGGAAGTCAGACAGTACGGTGCGTATTTGCGCGGTTACGTCCCGAAAACGGACGCTTGCCGGGGTCTAGTTTCATAGACTCAGCAGAATCATTGCCAACTCTGCGGACGCAGATTCCCTAGATTGTCGACGGGACGCCGATTCTATTCAACGGGAGGCGAGGGGCGCGATTTCAAAATTGGGCTCCACGAGACGCGGATCGCCCCTTTCAAACGGGACGCGGATCTCGCGGATTTCAATTCGCGTCCACGGGACGCGGATTACCCCTTCCAACGGGACGCGGATCTCGCGGATTTCAATTCGCGCCCACGGGGACGCGGATCGCCCCTTCAAACGGGACGCGGATCTCGCGGATTCATTCGCGTCCACGGGACGCGGATTACCTCTTCCAACGGGACGCGGATCTCGCGGATTTCAATTCGCGCCCACGAGACGCGGATCGCCCCTTCCAACGGGACGCGGATCTCGCGGATTTCAATTCGCGTCCACGGGACGCGGATCGCCATTCACCGGACGCGGATCTCGCGGATCACTAATTATTTCGACAGGACGCGGATCGCGCGGATTCTGGCGGTTCTCTCAACCGGGTCGCGGTAGCAGCCTGAGCATGAAAGCTATCAGTGCATACCGCCTCGTTATGTACGCGTGCTTTTTCCGCTTCCGAATCGCTCGAAGAATCTGTCGGGCCGCCTTCGCAGGAGAAGCGACGAAGAGCCGCCTGACCACCGCCGGCAACGGACGATCCGGTTTCAGCATGGCGGTATCGACTGCGCCTGGCTGCACCTCAGT
>Ga0209382_10003863_pt1 | contig 20514 bp, 17 predicted proteins | sample SoiMetdeltSBSDD5_FD_187599 | JGI IMG/M metagenome (GOLD analysis project Ga0209382, IMG submission 187599) | Bulk soil microbial communities from a Populus tree surrounding site in Tennessee, USA - Soil MetaG P. deltoides SBSDD5 (SPAdes) (version 2) | ecosystem: Environmental > Terrestrial >... | reverse complement strand
TCAGCGCACGGCTCGCCGCGGGGGTGCCGGGCTTCGCCCTGCCGCTGGGGTCGCTCACCGTCGACCGCACCTTCGACTTCGCCTTCGTGCCCCACGCCCCGCTCGAGGTGCTGAACTGCGTGGCCGGCGTCCGCGACGGCCGGGCCGAGCTGTGGTTCCCGTCCAAGAGCCCGATCGTGGCCGCCCAGCGGGTGGCCCTCGCCCTCGGCCTGCCGGCCGACCGGGTGACCGTGCACGTCGTCCGGGGCGGCGGCTCGTTCGGGCGGCGCCTGTTCTTCGATCCCGCGATCGAGGCGGCGCGGGTCTCTCAGGCCGTGGGCCGCCCGGTCCGGCTCCTGTGGACGCGCGGCGACGACATGCACCACGGTCGCCTGCGCCCCGCGAGCCACCACAAGGCCCGGGCGGTCCACATGCTGGGCCAGGTGCTCAGCTACGAGCACCGCATGGGCTCGATCACGCTCGACGGCAGCCACGGGCTGGGCGACCTGCTCACCTCGGTCGCGGTCGACGTGGTCGGCGGGGTCGGGCAGGCGATGTTCCAGCTCAGCCAGCACGACCTCTACAACCTGGGGGTCCAGAGCCGGTCGCTGCGCGAGGTCGACCTGCTGTTCCCGACGGGCAGCTGGCGCTCGGTGTTCTCCGGCCAGGTCCGCACGGTCGACGAGATCATGGTCGACGAAGTGGCCCGGGCGCTGGGGCGCGATCCGGTGGCTTTCCGGCGGGACCGGCTGCGCTCGGCCCGCACGCGGGCGGTGCTCGACCGGGTGGCCTCGGCCGGGTCATGGGGACGGACCATGGCGCCGGGGACTGCGCAGGGGGTCGGGCTCCACGAGGAGTACAAGAGCGTCGTCGCCTTTCTCGTGGAGCTCGACGCCCGGGACCGCGCCCACCCCCGCGTGACGAAGGCCGTGGCGGCCGTGGACGTCGGCCGGGCGGTGAACCCTCGCGGTCTCGAGGCCCAGATGCAGGGCGCCCTGGTCGACGCCTTGTCGGTGATCCTGCAAGCGGGCGTGCACATCGACGCCGGTGCCGTCCGGGAATCCAGCTACACCGACTTCCGCTACGCCCGCATGCGCAACACGCCGGCCACTGTCGAGGTCCACGTCATGCCGCCGACCGGCGAGCCCGGTGGCGCCGGTGAGCTGGGCGTGCCCGCCGCCAGCGCGGCCGTCGCCAACGCGTGGGCCCGCGCCACCGGCACAGTCGCCCGCCGCTTCCCGATCGTGCCCTGAGACCTGAGCGAGGAGAGAACGTGCCGAGCTACAGCTTCCAGCTCAACGGCGAGACCGTGTCGGTCGACGTGGCCGCGGACGCCTCGCTCCTGTGGGTCCTGCGCGACACCCTCGGGGTGACCGGCCCCAAGTACGGCTGCGGGGTCGGGGTGTGCCGGGCCTGCACCAGCCACCTCGACGGCGCAGCCTTCCAGCCCTGCACCACGCGGGTCGCCGACTGCGCCGGCCACGCCGTCACCACCATCGAGGGGCTCGCCGACGGCGACACCCTCCACCCGGTGCAGCAGGCCTGGATCGACGAGGACGTCGCCCAGTGCGGCTACTGCCAACCCGGCCAGATCATGGCCGCCGCGGCCCTGCTGGCGACGAAGCCGAACCCGACCGACGCCGACATCGACACCCTCGAGAACGTCTGCCGCTGCGGCACCTACGTCCGCATCCGCCGCGCCATCCACCGAGCCGCTGGTGCCGGCGGTAACGGCGCGGCCGGCCAGGAGCACGTCGTTGCCTGACGACCTCGACATCGGGATGTTCCGCTACCGGGTGGTGGCGTTCCTGGCCCAGTCGGTCGAGGAGGGCGTCGCCTGCCCGGCGTTCGGGGCGATCCTGCCCCCGGCGCTGCACGGGCAGGCGCGGGCGTGGCAGGCCCACGTCTACGACGCCGGGTTCGCGGGCCTGCACTGGCCGGTGGCCTTCGGTGGCCGGGGCTTGGACCGGGAGCACACGGCCATCTGGCTGGAGGAGTGCGCCCGGGCCGAGGTCACGCCGTACCTGAACCTCCAGGGCCTGGTCCTGGCGGGCGAGGCGATCCTGCGGTCGGGCACCGACGAGCAGCGCGCTCGGTTCCTCCTGCGGACGCTGACCGGCGAGGCGCTCTGGTGCCAGCTGTTCTCGGAGCCCGACGCCGGGTCCGACCTCGCCGGCCTGCAGACGACGGCGGTCGTCGACGGCGACAGCTACGTGGTCGAGGGGCAGAAGGTGTGGTCGTCGAACGCCGACGTGGCCACGCACGGCATCCTGCTGGCTCGCACCGACCCGGACGAGCCGGGCCATCGGGGGATCTCGTTCTTCCTGCTCGACATGGCGACGCCGGGGGTGACGGTCCGGCCGATCCGGCAGATGACCGGGGACCACGAGTTCAGCCAGGTCTTCCTCGACGGCGTCCGGATCCCCCGCGACGCCCTGCTCGGCCCGGAGCACGGCGGTTGGCGGGTGGCCATGGAGGTGCTCACCGACGAGCGGGGCAGCGGTGCCGCCGGGCTGGTCGGCCTCGACCAGCGGCTGGCGCTCGTCCGGTCCCGGGCGGGTGGGGCGCCGGCCCATCGCGACCAGCTGCTCCGGCTCTACGTGCGGGGCCACGCCCTCCGGGCTCTGCTGCTCCGCTCCAACGGCGACCCCGTGACCGCCTCGATGGCCAAGCTGCTGCGGACCGAGCTCGAGGCGGAGATCGAGCTGCTGGCCTGCTCGTTGCGGGGTGCCGACGGTCTCCTCGCCGGCCCCGCCACCGACCGCTTCCTGTACGCCCCCGGCATGCGCATCGCCGGCGGCACCAGCGAGATCCAACGCAACATCATCGCCGAACGGCTCCTCGGCCTCCCCCGCTAGCGCGCCCAGTCCAGCGCCGGTGCGGTGTCTGCATCGGCATGGGAAAGATCATCATCAGCACGAACATGTCGCTCGACGGGGTCATCCAGGACCCGGATGGGCAGGAGGGATCCAAGGCGGGCAGCTGGTTCACCGAGTTCGGGGGCAAGGACCTCGATGCGTGGGCCGAGGTCTTCACCGAGGAGGCGCTGGCGGCCGAGGCCCTGCTGCTCGGGCGGCGGACCGACGAGTGGTTCGCCTCGCGCTGGCTCTCCCGCAGCGGGGTGTGGGCCGACCGGTTGAACGCGATGCCGAAGTACGTGGTGTCCTCGACCCTCGACGAGGCCCGCTGGAGCAACGCGACGGTCCTCGATGGTGACGTGGTCGACGACGTCGCGAAGCTGAAGGACGAGCTGGACGGCGAGATCCTCGTCTATGCCAGCTACCAGCTGGGGCGGATGCTGATCGAGCACGACCTGGTAGACGAGCTGCGGCTGGTCGTCTTCCCGGTCCTGCTCGGGGAGGGTGAGCGGCTCTTCGGCGAGACCAGCGCACCGAAGCCCCTGCGCCTGATCCAGACCCGGACGGTGGGTGACGGGTTGACCCTGCTCACCTACGCGATCGGGTGACGAAGGCGGCGAGGCGGGGGAGCGGCCGCCGGTGGGTCTGGTGGTTCCAGGCCGGGTGGTCCGCCGGTAGGGCGTAGCAGGGCATCCCGTTGTCGTGCAGCTGGTCGACGCGAGGCTCGTCGAGCGCGGCAGCGGCATGCCCGTACAGATCGGCGGCGCGGGGCAGCACCACGCCGTAGTCCAGGGCGCGAGCCAGTGCGCCCTCCTCCAGCAGGAGCTGCTCGATGTCGAGGTCGGTGAGCGGGTAGCGGCTGGGGAACGAGTGGTTGAGGTCGAGGAAGAACCGCACGCTCCCGCCCCGGGGGTTGCCGAGCAGGCGGCCGAACGGTGCCAGCAGGCCCAGCGCCAGGCGGGGGCGGGCCACCATCGTGTGGGTGAACAGGACCCGGAACAGGGCGACGTTCATCATCAGCCGCTCGGCGGGCAGCTCGTCGGCGGCCAGCGGCTCGTGGTCGATGTAGCCGCCGACGATGCTGGCGTTGTGGGCCCGATACCACGAGCGGGACGACGGCCCGGCCAGGAACTCGAGCCACAGCTCGACGCTGCGCGACGACGGGTCGCCGTCGGCGGTGCTGTCGTGGAGCAGCCGGGCCTCGGCCTTGTCCCGCAGGAGCCGCTCGTTGATCGCCCGCCACCAGGGGCTGCCGGGGCTGCCGGGGTCGTCGTCGGTGCCGAGCACGCCCCGGGCGATCTCCCAGCGCAGGAAGCTCAGCTCCGCCCGCCCGTAGCGGCGCAGCTCCGCCGCGCCGCGGTAGAAGGCCTCGGCCAGCGCGATGCGCTTCTCGGTGCTGTCCCGGCCTGCCTCGACCTGGGCCGCCGCCACCGAAGCGGCGTCTTCACCGGTCATCCCCGAGGACCGTAGCTGCGCCGGGCAGAGATCGACGGCCATCTGTAACACGGTGGGTGCGGCGAACGATCCCTCTAGTAGGCGTGGCGTCAGGTCTTCGTCAGGTTGGGGCCTGGGGCGCGCCGCCGTCCCATTCCAACCAACGAGGGGGAAAAATGCGGACGAGTCGTCTCACTCTGGCCGCAGCAGCGTCCTTTGCCATGGTCCTGCTCGCGTCTTCGCTCGCGGGCGGGGCCCCGATCACACCCGGTGGCTCCACCGAGGTCACGGTCGGGAGCAACGACACGCTGTTCTCGCAGAACAAGCAGAACGAGCCCGGTCTGGCCGTCAACCCCGTGGCCCCGAACATCCTGGCCGCGGGAGCCAACGACAACATCGACCTGGAGGCGTGCAACGCGGGCGACGATCGCACCTGCCCGTTCACACCCGGCGTCGGCGTGTCGGGCGTCCAGTTCTCCACGGACTCCGGACGCACCTGGACCCAGCCCACCTACACCGGGTTCTCGGCTCGCGTCACGCCGAGCTGCCTGGGCCAGCCGGATCTGGCACCGGGCCAGCCCCCGGCCACCGACACCGGCTGCGTGCCCGACCCGGCGGGACCGATCGGCACCCTGCCCAACTACTTCGAGAACGGCATGGTCTCCAACGGTGACCCGGAGCTGGTGTTCGGCCCGGTCCCCGACGCGTCGGGTGATTTCTCGTGGGCCAACGGCCAGCGGCTCTACTACGCCAACATCGCGACGAACTTCCCCGGCAACCCGGGCTTCCCGGGCGACGCCGCCATCGCGGTGTCCCGCACCGACGACATCGCCGGGGCCATCGCCGGTGACAACGACGCCTGGATGGACCCGGTCGTGGTCACCCGCCAGAACCAGGCACTGTTCAGCGACAAGGAGCAGGTCTGGGCCGACAACGCCGAGTCGAGCCCGCACTTCGGCAACGCGTACGTCTGCAACGTGGGCTTCCGCGCGACCGCAGGCGTGGAGCCGGTGCTCTTCGCCCGCTCCACCGACGGCGGCGACACGTGGCGCACCCGACAGCTGACCCCGGCGACCAACAACGGCCAGACCGGAGGCCGCCAGGGCTGCGCGATCCGGACGGACAGCGCCGGTGTGGTCTACGTGATCTGGGCCGGCACCGACATCCAGACCCGTCAGGGCGTGTTCTTCCAGGCCCGCTCGTTCGACGGCGGTGCCAACTTCGAGCGCCCGCGGGTGATCGTGCAACCCGTCGCCGGCATCGGCCAGTTCGACCCCGCACAGGGCCGGTTCACCATCGACGGGATCGCCGGTGCCCGGACGAACACGTTCCCGAGCATCGACATCGCCAACGGGGCTCCGTCGGGGGTCGACGCCACCGACCAGATCCTGGTCACCTGGTCGGACGACCGGGCCGGCACGAACAACGAGCGGGCCTTCGTCGTGAGCTCGACGAACGGCGGTGACTCGTACACCGCTCCGCCCATCAACGCCAACGACGGCAGCGACCGGGCCAACTTCCCGGCGATCGCCATCTCGCCCGACGGCACCGATGCGTGGCTGGTCTACAACGCCTGGCTCGATCCCTGGCGGAACGACACCACCTCGCCGCGGCGGGTCCTCGGGGTCGTGCGCCACGCCGAGGTGAACCCGGCCACGGGTGCGATCGGCGCCTGGACCACGGTGCACCGAGGCGCCGTCGGTGACGGCCGGGCGTCCAGCGCCAACGGCCTCACCTCCGAGTTCCTCGGCGACTACAACTACGCCGTCGCCACCCGCGACTTCGGCTCCGGCGTGTGGAACGACATGCGCACCGGCGCAGTGTGCCCGGCGATCAACACGTATCGCCAGGCGTTCGTCGAGGACGTGCTCGGCGGGGCGACCGAGCCCCGGGTCGGCGACGAGAAGGAGGACCCGGAGGAGTCCGGCGAGCTCCCGGGCTCGCACTCCGATGCCCTGCGTCCCGGTCCGAACAACCAGTGCCCGGCGACGTTCGGCAACTCGTCGATCTTCGGCGGCACGTTCAGCGACGACAGCTAGTCAGCAGCTCGCACCGGCCAACCTCTGGCACCCGGCGCTCACCCGCCGGGGGCCAGAGGCCCCGGTCACCCCGCCGGGGTGGCGAACCACCCCCTCCGACGTGGTCAGATCAGACCATGCCCGAGCCGAGGACCCCTGACGCCGCGACCGCAGTGATGCTGCACTCCGGCGTCCTGGAGGCCACCGTCCTGCCGGGCCTGGGGATGCTCGGCACGTCGCTCAGGCACCGGGGCGACGAGCTCCTGGCGCTGCCGGGCGGGTTGGAGGGCTACCGGGCCGGCACCGTGACCGGTCTGCCGCTGCTCGCCCCGTGGGCCAACCGGCTCGGGAGCCGGCGCTACGAGGTGGACGGCGTCGTCGTCGACCTGGACGGCCTCGGCCTCAACACCGACCCCAACGGCCTGCCCATCCACGGAACGATGATCGCCCGGCCCGAGTGGGAGGTCGCCGAGGTGCGCCAGCGGTCGCTGGCCGCCCGGTTCGACTTCGGCGGCCACCCGGACCTGCTGGCGTCCTTCCCGTTCCCCCACGAGCTCCGGATCGAGATGCGGGTCGAGGCGGCGACCTTCGAGGTGGCGACGACCATCGTCCCCACCGGCGACCGGGCGGTCCCGATCACCTTCGGCTACCACCCCTATCTGCGCGTCCCCGGGCCGCGGCGGGAGGACATCCGGCTCGTGCTCCCTCGCCGGCGGCACGTCGAGCTCGACGACCGGGAGCTGCCGACCGGGGCGTCCCGCGCGGAGGACGGCGAGGACGCACCGCTGGGCGACCGGGTCTTCGACGACCTGTACGAGCTGGGCGACGAGCGTGCGCTCTCGTTGGCGGGGGAGCGGCGGCGCGTCACGCTGGAGCTCGGCGACGGCTACCGCTACGCCCAGGTCTGGGCCCCGCCGGGCAGCGACTACGTCTGCCTGGAGCCGATGACCGCGCCGGTGAACGCCCTGGTCGACGGGGGCTACGAGCTCGTGTCGCCCGGCAGGTCGTTCACGGCGACGTTCACCCTGCGGATCGAGTGAAGCCGAAGAGGTGCTGAGCCACCTTGCGCATCTGGATCTCCTCGGACCCCTCGGTGATGCGGTAGCGGCGGTGGTGCCGGTAGATGTGCTCGAACGGCATGTGGCGGGTGTAGCCGATGCCGCCGCAGGTCTGCATCGCCCGGTCGGCCGCGTCGCAGGCCAGCCGGTTGGCCCGGTAGTTGCACATGGAGACCAGGTGGGTGATCTCCATGTGGTGGCGCTCGTCGAGGGCGACGGCGGTCGAGCGGATGAGCTGGCGCAGCATCGCCGCCTCCGTGTGCAGCTCGACCAGTGGGAACTGGATGCCCTGGTTGGTCGAGAGCCTCCGGTTCCAGGTGGTGCGCCGGTTGGCGTAGGCCACGGCTTCGTTGATGCAGAACTGGGCCGCGCCCAGCGACGACGCGGCCTGGCGGATGCGGTTCTCGTGCACGAACGTCTGGGCCAGCTCGAGACCGTGGTCGACCCGGCCGAAGACGGCGTCGCCACCGACCCGGACGTCCTCCATCGTCACCTCGGCGTGGTCGGTGGGCATGTTGAACGTCCACCAGAAGAAGTCGACCCGGAAGCCCGGCGCGTCGCAGGGCACCAGGAACGCGGTGATGCCGACGGGCGAGCCGGGGTCGCCCGAGGTGCGGGCGAACACGATGTCGTGGGTGGCGTGGTGGAGGCCGCTGTTGAACCGCTTCTGTCCGTTGATGACCCACTCGTCGCCGTCGGCGACGGCGGTGGTCTCGAGGAACGTGGCGTCGGAGCCGTGGTTGGGCTCGGTCAGGCCGAAGGCCAGGCGGCGGCTGCCGTCGAGGAAGCCGGGCATCCACTCGGCCTTCTGGGCCTCGGTGCCGTGGTCCCGCATCATCAGCACGGTCGGGAAGTTGCCGACGATCGAGCTCTCGTTCTGCAGGTCGTTGAACAGGCCGAGGCCCTTGGTGGCGAGGTGCTCGCGGATGATCGCCATCTCGAGGTTGCTGGCGTTCCGGCCCCCGAGGTCCTTGGGCAGGGCCAGTCGCAGCCAGCCGGCGGCGTCGGCCCGGCGGCGCATCTCGGCGAGCAGCGCCTCCCACTCGGGGCGGGGGACGCCGCCGGCCTCGAAGTCGGTGCGAGCCCACTCCCGCCGATGGTCGAAGAAGCGCTCGTTGTCGTCCTGGCCCTGGAGCGGCGCGATCTCCCGCTCGATGAACTCGTCGAGCTGGTCGAGCGTCGCCTGGATCTCGGCAGGGATCTCGAAGTCCATCGGTGCGGCTCCCGCGTTCGCGTCTCACTGAACGTTCGCTAAGTTAGCGGGCCGTGCAAGCGGCTGATCTGGCGAGTGCGCTCGGGGCGGTGGAGGTGCGCGGCCTGGAGCGGCTGTCGGGCGGGGCGTCCCGGGAGACGTGGCGCTTCGACGCAGTGCGGGCCGACGGCGCTGTCGACCCGCTGATCCTGCGGCGCGACCCGCCCGGGCGGCCCAGCCAGCCGGGGCTGATGACCCACGAGGCCGCCGCAGGTCGGGCCTGCGCTGCCGCCGGCCTGCGGGTACCCGAGGTGCTGCTGAGCAGCGAGGCGCCGTCGCCGTGGGAGACCGCCGGCGTCGTCATGCGCCGGGTCGAGGGGGAGACGTTGGCGCGGCGCATCCTGCGGGACGACCGCTTCGCGGCCGCTCGGGCCACGCTCGTCGACGACTGCGCCACGTTCCTCGCCGGGCTGCACGCCCTGCGGCTCGCCGACGTGCCCGGGCTGGAAGAGACCGACCCGTTGGCGCTGTGCCGCGCCAACCTGGCCCTGGTGGGCTCCGCCACTCCCACGATGGAGCTGGCGTTCCGGTGGCTGGCAGCCCATCACCCACCGCCCCGGCGCCCGGTCATCGTCCACGGCGACTTCCGGTTGGGGAACCTGGTGGTCGACGAGGCCGGCCTCGTCGCCGTGCTCGACTGGGAGCTCCTGCACCGGGGCGATCCGGTGGAGGACCTGGGATGGCTCTGCACCAAGGCGTGGCGCTTCGGCGCCGCGCTGCCCGTCGGGGGCTTCGCCACCCGGGAGGAGCTGCTCGCCGCCTACCGCGCGGCGGGCGGGGTCGACGTCAGCTTGGACGAGCTGCGCTGGTGGGAGGTGCTCGGCTCGCTGAAGTGGGCGATCGGGTGCATGGGCCAGGGTGCCGCCCACCTCGACGGCCGGGTGCGGTCGGTCGAGCTGGCGGCCATCGGCCGCCGGGTCTGCGAGCAGGAGTGGGACCTCCTGCTGCTCCTCTGCCCGGAGGCGGCGGCCCGGCATCGGACTCCCCCAGTGCCCCCGCCAGCCCTCGAGGACGAGCTGCACGGGCGGCCGAGCCAAGCTGAGCTGCTGGAGGCGGTGGAGGAGTTCCTGCGGGACGAGGTGATGCCGGCGACTTCGGGCCGGCTGTCGTTCCTGTCCCGGGTAGCCGCCAACGTGGTGGCGATGGCGGAGCGCGAGGCCGTCCTCGGTCCCGCGCAGGCAGCCCAGCGGGCGGCCGAGCTGGCCTCGCTCGGCGTCGGCTCGGAGGACGAGCTGGCGGCAGCCATCGGCGCCGGCACCTTCGACGACCACCCCGCCGAGCTCCACGACGTCCTGGCGTCGGGCGTTGCCGCCAAGCTGGCGGTCGCCAACCCCCGCTACTTGACGGCACCCGCCTGAGTGTCGGCCAGGGCGGCGGCGAGGCGCTGGTTGAGCTCGATGACCCTGGCCATCGGCGGCTGGGGCTCGACGAACGGGTCGGCCACCGAGACGCACAGCACGAGGATCGCCCGGGCAACCTCGCGGGGCTCGGCGGTGGCGAACTCGCCGTCGTCGACCCCCGCCTCCAGCACGCCCTGCACGATCTCCACCAGCTGCAGGCGCTTCTTGGCCACCAGCTTCTGGTCGGGCAGCGCCAGGCGCCCGTGCTCGCGCCACGCCACGAGCGCGGCCTGCCGGGCCCAGGCGTCGTGGATGTTGGACCAGATGAGGGCGTCGACGGCGGCATCGAGCTTGGCCCGGGCGGTGGGGCCGGCCTCGTCGACCCGGCGCTCGACCCGGCCCAGCACCACGTCGTGGGCCTCGAGCAGGAACTCCCGCAGCAGGTCGAGCTTGCTGGGGAAGTGGTAGTAGAGCGCTGCCACGCTGACGCCGGCGGCGCCGGCGATGTCCCGCATGGACGTGCCCTCGTAGCCGTGCTCGCCCATGAGGCCGATGGCGGTGCGCATGAGGCTGACCCGACCGGGGCGGGGCCGACGTTCGTCCATGCAGTCACCGTAGCCCGATGACCGCCTGCGAACTTGCTGAACGTTCGCTAAGTTCTCGGGCATGTCGGACGGGTCGGACGTGTTCGAGGTCGGGACGGTCGACGACGGGGGGACCACGCTGCTGGCGTTCGTGCACACGCCTCCCTCGTTGCGGGCCGTGTGGGAGGCGAGCGCGGCCCACGGTGACGCGCCGTATCTCGTCTACGAGGACGACACGTGGACGTTCGCCCAGGCCCACGCCACGGTGCGGCGGCTCGCCCGGCGGTTGGCCGACTCGCAGGAGCTCGGCGTGGCGAAGGGCGACCGGGTGGCCATCGCCATGCGCAACTACCCCGAGTGGGCCCTCACCCTCTGGGCCGCGACGTCGGTCGGCGCCGTCGTCGTGCCCCTCAACGCCTGGTGGACCGGGCCCGAGCTGGCCTACGGGCTCCAGCAGTCGGGTGCCACGGTGCTGTTCGCCGACGGCGAGCGGCTGGAGCGGCTCGCGCCCCACCTGGGCGACACCCCCGTGCGGGCCACGGTGGCCGTCCGCGCTGGCGGCCCGGACGGTGCCCTGAACTGGGCCGACGCGATCGGCGGGCCGGACGTCGACGGCCTCCCGGATGTCGCCATCGGGCCCACCGACGACGCCACGATCATGTACACGTCGGGCACTACGGGCCGGCCCAAGGGCGCAGTGGGCACCCACCGCAACGTGACGGCGCACCTGATGAACGCCCTCTACGCCGCGTCGCTCAACCTCACCTCCAACCCCGATGCGCCGCCGGCGCCGCCCGCCACGCTGCTGACCTTCCCCCTGTTCCACGTCGGCGGGTTCCACTCGTTCCTGCTGCCCTACACCGCCATCGGCGGCAAGGTCGTGCTGATGTACCGCTGGGGCGCCGCTCAGGCGCTCGACCTGGTCGAGCGGGAGGGCGTCACCGCCATCGGCGGGGTGCCGACCACCATGTTCGAGCTGCTCGACGAGGCCCGCCGGCAGGGCCGCACCGAGGCGCTGGCCAGCCTCAGCGGCGTCGCGTCCGGCGCCACCCTCGTGCCGCCGGAGCTGGTCCGCCGCATCGACCAGCAGCTGGCGTCGAAGGCGGCGCCCGGCAACGGCTACGGCCTCACCGAGACCTCGGGCGCGGCGGTGGCCAACGGGGGCGAGGCCTACCTGGCCCACCCGGACAGCGTCGGCCGGCCCATCGCCCCGGTGATGGAGGTGCGCATCGCCGACCCGGCCGGCGAGCCGGTGGCGACGGGTGAGGTCGGCGAGATCTGGATCAAGGGACCGACCGTCATCCGGGGCTACTGGGACGACCCCGAGGCGACGTCGGCGGCCATCACCGACGGGTGGTTCCACACCGGCGACGCCGGTCGGCTCGACGCCGACGGGTTCCTCTACGTCGTCGACCGGCTCAAGGACGTCGTCGTCCGAGGCGGCGAGAACGTGTACGCCGCGGAAGTCGAGGCCGCGCTCTACGAGCACCCCGACGTCACCGAGGCGGCCATCGTCGGTGTGCCCGACGAGCGGCTGGGTGAGGAGGTCGTCGCCGTGGTCCGGCTCCGGGACGGCGCCACCACGGGCCCCGACGACCTCCGGGCCCACGTCGCCGGCCGGCTCGCGGCGTTCAAGGTGCCCGCCGTCGTCCACCTGACCGGCGAGACGTTGCCCCGCAACGCCGCCGGCAAGGTCCTGAAGCGGCAGCTGCGGGACGAGCTGGTGGCGGCGGTCGATGCCCACTGAGCTGACCTACGACGAGCGCGACCACGTCGGCGTGGTGACGTTGGACCGGCCCGAGGCCCGCAACGCCCTCACGCACACCACCTACGCCGAGCTGGAGGAGGTCGTCCGGTCGACCACCGCCCGCTGCCTGGTGATCACCGGGGCCGATCCCGCCTTCTGCTCAGGCGACGACGTCAAGCAGGTGATGCTGCACGCCGGCGACCAGCTCTCGTCCGGCCTGGCCGCCGAGCCCCACCTCACCCCCGCGGCCGATGCCCTGCTCCACACCGACGTCCCGGTGATCGCCGCCGTCAACGGCGCCGCGGTCGGCTGGGGGATGGAGCTGGCCTTGATGGCCGACATCCGCATCGCCTCCGAGCGGGCCCGGTTCGGGGAGCTCTTCGTGAAGCGGGGACTGTGCAGCGACGTGGCGGGCATCGGCCGTCTGGCCCAGCTCGTCGGGCGGGAGCGCGCCGCCGAGCTCCTGTTCACCGGGCGGGTCATCGACGCCGACAAGGCCGGCGCCATCGGGCTGGTCTCGCGCATCGTGCGCCACGACGACCTCCTGCCGACCGCGCTGGCCCTCGCCGACGAGATCGCCGCCAACCCGCCACTGGCGGTACGGCGGATCAAGCAGGGTCTGCGGCTGGCCCTCGACCCCGACTGGCCCGAGCTGGGAGCGTGGGTCAGCCGCAGCCTCGCCGAGCTGTTCCGCACCGAGGACCACCGCGAGGGCGTCGCCGCGTTCCTGGAGAAGCGGTTGCCCTCCTTCCGAGGACGGTGACCCACCCATGCCCGCCAGCACGAAGGCCCTCCACGCCACCCACCGGTTCCCCCACGCCGGCGCCGTCGACGCCGACGGCCACATCCTCGAACCGCCCGAGCTGTGGTCGACCTACCTCGAGCCCAAGTACCGGGATCGGGCGCTGCGCATCGTCGTGGGCGACGACGGGCTCGAAGCCCTGGAGATCGGGGGGCGGCCGTCGGTCATGAGCCGGCGCGGGTCGGTGTCGGCGCTGGGCGCCATGGGCGACCCGGACCTGCGGTCCGTGACGCTCGACCCGGAGCGCACGTATCTCGGGGAGGCGCCGTACGGGTCGATGGACCCGGACGAGCGGATCGCCCTGCTCGACGCCGAGGGCATCGATGCCGCCGTCCTCTACACCACGATCGGGCTCCTGTGGGAGGCCGAGCTGGACGACCCCGAGCTCAGCCAGGCCTACACCCGGGCCTACAACCGCTGGATCTGCGAGTTCTGCGCCGACCACGACCGGCTGGTGCCGACCGCTCACCTGTCGCTGTCCGACCCGGCAGCCGCGGCGGCCGAGCTGGAGCGGGCGGTCGGCGAGGGGGCCCGGGGTGCCTACGTGTGCCCCTTCACCCATGACGCCCGGCCGCTGGGCCACCCGTCCAACGACCCGGTGTTCGCCGCCGCGCAGGACCTCGACGTGCCGTTCGCCATCCACCCCACCTTCGAGCCGCAGTGGACCAAGGGCACCCGGATGGGCGGGTGGGACAACGTCCGCAAGCTGCGCCTGACGGCGTCGGTCACCGCGTCGGACGGGGTGCGGCACCAGTTCACGACCCTGTTCGACTACGGCGTGTTCGACCGCTTCCCCCGGCTGCGCGTGGTGGTGCTGGAGTCGGGAGGCGGGTGGATCGGCTACTGGCTCGACCGCATCGACGCCGTCTACGGGCACACGTGGATCGGCACCCGGGTGCCCCTGGAACACAAGCCCAGCGACTACTTCCGGGAGCGGGTGTGGATCTCCTGCGATCCCGACGAGCGGACCATCCCGCACCTGGCTGCCCGGTTCGGCGCCGACCGGTTCCTGTGGGCATCCGACTTCCCCCACGCCGACCACACGCCCGAGTACATCCACGACCTGTCGGCGCTCGCCGAGGGCTTCGACTCGGAGTCGGACCGGCGGCTGTTCCTGGGCGACACCGCCCGGGCGCTGTTCGACATCCCTGCGACCGCGGTCAGGAGGCCCAGCGGTGTATGACGAGATCGGCTACTCGGTCGACGACCCGGTGGCCACCATCACGCTCTCCCGGCCCGACGCGCTCAACGCCTGGACCAACCGGATGGGCGCCGAGGTGCGGCACGCCGTCGGGCGGGCCGAGGCCGACCCTGCGGTGGTCGGCATCGTCATCACCGGGGCCGGCCGGGCATTCTGCGCGGGCGCCGACATGAAGCTCCTGACCTCGATCACCGAGGGCAACGGGGCCGACGCCGGTGCTCCGGACGGCGGGGACGCCGTCTCGCTGGCGCCGGCACCGTTGCCGCCGGGGACCCCGGAGGACCTCGACGGGACGTACACGTGGTTGATGGCCGGGCAGAAACCGGTGATCGCCGCCATCAACGGGCCGGTGGCGGGCATGGCCGTACCGATCGCCCTGTGCTGTGACCTGCGGTTCATGTCGTCCGAGGCCGTCCTGCTGACGGCCTTCGCCCAGCGGGGGCTCATCGCCGAGTGGGGGCTGAGCTGGCTGCTGCCCCGGCTCGTCGGGCCGGCGGTGGCGCTCGACCTGCTGATGTCGTCCCGCAAGGTCGACGCGGCCGAGTGCTTGCGGCTGGGGCTGGTCAACACGGTGCTGCCGGGCGCCGAGCTGCTGGCGGCGGCCCGGCAGTACATCGAGGACCTCGCCGCCCGCTGCTCGCCGGCGTCGATCGCGATCATGAAGCGCCAGGTGTACGCCCAGCTCCACGCCGGCCTCGGCCCCGCCGAGCGTGAGTCCCAGCGCCTCATGGTCGAGAGCTTCGGCCGGCCCGACTTCACCGAGGGTGTGCAGTCCTTCCTCCAGAAGCGCCCACCCAAGTTCGCTCGCCTCCCGCTCAATTAGCGGCCGGTTAGCAGGGCCGTTCGTACGCTGCGCGCCTCGCAACAGAGGAGCAAGACATGCGCGCACACCTCGGCCACTTCGCTGCTGCGCTCGCGGTCGCCGTTGCCGTGGGCCCGATCGCCTCGGCCCAGCCGGCCACCGCCCGGCCGACCGGCGGCTTGTCGACCACGTCGACGACCTGCGCCATCTCGACCGACCGGGTGAGGACCTACTACGCCGTCGCCTGCGATAGCTCCTGGCCTTGGGAGAACTTCTTCTACATGGCATGGGTGCGTTGCACAGACAACGTGACCTACTGGGGTCCGGCCACGGAGTCGTTCTGGAACGGCACGTGGTCATTCGCTTCCTGCCCGCTGAGGGGCACCTACACCGACGCCGGCTACATCACCTGGGACTGATCCGGGTCGGCTCAGCCGGCGGCCTGCTCCTGCTCGCGGGCCCGGATGGCGTCGAGGGACTCCTGGAAGTGCCAGTGGTGGCCTTCGAGGTCGTCGGCCTCGTAGCGGCGGTAGCCGTAGAAGGCGTCCTCGATCGGCATGGTGATCGTGGCGCCCTCGGCGACGGCGTGCTGGTAGTGCGAGTCGATGTCGTTGACCGTCACGTTGATCAGCACCGCCGCGTGGTTCACCTCGCCCGGGCTGTAGAGGTGGTGGGTCTCGCGGGCCGCGTCGCTGGCCCGGCCGATCATGACCACGCCGTCGCCGAACTCGAGCCAGGCGAGGGTCCCCTCGTCGTCGGTGCCCCCCATCCGGGCCTCGCGTCGCTCGGTGAACTGGAACACGCGGGTGAGGAACTCGAGCGCCGCGACCTCGTCGGCGTAGGCGAGGCGTGGGTACATCGCCGGGGTCCGGGTCCAGGCCTCTTCCTGAGGTGTGGGGGTTCCGATGGTGGACATGAGTCGCTCCTTCTCCCTCTTGAACAGCCCGGGGTCGCCCACGTCGAGGGGGTAGACCCGGTCGGGCCGCAGTGTCGCTGTCACCTGTTCTTCCTCGTGCTCGCCGACGAGTTCGCGGAGCCGGCCCCGGGCCCGGTTCAGGCGGGAGCGCACCGTGCCGACGGGGACGTCGAGCGCGGCGGCGATCTGGTCGTACGGCATGCCCTCCCAGGCGAAGAGCAGAAGGGTGTCGCGCTCGCCCTGGGGGAGGGTGGCGATGGCGGCGGCGACGTCGGCCCAGAGCCGGGAGGCGTCGAGGCGGGCGTCGACGTCGGTGAACGGTTCGGGCGCGGCGACCGCGGTGTGCACCAGCCTGGCCGTCGCGTCGAGGCGCCTGGCCTCGCCCTGGCGGTGGCGGGCGAGGAGGTTGCTGGCGATCCCGTAGAGCCACGGTCGGGCCTCGGGCCGCTCGGTGTCGAAGCCGTTGCGCTTCTCGAAGGCGATGCGGAACAGCTCGCCGAGGAGCGAGTCGGCGTCGTCCGGGCCGACCCGGCGCACGAAGTACCGGAAGAGCGTCGTCGCGTGGCGGTCGAACAGCTCGCCGAACTCGGCCGGCGACGTGAACGAGAGCGCGATGACCTCGGCATCCGTGCGCGGATCCATCACTTCATGTTCCTCGCTGGCCGCGAGGAGTTCGCGGAGGCGTTCGGCGCGGCGGTCAGAACGTCCAGCGGGTGGCGCCGGCGGTCTCGCTGCCGCCCAGGCCGATGGCCTTGGTCGCCGTGACCTCGTAGACCTGCCAGGGCGGCGGGCCGGCGGTCGGGGCGCTGTAGTCGTGGTAGAAGGCGCCGTCGCGCACGGTCGGGCCCCAGCCGTTGGCGGCGTACGCCTCGGCGATGTGCTGCAGCTTGGCCTCGTCGGTGACCCGGGCAGCGGTGCCCTCGACGGTCAGGTCGAGGCTGGGTAGGCCGGCGCTGATGACGACGTGGGGGTCGCGGGCGACGTTCCTTGACTTGCGGGTGCCGTCACCGCTGACGAAGTAGAACCTGCCGTCGATCCACAGGGCGCCGATGCCGGTGGTGTGGGGTGTGCCGTCGGCGTTGGTGGTCGACAGCCAGTAGGAGTTGCCGGGGGCGGCCGGGTGCTCCTGCAGGAGCCGCTCGGCCTCGGCCCAGGACGTGGAGTTGTGGTTGTAGGCGTCGATCGATTCTTCGGACTTCGGGGTGATGGTCATACAGGTCCAGACCGCTGCCCCGTTCGGAACTCATCTATGCGGGGAGCGAGCGGGGGAGGCCGAAGGCGGGCAGGACGCTGTTGTCGAAGTGGGTGATGGCTTGGATCTCGTTGCCGCTGAGGACGATGACGTCGAGGCCGTTGGCGTGTCGTCTCCCGCCGGCTGGGGAGCGGAGGTAGAGGCCGAACGCCAGGTGGCCGTTGGCCCTGGTCGGCACAGCGTCGAACTGCCGGCCCGGCCGGCTGATGCTCTCGAGGAAGGCGGCGACCGCCTCCCTGCCGTGGTACTCGAGGGGGAGGGGCGGCATGGTCATGGAGGCGTCGGCGGTGAGGAGCGCCACCAGCGCGTCGATGTGGCCGGAGTCGTAGGCCTGGACGATCTTGGCGACGAGGGCCTGCTCGGCGGCGGAGCCCGGTGCCGGCGCCGGCTCCCGCTCCTGGTCGCCGGTCGGGCTGCGCTGCAGGGTGGCGCGGGCCCGCTTGAGCAGGCTGTTCACCGACTCGACCGTGGCATCGAGCATGTCGGCCACCTCGGTGGCGCGGTATCCGAGGACCTCGCGGAGGATCAGCACGGCCCGCTGGCGCTCGGGCAGTCGCTGGAGCGCCGTGACGAAGGCGAGCGACATGGCCTCGGTCTGCTCGTAGCGAGCCTCGGGGAGGAGCTCGTCGGGGTACGGCTGCAGCCAGGTGACCTCGCCGAGCTGGGTGGGCTCGGGTGGCTCGATGGCGGGGTTGCCCCACGCCTGCGCCGGCCGCCGGCTGGCCGACCGCAGCGCGTTGAGGCAGCGGTTGGTGGCGATGCGGTACAGCCACGTCCGCACCGACGCCCGCGCCTCGTACCCCGCCAACCCCTGCCAGGCGGCGAGCAGCGTGTCCTGCAGGATGTCTTCGGCGTCCTGGAAGGAGCCGAGCATGCGGTAGCAGTGCACCTGTAGCTCCCGCCGGTATGGCTCGGTCAGCTCCCGGAACGCGTCGCCGTCGCCCGCCCGCGCCCTGGCCAGTAGGTCACTCGTCGTCACCATGCCAGTATCGACACCGGCCGCCCGCCGAACTGGGCGGTATCACTCCCGGGCCATCATGGCGGCGGCCTCCCGCTCGAGGTCGAGGTAGGGCTCGCCGGAGACGTCGACGGTCACCTGGCGGATGGTGCCGCCGGTGAAGGCGTAGGGGCGTTCGCCCGGGTAGTCGTCGGTGACCGGCTCAGCGGTGTCCTTGCCGACGTTGAGCCCCTCGCCGACCAGCGAGAAGTTGCCGGGCTGGGTCTTGATGCGGCCCTCGCCGACCTTCTCCTCGCCGACGTAGAGGGACAGCGTGCCGGTGGTCGGCATGCCGTCGCCCTCCCGCTCGAAGGCGGCCGAGAGGATGACGGTGCCGGTCGGGACCTCGGCGGTCGACTCGACCATCTGCTCCTCGAGGCCCACGAAGTTGTAGACGTACTTGAGCTTCCCGTCCTTGACGTACAGGGTGTGGCCGCCGAAGCGGGCGCCGTGGGAGAACAGCACGCCCTCGGCTTCCGGCGTCTCCACGTCGACCTCGACCGCCACGGTGTAGTTGCGGTTGCGGATGTTGACCGCGGCCGACTCGGGGACCTCGGCCGTGTCGGGGTAGTAGACGTAGCGGCCCCGCTGCGGGACGCTCTGCGGTCGGGACGGGTCGGCGAGGACCTCCACGGCGGTGCTGTCCAGGAGCGGCAGGCCGTTGTACATGCCGGCCAGGTGGAACCAGTGGTTGATCATCTCCTGGAGCTTCACCGGCTGCTCGGCGGCGAGGTCGTGGCTCTCCGTCGGGTCGACCCGGGTGTCGTACAGCTCCCAGCGGTCCTGGTCGAACTGGCCCCACCCGGCGATCGTCGGGTGGACGCTCACGGCCTTCCAGCCCTGGTGCCATACGGCGCGGGAGCCGAGCATCGAGAAGAACGCCGACTCCTTGGGCGTGGGGACGTCGTCGCTCTCGAAGGTCGAGCGGAAGCTCACGCCCTCCAGCGGGATCTGGGGGAAGCCCTTGACGGTCTCGGGCAGCTCGATCCCGAGGAGGTCGTACATGGTGGGCACGACGTCGGTGGCGTGGAGGAACTGGTGGCGCAGCTCGCCCCGGGCGCTGATCCCCTGCGGCCAGGAGATGACCAGCGGGTCGGCGACCCCGCCCTCGAAGTTGTAGCGCTTCCACATCTTGAACGGCGTGTTGAAGGCCCAGGCCCAGCCGGTCGGGTAGTGGTTGTAGGTGGCGGGCGAGCCCAGATCGTCGAGGAACTGCAGGTTCTTCTCGATGTCGTCGGGGATGCCGTTGAAGAACAGCGACTCGTTGATCGACCCGTTGGGGCCGCCCTCGCCGCTGGCGCCGTTGTCCGACACGAGCACGACGATCGTGTTGTCGAACTGGCCGGTCTCCTCGAGGAAGTCGAGGAGCCGCCCGATCTCGTGGTCGGTGTGGCTGAGGAAGCCGGCGTAGACCTCGGCCATGCGGACGAACAGGCGCTTCTCGTCGTCGGACAGCGAGTCCCACGGGCGGACGACGTCGAGCGCCGGCCAGGGCTGGTCGGCGGCGCTGGTCTCGTCGACGTAGGGGTTGAGCGCGGTCAGCTCGGCGTCGGCCGGGAAGATGCCGAGCTGCTTCTGCCGCTCGAACACCTGCTCCCGGTAGGCCTCGTAGCCCATGTCGAAGCGGCCCCGGTACTTGTCGATCCACTCCTTGGGGGCGTGGTGCGGAGCGTGGGTGGCGCCCGGGCAGAAGTACATGAAGAACGGCTTGTCCGGGGCGATGACCTTGGTGTCCCTGATGAACTCGATCGCCTTGTCGGTCAGGTCGGTGGTCAGGTGGTAGCCGTCCTCCGGCCAGGCCGGCTGCTCGACGGGGTGGTTGTCGTAGACCAGGTCCGGATACCACTGGTTGGTCTCACCGCCGAGGAAGCCGTAGAAGCGCTCGAAGCCTCGCCCGATGGGCCAGTTGCGCTTGGTCGACGCCAGGTTCATCTCGTCGGACGGGCACAGGTGCCACTTCCCGAGCATGTAGGTGTTCCACCCCCGCTCGCCGAGGACCTCGGCGATGGTGGCGCACTCGAAGGGGATGTGACCGTTCGAGTTGGGGAAGCCCGTGGTGGCCTCGGCGATGCACGCCATGCCGTTGGTGGTGTGGTTGCGGCCGGTCAGCAGCGACGATCGGGTCGGCGAGCACAGCGCGGTCGTGTGCCAGTTCGTGTAGGTGAGGCCCCGGGCGGCCAGCCGGTTGATGTTCGGGGTCTCGATCAGCCCGCCCCACGGCTCCATCGCCGAGAAGCCGACGTCGTCGAGCACGATGTACAGCACGCTGGGCGC
>Ga0209382_10003862_pt1 | contig 20520 bp, 20 predicted proteins | sample SoiMetdeltSBSDD5_FD_187599 | JGI IMG/M metagenome (GOLD analysis project Ga0209382, IMG submission 187599) | Bulk soil microbial communities from a Populus tree surrounding site in Tennessee, USA - Soil MetaG P. deltoides SBSDD5 (SPAdes) (version 2) | ecosystem: Environmental > Terrestrial >... | reverse complement strand
GGCGACACCAGCATCCGCCCGTGCCGCACCGGCACCAGGTCCGGCTCCCGGGTGCGATCCTGCGCCTGGAGCAACCCGACCGGGTCGGGCCGGTCGCCGGCCGCCACCCATGGTGTGTGGCTGGACAGCGGCGCCCGCTCGCGCGCCTCCAATCCCCGCGCCCGCCGTTCCTCGACGCTGGGATGCGGCACCCTCCTCGGCGTCCTCGGCGCTGCCCTCGTCGCCATCGACGCTGCATCTCCCCGCTGTGTCTGGGTTCGGCTTGATCGGCGTGGTGTCAGGAGCCGTCAGGACGCTCTGGGGCAGCCTGGTCGGGTCCCACCCGGAGCGGGCCCAGCCCACCCTGGGCCGCGGCCGCGCCACCCACATCCGCCCGGCCCCGCAGGACGAACGCGAACCCCACCGCGATCGCCGCGCCGAGGATGGGGCCGACCACATACACCCAGTAATGGTCAAAGTTGCCCAGCACCAGATCAGGCCCAAACGACCGCGCCGGGTTCATCGACGCCCCACTGATCGGGCTCGACCACAACCCGGCCAGGGCGATATAGGCACCCACCCCCAACGCCGACAACGGCCCCAGATTCTGGGACCGGGACGCGGTCCCGATGATCACGCTGAACAACCCCACCGTCAGGATCAGCTCCATCACCATCGCCTGCAGATCGCTGATCCCAGGGCCCGGCTCGGTCGCCCCCAACGACCCCACCTTGCCGAACATCGCCCACAACACCAGCACCGCCAACGTCGACCCCAACAACTCAGCCACGATGTAGCCGGGCACCCGACGCCACGGGAAATCGCCACGCACCGCAAAGCCCAAGGTGACCGCCGGGTTCAGGTGGGCGCCGCTGACCGCCCCCATGAACAAGATGATCGCCATCACCATCAGCCCAGGTGCAGTCACACTGGCGGCCCGCCCGATGGCGCCGTCGCTGACGGCATCGACCACCCCACCACCCGCGCCCACCAGGACCAAAAAGAAGGTCCCCAGGACCTCGGCGAACACCCGCCGCCACTCATGCCGAGGGTCATCAAAGTTCCGCCTCACGAACTCCAGCTCCGACAGCCCGTGGCCCAGATCCCGCAACTCGGCCCCAAGACCGCCAGATGAACCGCTAGCTCGATCCGCCATCCTCGACCACCCCTCAGCCCCGGTGGGGTCCCCTTGTCAGGTCCCCTCGGCGAGCCCGCCCCACCCAATCTGACCGCACCAGCCAACAAGCGCATCATCCCAATAGGATGAACACCGTGGCGCCCACTCATCCCTTCCAGGGACGCCGGTCAAGCCATTGACATCCTTGGCCCGCTCGCGGCCGGTCCGGCGGTGTGGAGCGCAGCGACAACCGACAGCAGAGGGTCGACGGCGCATGCCTCGACCGCGCTTGACCGTGGCCGCGGCAGGCCCCTTGAGCTTCATCCTGGTGGGGTGATGCGCGGTTCCTTTGGTCCTGGTTCGATCGCGGGGGCTGGTCGGCGGTGTGGGCGTGGGGCTTCATCGCCAGGCTCGACTTCGGCACGGTCAGGTCGGGCGACGGCCGGGTGGTGTGGGACGGCGACGCCTATGGGTTCTTGTCGAGGGACTGCCCGGACACGGCCAACCCCGAGCCTGTGGCGGCAGAGCCAGTTGTGCGCTCGCCAGGGCCTGTTTGGGGTGACCGAGGGCGTCTATCAGGTTCGGGGTCTTGACCTGTCGAACATGACCCTGGTCGAGGGCGACCAGGGAGGGATCGTGCTCGACCCCGCCCGGTGCCTGATCTGGGGGCCGGGATGGCCGCCGCCCTGACCATCGAGCAGCTGTTCGACTCGGTCGCCATCCGCGTCAACGGCCCAAGGCGTGGTCAGAACACCTGACGATCGACTGGCACCTCACCGACCTCGGCGAACGCTACCGGATGACGCTGTCGAACGGCGTGCTGGCCCACTACTCGAACCCGGGACCAGGCACCGCCGACCCGGCCTTCACCCTCACCAAGCCCCAACTGCTCGCCATGCTCGCCGGAGGCGGCCCTGACGGCGTGGCGCACCAGGGCGACCTCGGGGCCCTTCAGCGGCTCCTGAACGTACTCGAAACCCCACCTGCCAACTTCGCCATCGTCACCCCATTAGGTCCGAAGGCGAGGCGAGGCAGCTCGAAAGACATGGCACGGGGAGCCTGACCATACGTTCCGCCACCGGTCGGTGGTGCCCGGCCTGCTCGATGTGCAGGCTGGCCGAGGCTCGCCCTGGCGAACCGGTATCACGGAGCACGTCGCCGGCGGAGGCGGCACGGGGCAACGGCGCTTGGGCAAGGATAATCATCAACTGGGATCGGGGGAGATCAGCTGACAAGGGCGGGAGAGTCCACACCACCACCACCTGCTGATGATGCGCAGACGGGGCCGACAACGGTCCGTGCGCTTCGGACCGGGGGGCGGGGCGGATACTTGCTGGTGCGCGCCCGGGAGTGGGAGCGGGATCGGTTCTGGGTCCTGCCGTCGCTGCTGGTGCTGGCTGGGGTCGTGCTGGCCGTGCTGACTGCTGAGGCGGAACGCCTGGGCATCCCGACCAGCTGGCCGAGCGGTCTGCGGGTCGATCCGTCGGCGTCGGGCGACATCCTGGGGGTCGTCGCCGCCTCGATGCTCACCTTCGTCGGCGTGGTCTTCACCCTGACGCTGGTGGCGCTGCAGCTGGCCAGCGCCCAGCTGTCGCCCAGGGTGATCCGGACATTTGTCCGTTCCGGGGTGACCAAGGCCGCCTTCGGCATCTTCCTCGCCACCTTCGCCTACGCGATGGTGGCGCTGGTGCTGGAAGGAGCCCGCAACAACGAACCGGCGCAGTCGCGAGCGGTGACCATGGCGCTGGTGCTGGTGGCGGCCAGCCTGGTCGTCTTCGTCGTCTATGTGACCGCAACCATGAAGCTGCTGCAGGTCAGCTGGGTGATCACGGCGGTTGCCAACGAGACCCGGGCGGCGGTGGCCGCGAACTACCCGGCCGCGGACGGCTACCTGCAGACCGACCCGCCCCGGCTGTCATCAGACCCCAGGGTGGTCCGGCTGGCGGCCCGCGACGGCCGCGGCTACAAGGGCTCGCTCGGCGTGGTGCTGGGCATCGACCGGGCCCGGGTCGTCGACCTGGCACGCCGCCACGGCTGTGTCCTGGAGCTGGTTGTCCGGGTGGGCGAATACGTCCCGACGGGGGGCGCAGTGTTCGCCGTGCACGGCCCCGTCCCGCCGTTCGATGACAAGCTGCTGGCCTGCGTCCATCTGGGTCGGGCCAGGACCCTGTACCAGGACCCGTCGTTCGGGCTGCGGCAGCTGGTCGACGTGGCCATCCAGGCACTCTCGCCCGCCCTCAACCAGCCGACCACCGCCGTGCAGGTCATCGACCGGCTCCAAGACATCCTGCTCCGGATCTCGCGGCGGCCGGAACCGACCGGACTCTTCGCCGACGACAACGGTGCTGTGCGGCTGGTCCAGCAGGTGCCGACCTTCGACGGCCTGCTTGACCTGGCCTTCACCGAGATCACCGCCGACGGTGCCGACTCTCCACAGGTTGCCCGGCGGCTGCTGGCGGCCTACGACGAGCTGGGCACGGCCGTGCCCGAGCGGTTCCGCCCGGGGCTGGAGGAGCGAAGAACGCTGCTGGTGGCCCACATCCACGAGGTCACCGGCAAGGGTATCGGGTCGGTGGCCTTGCGGCCGGACACCACCGGCCTGGGCTGACGCGACCGCTACGGGGCGGCGACGCTCCCTGCGGCGTCTTGCGCCGCGGATGGCACGCCCGGCTCGACCTGGTCGTCCTCGTCGTCGTCGCCCCAGTCGATCCGGGCGACGTCGCTGCGGTCCAGGATCTGGGGGCCCCGGCTCTTGGAGAAGTAGTCCCAGCTCCAGTCGATGAAGGCCTCCACGCGGGTGCGAACGCCGGTCATCAGCCAGGCGTGCACGCCCAGCCAGGACGCGAACGCGACCGGCCCGTGCAGCTCGTGACGGTGCTCGCCCATCTCCGCGATGGCCGCGTTGCGGCCGATCATGGCCATGATGCCCTTGTCGTGGTAGTGGAACGGCTTGGGCTGCTTGCCCTTGATCTCGGCCTCGATGTTCTTGGCCGTCCATTGGCCCGACTGGAGCGCGACCGAGCCGAGCTGGGGGAAGGAGCTTCCGTCGGGGGCGGGGATGTTGGCGAAGTCCCCGAGCGCGTACACCCCCGGCCGGTCCGCCACCGTCAGGTCGTCCTCGACGTCGATCCGTCCCCCCCGGCCCTGGGTGAGCCCGGTGTTGGCCGCCAGCGGCGCCGCCATGATCCCCCCGCCCCAGATCACGCAGTGGCTGGGGATGGTGGTGCCGTCCGACAGCACGGCCCGGTCCTGGCCGATCTCCTTGACCGAGGTGCCGAGCCGCAGCTCGACCCCGTCGCGGGCCAGCACCTTGGACGCGTACTCGTGCGCCCGGTCGGAGAACGGCCCCAGCACCGTCGGGCCGAGGTCGACCAGGATCACCTTGGCGTGCCGAACGGCCAGGTCCTGGTACTCATGCGGCATGACGTCGCGGATCATCTCGGCCAGCGCGCCGGCGGTCTCGGTCCCGGTGGCGCCGGCGCCGACGATCACGAAGTTCAGCGCGCCCCGGTCCAGCAGCGAGGGGTCGCGGTCGGCGTCCTCGAACAGCGCCAGAATCCGCGAGCGCAGCCGCTCGGCGTCGTCCAGCGAATAGAGGGGGAAGGTGTGCTCGGCCCCCGGGGTGTGGAAGAAGTTCGGCTGGCTCCCGGCCGCCAGGACCAGGAAGTCGCCCTGGATGGTCTGCCCCGAGTCGAGCGTCACCTGCCTCGCCGTCGGGTCCACCGCCGTCACCTCGCCCATCTTGACGGCCACGTTGGGGTGCTTGCGGAACGGCTTGCGCAGGCTGGTGGCGACGTCGGAGGGGGCGAGCTGGCAGGTGGCGACCTGGTAGAACAGGGGCTGGAACTGGTGGTAGTTGTGCTTGTCGATGAGCGTCACGCGGATGTCGTCGCGTCCCGCGAGCCCGCGGGCGCAACCCAGTCCGGCGAACCCCCCACCCACAATCACGACGTGCTTGGCGTCCGGCATGGCAATCCTCCTTACGGGTGACCGCAACATACGGCGAAGCCGCGGACCTGGCATCGTCCCGTTCGGAGGAAAGATCGAATGATGCGGCAGCCGCGACCGTGCGGGATGCTCGCCTTGCCAGTCCCAGGGGCAGAGGACCACCGCCGCCGCCTGGACCTCAGTGCCGGCGAGTTCCGCAGCTTCAGGGTCAGGTCAGCCCAGGGCATCCGGATTCGGTTCAGAGCATGTCATCGAGCCGCCATACGGGCGTACCGCTCACGGTCCTGGGCGCCCCACTTCATCCCGAACAGGGGATGCCCGGCCACCTGCTACGTGGAACATTCCAGCCGGGTCGCCAGAGTCAGCACAAGCACGAGGAGGGACCCGGCGATGTTCAGACCAGGCGTGGCCGCGGGACCGGTCGACGGATCCAGCGCAGCCGACCGCGTCGCCATCCTCGACAACGCGCTTTACGTTGCCACCGACGCCTACCCGTTTCGCCTCAACACGCCCACCTGGGGCTGGATCGACCTGATCGGCGGCCTGCTGGTGGCCGGAGCCGGCTGGACGGTGTTCTCGGGTCGGACGTGGGGCCGGATCGTCGGGATCAGCCCCTCACCGCCGCCGACGACTAGGCCATGACCGACGACCACGGCGGCCGGACGCTGGAGGTCAGTGCCAGCGAGTTCCGCGCGCTGTTTGACGCCGTCAGCACCTGGGGCCGCTGGGGCGGACAGGACGAGCGCGGGGCGCTGCACCATCTCGACCCCGCACATGTCGTGGCGGCCGCCCGGCTGGTGCGAGACGGCACCACCGTCACCCTGAGCCTGCCGCTGAACACCCGGGCCGCGGCCCACAACCCCAAGCCCGCCGTCCACCACATGACGATGCTCCCCGACGTCGACATCGGTTCGGGGTCGCTGCGCTTCGCCATGGACTACCTGGCCTTCGACTACCACAGCGACACCTACAGCCACATCGACGCGCTGTGCCATGTCGCGTTCGAGGGCTGGCTGTACAACGGCCACCCGGCCGCCGGGATCACCTCACAGGGCGCCGCGGTCCATGGCATCGAGGCGGTCAAGGACGGCCTTGTCGGCCGCGGGGTCCTGCTCGACATCCCCCGGCTACGGGGTGTGTCCTGGCTGGAGCCCGGCGAGCACGTGCTCGGCGAGGACCTCGAAGCCGCCGAGCGGGCCCAGGGGGTGGCCGTCGGTGCTGGCGACATCCTGCTGGTCCGCACCGGCCACCCCCGGCGCCTGGCCGAGCTGGGCCCGTGGGACACCGCCGCCGCCAGGGCAGGGCTGCACCCGACCGCGATGGCGTTCGTCGCCGAGCGGCGGGTGGCCGCGTTGGGCTCCGACGGCAACAGCGACACCGCGCCGAGCACGACCGAAGGCGTCACCTTCCCCATCCACGTGCTGGCGATCAACGCCATGGGACTGCGTCTCCTGGACTACCTGCAGCTGGAGGACCTGCGCCAGGCATGTCAGGTCGCCCGGCGTTGGGAGTTCCTGTTCATGGCCGCGCCGCTGCGGATCCTCGGCGGGACCGGTTCCCCCCTCAACCCGATCGCGGTCCTGTAGTGCCTTCGGCCCCTGCCCGGAGAGCGCTGCCGTGTCGAAGGGCCCTGTGACAGGGAGGTCGTCGGGCGCCATGACGCTTGAGCCCGGTGCCGGGAAGCACGACCCCACGAGCGCCGCGGACCGAGCGGCCGAACGACCAGGCGGAATCGTTGGCGAGTCTCGCTGGCCGATGGCGGGCGTCGTCCTGGCCGCGATGGTCCTCACCTACCTGCTGCCGGAGGACCTACGGCTGGGTCCGAGGTGGGTCCTCCCGCTCATCGAGGGCCTGCTGCTCGTCGCCGTGGTCGTCGGCGACCCGGGCCAGATCACGCGCCGCTCGGCGCTGTTGCGGGGTCTCTCCATCGGGCTCGTGGCCGTGCTCGTGTTCGATGCACTGTTGACGACGGGCCTGCTCATCGACGACCTGCTCAAGGGCGGCCCGGAGACGAACTCGGCCAGCGCCCTGCTGTCGGCGGGCGCGACCGTGTTCGTGTCCAACAACATCGCGTTCTCGCTGCTGTTCTGGGAGCTCGACAGCGGCGGCGCGGCGGCCCGCGCGCACCATCCGCCGCGCCACCCCGACCTGGCGTTCCCGCAGCAGCTGAACCCCGATCTGGCGCCGGCCGGCTGGCGGCCCCGGTTCATCGACTACCTGTACCTGGGCTTCACCAACGCGCTCGCGTTCAGCCCAACCGACACCATGCCACTGGTGCCCTGGGCCAAGATCGCCATGGCGGTCCAGTCGATGATCTCGCTTGCCATCCTCGGCCTCGTGGTCGCAAGAGCCGTGAACGTGTTCACCTAACTGGCCGACAGCGGAACGCCCGTTCCGGTTGCTGAAATCTGGGCGGTCGATAGGATCTGTGCCTAAGGTCAGGGAATGTGTGCTCGGGGCCCCGGAGGGGGCCTGGTCCCCCAGGGGCCGCGCTCGGCAGGATCAGCTCGGCGGCCCCGAGTACGCCAATCTGTTCCACCCCCGCCGTCTGAAACCGTCCCTGCTCTGGTCATTCGCTGAACAGTCGGTGCCAGGAGCAGCGTTTACGGGTTGTCAGCCGTTACGTCGATGGACGGCTGCGTGCGAGGCAGATCGAAGGTGGAAACCAGCTCGTAGGCCGCATCCCAGCCACGCTCGATACCGAGCTCGCGCTTGACCAGCTCCCACTCCTCGTCGGTCACTCCCAGCATGTTCACGGCCTTCCAGGCCAACGTGGTCGCCCGGTCGAGCTGCCGCAGCGCTGCACTGATGGCCGGACCTTGAATCTCCAGCACCGCGATGGCGGCGTTCACCTCGGTCAGGACCTCGACCGGCACCAGATCGGTAAGCCTCTGCGGCTCAGTCATGGCAGCACCTCCGTAAGAAGAACCGCCGACCGGACGAGGACGTTTCGCCCGTCCCTGACCCGGGCTCGACGGGCAAGTCCGGCAAACCAGGCGAACGCCCTCTGAAATCACCCCGGAAGTGTGATGCCCGGCCCTCGGGGGCCGGGCATCATGTTGGCCGTCGGACGAGGGACAAGAGGGACAAGGGGTGAAGCCGGTGACCGATCAGATCTCCACGTCCAAAGGGGACATCCAGCTCAACCGCAGCCTGGTCGTCGGAGGGGGGGTCCTGGTCGCGCTGGGCGGGCTGATCGGGTTCGCCGGCATGGTGCTGGTCTCCTCCGCCGTCATCTCGGCGACCCGCCAGTGGGTGGACCAGATGGAGCAGCCGCCGAGCGAGATCGCCCGGCGCCGCTGGGAGCAGACCAAGGCCGCCGCCAGCGCCGGCGCCGCCGCCTGGCGCAACGGCCCTTCCAACGGGTAGCCGCTCCCGAGCGCCTCGTTCTCCCCGGTTGCCGCCGGCGTGGCGATCCGCTCTTCCGGTCGGGCCTCCGGGCCGACCGATCTGCCGGGTCGACGCCATTCGACCTGAACCAACCGGGCAAATAGCTTAGGGTGCTGGTACCGTCCCGGGACGCCGCTTCCCGTGTCCGCGTCCCGGGACGGCTACGCGCCTAGCCGAGGCCGCCCAGGCCCAGGTCAATTTCCAGATTCGCGATCGAGTCGACGATGCGTGAGGGGCAGTAGGCGAACCGCTCGGCGTCGGCCCGGGTCGAGATGCCGGTGAGGACCAGGACGGTCTCCAGGCCGGCCTCCAGGCCGGCGACGATGTCGGTGTCCATGCGGTCGCCGATCATCACCGTGGTCTCGGAGTGGGCGCCGATGGCCCGCAGGGCCGACCGCATCATCAGCGGGTTCGGCTTGCCGACGTAGTAGGGGTGGACGCCGGTCGCCTTGGAGATCATCGCCGCCACCGCGCCGGTCGCGGGCAGCGACCCCTCGCGGGAGGGGCCGATCGGGTCGGGGTTGGTGGCGATGAAGCGGGCGCCGCGCTCGATCAGGCGGATGGCCTTGGTGATCAGCTCGAAGCTGTAGGTCCGGGTCTCGCCCAGGACGACGTAGTCAGGGTCGCGCTCGGACAGGGTGTAGTCGATCTCGTGCAGGGCGGTGGTGAGGCCGGCCTCGCCGATGGCGAAGGCGGTCCCGGCCGGCCGCTGGGTGCTGAGGAACTGGGCGGTGGCCAGGGCCGAGGTCCAGATCCGCTCCGGCGGGAGCGAGATCCCGGTCCGGGCCAGGCGGGCCGACAGGTCGCGTGGGGTGTAGATGGAGTTGTTGGTCAGGACCAGGAACGGCAGCTCGGCCGCCTCGAGGGCCTTGATGAAGCTGTCGGCCCCCGGGATGGGCTCCTCCTCGTGGACGAGCACGCCGTCCATGTCCATGAGGAAGCTCGGGAGGGGGCCGATGTCGGTGGTGGCCATGGCGGTATCGTGCCCTAAGCCGAGGACTTATGCTCTGGGTGATGAGCGCGTCGCCTCCTCCAGAGCCCGGCCCGTCCGGCCCCGGGCAGCCCCCCGGTCCCGGCTCCCCGCCGGTCGACGGCGGCCAGCGGGTGGTGCGGCGCAGCCGCAGCGAACGGGTGATCGCCGGGGTCTGCGGGGGCGTGGGCCGCTACCTGGGCGTCGACCCGGTGCTGCTGCGGATCGCCTTCATCATCCTCGCCCTGGCCAACGGGCTGGGGGTGATCGCCTACGTGGTCTGCTGGGTGGCCATCCCCGAGGAGCGGCCGGACCAGCCGTCGGCCCCGGCCCCCCAGGGGCGGCGGGAGACGGGCCGGCTGGTGCTCGGGGGATCCCTGGTCGTGCTCGGCCTGGTGCTGCTCCTGGACCGGCTCGCCCCCGACCTGGACGAGCTCTTCTGGCCACTCGCGGTGGTCGCCGTCGGGGTCGCGGTCATGCTGGTGGGCTTGCGGCGATGAGGGCGGGCGCACCCGACAGCTCGGCCGGCACGCAGGAGCGCCAGTGACGACCGAGCCGCTGCCGCCGACCGGACCGGCACCGCCGGCCGACCGGCACGGGCCGGCGGCGGCGACGCTGCTGGTGGGGGCGCTGCTGGTGCTGGTCGGGATCGGCGAGCTGACCGTCCAGCTGCCCCAGGGCATCTCGGTCGCGGTCGTGGCCAGCTCCAGGCTCGGCCAGGTCCGGGTGGAGCAGTAGCGATAGCGATGCGTGCGCCCGGGCCACGGCGGGTCGACCGGCTGTCGCTGGTCGTCGGGGTGCTGTTCGTGCTGGCCGGGGTCCTGTTCCTGCTCGACGCGCTCGACGTGTGGCGGCTGCGGATCGACTACCTGGTGCCGCTGGCCCTGATCGTGCTCGGCCTGGTCGTGGTGGCCAGCGCCTGGCCGCTGCGGTCCCGCCGGTCCTGAGCGCTCAGGCGGCCCGGACCAGGCCGGCGGCGATCTCGCCGGCCAGGCCGGCGTTGGCCTCCAGCAGGGCCAGGTTGGCGACCAGGCTGCGCCCGCCGGTGCGCCGGTGCAGCCAGTCCAGCTCGAACGGGGTCCGGGCCTTGCCGAACACGTTGGCGTCGCGGGCCGCGGCCGCGCCCTCGGCGGCCAGGGTGCCCAGCTCCTGGGGGTCCATCGCGGCCGAGGCGGGCGGGTCCTGGCAGAGCACCAGGGCGCCCGGGGTGCCGAGGGCCTGGCGGGCCCGGATCAGCTCCACCACCTGGGCGACGTCGTCGACGACCTGCTCCAGGGGTAGCCGGCCGGTGGCCAGGAACCCGGGGAGCCGGTCGGTGCGGTAGCCGACCAGCTGCACCCCGTGGGTCTCCAGCCACTCGACGGTGGCCGCGGCGTCGGCGACGTGCTTGGGCCCGGAGCAGACGACCGTGAGCCGGGAGCGGGCCAGCTGGGGCAGGTCGGCCGAGACGTCGCCCCCGCCGAAGTGGATGCCGCCGATCCCGCCGGTGGCCATGACCCCGATCCCGGCCTTCTCGGCCGCGAAGGCGGTCGCGGACACGGTGGTGGCCCCGTCGAGGCCGCGGGCGACCACGTAGGGCAGGTCGCGGACGGTGACCTTCCAACGGACCGCCCCCGAGGCCAGGGCCTGCACCTCCTGGGGGTCGGCGCCCACGATGAGCCGGCCGGCGAGCACCCCGATGACGGCCGGCTCGGCGTCGGCCTTGAGGACCGCCGCCTGCTGGGCCTCCGCCGACTCGAGGTTGGCCGGCGACGGCAGGCCCTGGGCGAGCACGCTCGATTCGAGGGCGACGACGGCGGCGGCGTTGGCGATGCGGTCGGCGACGACGATCCGGCTGTCCATGAGCGGTGCGTCCCCTGTGCTGGTCGGGCTGTCACAGCGGTCAAGGGTACCGTGGTCGGCCGCCCGCGGGCAGGGTGGGCCAGGCGCCCCGGGTGGTCACGGCGTCGGCGGCCAGGCGGGTGCCGGCCCTGGCCGCCTCGACCGGGTCGGCCCCGCCGGCCTGGGCGGCCAGGTAGGCGGCGGCGAAGGCGTCGCCGGCCCCGGTCACGTCGACCACGGCCACGGCCGGGGCCGGGACGGGCAGCGGCGGCCGGTCGCCGGCGCAGACCAGCACCCCGGCGGGGCCGCACTTGACCACCGCCGTCCCGACCCTGGCGGCCAGCAGGGCGCCGGCCGCCCCGGGGTCTGGCCGCCCGGCCAGGGTGGCCGCCTCGTCCCGGTTGGCCAGCAGGGTGCCGGCCAGGGCGGCGGCGGCCAGCACGGGCTCGCCGGCCGGCCCGGCGAGCAGCGGCCAGGAGGCGGCGTCGACCACGGCCGGGACCGCGGCCCGGCCGGCCGCCGTGGCCGCGGCCAGGGCCGCCGGCCTGGTCGCCGGGCGCAGCAGCGGGTAGCCGCTGACGAACACGGCGTCGGCGCCGGCCAGGGCGGCGGCCACGTCCGCCTCGGCGAGGTGGAGGTTGGCCCCGGGGTCGGCCACGAAGGTCCGCTCCCCCGCCTCCATCACCACCAGCATGGCCCCGCTGGCCGCCGGCGCCGCCCCCGCCGGGACCAGCTCGACCCCGCGCTCGGCCAGGGCGGCCGCCAGCAGCCGCCCGGCCAGGTCGTCGCCCCGCCCGGCCACCAGCCGCGCCCGCCCCCCGCCGGCCACCGCCCACACGGCCACGTTCGCCGCCGACCCACCCGGCCCCAGCCGCACCGCCCCGGCCACATCGCCCCCCCGGGCCAGCGCCGGCGCCTCCACGGCCACGTCCACCATCAGGTCCCCGACGCAGACGAGGAGGGGGGGCGGGGATTGGGGGTCGGGGTCGGGTGGGGTCACCCGGTCTCCCAGAAGTGGGTGTCGACGACGCGCCGGGCGCGGCGGGTGGCGCGGCGGTAGTCCTCGAGGAGCTGCTGGCGGCCGTCCACGCCCATCGCGCTGGCCAGGCGTTCCAGGGCGACCGGGTCGGTGGGCAGCAGGTCCACCGGGCGCCCGGCGACCAGGTAGGCAAGGTTGCGGACGCGCAGGCAGAGCCGGTAGGCGTCGGCCAGCCAGGCCGCCTGGCCGGGCTCGAGGGCGCCCGCCGCGGCCAGGGCGTCCAGGGCGTCCAGGGTGCCCTGGACCCGCACCGCAGGCTGGCCGCCGCCGACCCGGAGCTGGAGCAGCTGGGCGGTCCACTCCACGTCGGCCAGGCCGCCCGGGCCCAGCTTGAGGTGCAGCTTGGCGTCGGCCCCGGCGGGCAGCCGCTCGGACTCGACCCGGGCCTTCATGCGCCGCGCCTCGGCCACGGTCGCCGGGTCGAGCGGGTCGCGGTAGACCCGGGCCGCCGCCGCCACGCAGAAGCGCCCGGCCAGCTCGGCGTCCCCGGCCACCGGCCGCACCTTGATCAGCGCCTGCAGCTCCCACGGCTGGGCCCAACGGTCCCAGTAGGCCAGATAGCTCCCCAGGGTGCGCGACAGCGGCCCGTTGCGGCCCTCGGGACGCAGGTTGGCGTCGACCTCGAAGCAGGTCCCCTCGGGGGTGACGGCCGACAGGCCCTGAAGCAGCTCCCGGACCACCCGGTCGGCGGCCCGGTTGGCGGCCTCCGGGTCGGCCCCGGCGACCGGCTCGTGGCAGAACAGCACGTCCAGGTCGGAGGTGTAGCTGAGCTCGGTCCCGCCCAGCTTGCCCATGGCCAGGACCGCCACCCGCACCGGCGGCGGTCCCGGGCCGGCCTCGCGCATGGCCACGTCCAGCCCGGCCTCCAGGCAGGCGTGGGCGAGCGCGGACAGCTCGGTCCCGACCCGCTCCACCGGCAGGTCGCCGGTGAGGTCGCGCACGGCCACCCGGACCAGCTCGCGGCGCTTGAACCGGCGCAGCCCGTCCCAGGCCGCGGCCGCCTCGTCGTGCCTGGCCACGATCGCGGTCGCCGAGGCGACCAGCTCGCCGGGCTCGCGGACCGCGGCCAGGCGGTGGTGGTCGGCCATGGCCGTGAGGAGCTCGGGGTGGCGGGCCAGCAGGTCGCCGAGCAGCCGCGAGGTGCCGAGGACGGCGCAGAGCAGCTCGGCCGCGGCCGGGTTGTCGCGGACCATCCCGTAGAACGCGGCCCGGTCGCCCAGGGCCTCGGCCAGGACCCGCAGCGCCGCCAGCCCGCCGTCGGGGTCCGGCGCCTCGGCCAGCCAGGGCAGCATCACCGGCAGCATGGCCCGCATGAGCGTGGCCCGCCGCGACAGCCCCGAGGTGAGGGCGCGCAGCGAGGCCATCGCCCGCTCCGGGTTGGCGAACCCGAGGGCGGCCAGCCGCTCGCTCGCCCCCTCCGGGTCGAGCCCGGCCGGGACCGCCCCGAAGGCCTCCAGCAGCGGCCGGTAGAACAGCTTCTCATGCAGGCCGCGGACGGCCACCAGCTGGCGGCGCCGGTCGGCCTCGAACTGCTCCAGGGCGCCGGCCTGCGGCGTGTCCCGGTGGCCGAGGGTGCGGGCCAGCCAGCGCCGCGCCTCCTGCCCGGCCGGGATGGTGTGGGTGCGGCGCTCGTTGGCCAGCTGGAGGCGGTGCTCGACCAGCCGCAGGAACCGGTAGGCGCCGGCCAGCCGGGCGGCGTCGGCCCGGCCCACGAACCCGGCGGCGGTGAGCCGGTCCAGGGCGACCAGGGTCGACCCGGACCGCAGGCCCGGGTCGTGGCGGCCGTGGACCAGCTGGAGGAGCTGCACGGCGAACTCGATGTCGCGCAGCCCGCCCGGGCCGAGCTTGACCTGCCGGTCGCCGCCGGCCCTGGCCTTGGCCGAGGACTCGACCCGGGCCTTCATCCGCCGCACGGCCGCGACCGTCTCGGGGTCGAGCCGCTCCGGGTACACCCGGGCCGCCGCCGCCACGCAGAAGCGCCCGGCCAGCTCGGCGTCCCCGGCCACCGGCCGCACCTTGATCAGCGCCTGCAGCTCCCACGGCTGGGCCCAACGGTCCCAGTAGGCCAGATAGCTCCCCAGGGTGCGCGACAGCGGCCCGTTGCGGCCCTCGGGACGCAGGTTGGCGTCGACCTCGAAGCAGGTCCCCTCCGCGGTCACCGCCGACAGGCCGCGCATCACCCCCCTGGCCACCCGCTCGGCGGCCCGGGCGGCCGCCTCCGGGTCGGCCCCGGGCCGCGGCTCGTGGCAGAACAGCACGTCGATGTCGGACACGTAGTTGAGCTCGCTGCCGCCCAGCTTGCCCATGCCCAGCACGGCCAGGCGCATCGGCGGCGGGTGGTAGCCGGACTCGCCGGCCGCGAGCGGCAGGGCGGCCTCCAGGCAGGCGTCGGCCAGCTCGGCCAGCTCGGCCGCGGTCTCCTCGACCGCGACCTGGCCGGCCAGGTCGCGCACGGCCACCCGCAGCAGCTCGCGGCGCTTGAACCGGCGCAGCCCGTCCCAGGCCGCGGCCGCCCCCTCGGCCTCGGCGACCACGGCGATGGCCTCGGCGACCAGCTCGGCCCGGGGCCGGGGGGCGGCGAAGCGCCGGCCGTCGGCCAGCCGGTCGGCCTCGGTGGGGTGGGTGGCCAGCCAGACCCCGAGCGACCGGCTGGCCGCGACCAGGGGGACGAGGCGGCGGCGGAAGCCGAGGCGGCGCCGGAGCAGGGCGGTGAAGCCGGCCGGGTCGGGGTGGGCGGCGGCCAGCGCGGCCAGGGCCCTGGCCGCCAGCTGGGGGGCGGCGCTGGCGGCGATGTCGGCCCGCAGCCGGTTGCCGCCGGGGGCGGCGGCCGGCGGCCACGCCCCCAGGCGCTCCAGGTCGGCCGCGGCCGCCTCCGGCTCCTCGAAGCCGAGCCGGGCCAGGGCGGTCAGGGACACGGAGCTGCCTAGAGCAGCGGCAGGTAGCGCTCGCGCTCGAACGGGGACACGTACCGCTGGTAGCTGTCCCAGTCGCGGTGCTTGTTGCGCAGGAAGTACTCGAAGACGTGCTCGCCCAGGGCCTCGGCGACCAGCTCGGAACGCTCCATGGCGGTGAGCGCCTCGTGCAGGTCGACCGGGAGCGAGCGGATGCCGGCGGCGCGCAGCTCGGCCTCGGTCATCTCCTGGAGGTTGTCCCCAGCCTCGGGGGGCAGCTCGTACTCCTCCTCGATGCCCTTCATGCCGGCGGCCAGCAGGACCGCGAAGGCCAGGTACGGGTTGGCCGCCGGGTCGGGCGAGCGGACCTCGACGTCGACCCGGTCGGACCGGTAGCCGCCCACCCTGACCATGGCCGAGCGGTTGCGCTGGGCCCAGCAGACGCGGGTGGGGGCGTCGTAGCCGGGCACCAGCCGCTTGTAGGAGTTGATCCACTGGTTGGTCACGGCGGTGTACTCGGAGGCGTGGGTCAGCAGGCCGGCGATGAAGCTGCGGGCCGTCTTGGACAGGTTGGCCTCCTGCCCGGGGTCGTAGAAGGCGTTGCGGTCGCCCTCGTACAGCGACAGGTGGGTGTCCATGCCCGACCCGGCCACCCCCTCGCGCGGCTTGGGCATGAAGGTGGCGTGCAGGCCCTGCTCGAGGGCGGCCTCCTTGACCACCAGGCGGGCGCTCATGACGTTGTCGGCCATGGTCATGGCGTCGGCCTCGCGCAGGTCGATCTCGTGCTGGCTGGGGGCGATCTCGTGGTGGGACTGCATGACCGAGATGCCCATCCGCTCCAGCATGGCGATGGCGATACGGCGGAAGTCCTGGGACAGATCGAGTGCGGTCTGATCGAAATAGGAGCCGATGTCCAGCGGCCGGCCCGTCTCGGCGTCCCCGAACAGGAAGAACTCCAGCTCGGGCCAGGCGTAGACGGTGAAGCCGCGGTTGGCCGCCCGTTCCAGGTTGCGCCGCAGCACCCAGCGGGGGTCGCCGTCGAACGGCTGGCCCTCGGGGGTCAGCACGTCGCAGAACATCCGGGCCACCCCGCCGTCGCCACGGCCCGGCAGCACCTGGAAGGTGCCCGGGTCGGGCTTGGCCACCATGTCGGCCTCCTGGACCCGGGCGTAGCCCTCGATGGCCGAGCCGTCGAACTCCATGCCCCGCTCGAAGGCGCCCTCCAGCTCGGCCGGGGTGATGGCGAACGACTTGAGGAACCCGAGCACGTCGGTGAACCACAGGCGGATGAAGCGGACGTCGCGGTCCTCGACCGTCCGGAGCACGTATTCCTGCTGCTTGTCCATAGTGCGCGATGCTATCAGCCACCGCCCGCAAGCTCGGCCCGCTGCTACCCTTGGGGTCATGGAGCGGCTGCGGCTCGCGGGGGCGCAGATCAACCCGGTCGTCGGGGACCTGGACGGCAACGTCGAGCGGGTGCTGGCCGCCTACGCCGACGCCGCCGGGCTCGGCGCCCACCTGGTCGTCTTCCCCGAGCTGGCCGTCTGTGGCTACCCGCCCGAGGACCTGGTCTTCAAGCCGTCGTTCCTGGCCGCCAGCCGGGCCGCCGTCGAGCGGGTCGCCGCCCAGGTCGGCGAGGCCGCGGCCGTGGTCGGGTTCGTGGAGCCGACCCACGCCGGCCCGGCCAACGCCGCCGCCCTCTGCCACCGGGGCCGGGTCCTGGGCGTCTACCGCAAGGTGCTGCTGCCCAACTACGGGGTGTTCGACGAGGAGCGCTACTTCGTGCCCGGCGACGAGGTGCTGCTGGCCGGCTTCGGGCGGGTCGAGGTGGCGGTGACCATCTGCGAGGACCTGTGGTTCCCCTGGGGGCCGATGGCCACCGCGGTGGCCGCCGGGGCCGAGGTGGTGGTCAGCCTCAACGCCAGCCCCTACCGGCTGGAGAAGGGCGAGCGCCTCCACCCCATGCTGGCCACCAGGGCGGCCGACCACGGCGCCCACCTGTTCTACGTCGCCCAGGTCGGCGGCCAGGACGAGCTGGTCTTCGACGGCCAGAGCGCCTACTTCGACCCCCAGGGGCGGCTGCTGGCCAGGGCCGGGGCGTTCACCGAGGAGCTGCTGGTGGTCGACCTGGCCCTGGAGGAGGGGGCGACGGCCCGGCTCTCGGAGCGGCCCCGGCGGGCCCCGGCCACCGACCCCCGCCCCGCCCTGGCCGTCAGCCGGGTGCGGGTCAGCGAGCGGCTGGACGACCCCGGCCCGCCGGTGGAGCACCGCCTGACCCCGCCGCTTCCGCCCGAGGAGGAGGTCTACCGGGCCCTGGTCTGCGCCACCCGTGACTATGTGACCAAGAACGGCTTCGACACCGTCCACATCGGCCTGTCCGGCGGCATCGACTCGAGCCTGGTCGCCGCCGTGGCCGCCGACGCCCTGGGTCGCGAGCGGGTCGTCGGGGTGGCCATGCCGTCCAGCTTCTCCTCCAGCCACAGCCTGAGCGACGCCAGGGCCCTGGCCGCCAACCTCGGCATCCGGCTGCTGACCCTGCCCATCGCCGAGCCGGCCGAGGCCCTCCTGGGCGTGCTCAAGGAGCCGTTCGCCGGCACCGAGCCGGGCCTGGCCGAGGAGAACCTCCAGGCCCGGGTGCGCGGCACCCTGCTCATGAGCCTGTCCAACAAGACCGGCAGCCTGGTCCTGACCACCGGCAACAAGTCGGAGCTGGCGGTCGGCTACTGCACCCTGTACGGCGACATGGCCGGCGGGTTCGCGGTCATCCGCGACGTGCCCAAGACGCTGGTGTACGCCCTGGCCCGCTGGCGCAACGGCGCCGGCATGGTCATCCCCCAGCCGGTGCTGGACAAGCCGCCCTCGGCCGAGCTGCGCCCCGGCCAGCTCGACACCGACTCGCTGCCCCCCTACGAGGTCCTCGACCCGATCCTGGAGGCCTACATCGAGGACGACGCCAGCGTCGACGAGCTGGTCGCCAAGGGGTTCGACCGCGACACCGTGGCCGAGGTCGTGCGCCTGGTCGACGGGGCCGAGTACAAGCGCCGCCAGGCCCCGCCGGGGCCCAAGATCACCGGCCGCTCCTTCGGCAAGGACCGCCGCCTGCCGATCACCAACCGGTTCCGCGGCGCGACGCATCCGGCCCGCTGATCGGGCACACTAGGGGTGTCCAGGAGACCCGCGCAGCGGGCTTCGAGGAACTCTTCGAGGAGGCCGCCATGCCGGTGACCCCTGCCGACCTCGCCGTCTGGAAGCAGCGGCGGGAACGGTTCGTGATGCTGACCGCCTACGACGCCCTGACCGCGCGCGTGCTCGACGAGGCGGGCGTCCCGTTGCTGCTGGTCGGCGACTCGGTCGGCAACAACGTGCTCGGGTATGACACCACCATCCCGGTGACCATGGAGGAGGCGCTGGTCTTCACCGCCGCGGTCGCCCGCGGGGCCTCCGAGGCCCTGGTCGTGGCCGACCTGCCCTTCGGGGCCTACCAGGCGTCGCCCGTCCAGGCCGTCGGCAACGCCGCCCGGCTGGTCAAGGCGGGCGCCAACGCGGTCAAGCTGGAGGGCGGGCGCCGCTCGGCCAAGGCGGTACGGCGGATGACCCAGGCCGGCATCCCGGTCATGGGGCACCTCGGCTACACCCCCCAGTCGGCCAACGCCTTCGGCCGCAAGGTGGTCAGGGGCCGCGGTGCCGAGGGCGACGAGCTGCTGGCCGACGCCCTGGCCCTCCAGGACGCGGGCGTGTTCGCCATCGTGCTGGAGGCGGTCCCGGCCGAGCTGGGGACGCGGATCACCGAGGCCGTCGAGGTGGCCACCATCGGGATCGGCGCCGGGCTCGGCGTCGACGGCCAGGTGCTGGTGATCACCGACCTGCTCGGCCTGACCCCGGACCCGACCCCGCGCTTCGTCAAGCGCTACGCCGACCTGCGGGCCGTGATCACCGAGGCGGCCGGCCGGTTTGCCAAGGACGTCGCCGAGGGCCACTATCCGGCCCCCGAGCACCAGTACCACTGACCCGGGGCCAACCGCGTCCGTCGATTTCCGGATCGTTGCCGGAACAACTAGATTCCGGCCCGTGTTGTGGGGGCAATGTGCCCGAGCACCTGTCCCGAGGAGGAGACAACCATGACCGAGCAGGTCGGTACGACCCCCGGAAGTCGCGTCGTCGACGGCCGCGTGGTCCCCGAGGTCGGCGTCTGGGAGATCGACCCGTCCCACCAGGCCTTCGAGTTCGTGGCCCGGCACCTGATGGCCAGGGTGCGTGGCCGGTTCCCGGGTGTGACCGGTGCCGCCACCATCGCCGAGCGGCCCGAGGACTCCACGCTGGAGATCGAGATCGACGCCAACACCATCGACACCAAGGACGAGACGCGCGACGCCCACATGCGGTCGGGCGACTTCTTCGGGGTCGAGGAGCACCCGAAGATCACCTTCCGCAGCACCGGGGTGCGGCCCGGTGACGGCGAGAACGAGTGGAAGGTCGACGGCGACCTCACCATCCGCGGCAACACCCGCCCGGTCACCGTGGACCTCGAGTTCCTCGGTTCCGGCCTCGACCCCTGGGGCAAGACGCGGATCGGCTTCTCCGGCGTGGTGCCGGAGGTCGACCGCGAGCAGTGGGGCCTGGTCTGGAACTCGCCCCTGGAGACGGGTGGCTTCGTGCTCGGCAAGCACGTGCGCCTGGAGATCGAGGCCGAGCTGATCAAGAAGTCTTGACTTCCTCCCCGCCCTGAAGGACGGGGATTCCTGACCGGGCTCATGCGGCACCGGCCAGGGTGGTTCCTGCTTCGTCCCCGACCGCCTGGCTTGCGCTGGGTCTTACACCGGGTCCACAGGCAGTAACGGCCAGCCCGGCCGCCAGGATGTTCTTGGCTGCGTTGAGGTCCCGGTCGTGGACCGTGCCACAGTCGGGGCAGGTCCAGGTCCGGACCTTCAGGGGTTTCGGGCCATCACGGTGGCCACACGCCGAGCACAGTTGGCTCGACGGGAACATGCGGTCGACCCTGACCAGGGTCCGCCCATACAGGTTGGCTTTGTACTCCAGCATGGCGGTGAACTGGCCCCACCCGGCGTCATGGATCGACTTGGCGAACCTCGAGCGGCCGAGACCGGCGACGTTGAGCGTCTCCACACATACCGTCTGATGCTCACGGATCACGTTGGTGGAGAGCTGGTGGTGGAAGTCCCGACGGGCGTCGGCCACCCTCGCGTGCAGACGAGCGGCGCGGAGGCGGGCTTTGTCCTGGTTCCGGCTGCCCTTGCGCTTGCGGCTCATGTTGCGCTGGGACCGGCGCAGCGCCCGCTCCCGCTGCCGCAGCCACTGCGGATTGTCGACTTTCCGGCCGTCCGACAGCGTGGCGAAGCTGGTCAGG
>Ga0209382_10003861_pt1 | contig 20522 bp, 19 predicted proteins | sample SoiMetdeltSBSDD5_FD_187599 | JGI IMG/M metagenome (GOLD analysis project Ga0209382, IMG submission 187599) | Bulk soil microbial communities from a Populus tree surrounding site in Tennessee, USA - Soil MetaG P. deltoides SBSDD5 (SPAdes) (version 2) | ecosystem: Environmental > Terrestrial >... | reverse complement strand
CGGGAACCGGCGGCCTTTTCACGAGTTGGGCTACGTTGTACACCTACATGGACGATTCCGCCGCGATGGCGACGAGCACACCGGTCCGGTTGAACGGCATCTCGATCGGCAAAATCGACGAGATCAAATTCTCGGGGCTAAAAGAGAAGGGAAAGATCGTCGTCAAGCGCGCCTACAGCGACTGGGACAAGTTCCCCGACTACAAACGCGAGTTGCACGAGGCCGCCATCGAGATGATCGAGATCCCGGGCCGCGGCTATTCGGGCAAGAACTCCGCGGACATCCGCATGGCCGTCGACGCCATGGACATGTGCTGGTCCAAGGACCACATCGACCTCTTCGTCATCGCCTCCGGCGACTCCGACTTCTCGCCGTTGGTCTCGAAACTGAAGGAGAACGACAAGTACGTGATCGGCTGCGGCGTGAAGAATTCGTCGAGTAACCTGCTGATCGACAACTGCGACGAGTTCATCTTCTACGAGGACCTTGTGCGCGGCGTGGCCAAGGCGCCGACGGTCGCGTTCCAGGACAAGAAGAAGGCCGAGGTGTTCAAGCTGCTCATCGACTCGATCAAGGCGTTGATGCGCGAGAACAAGGAGATCCTCTGGGGCTCGATGGTCAAGCAGACCATGCAGCGCAAGAAGCCGACCTTCAACGAGGAGTACTACGGCTACAACACCTTCAGCGACCTGCTGGAAGACGCGCAGACCAACAACATCATCAAGATCAAGAAGGACCAGAAGTCGGGGTCGTACGTGATCACGGGGTTTGCGCAAACGGCGGCCTAGGTTCCCCCGGCTGAAAGCCGGGGGCTATTGCCGTGCAGCCCGCTACGCGGGCAAGAGACGCTAGCCCCCGGCTTCAGCCGGGGGGATCTTCGCGTACACGAACAAAAACGCCGCCAGCACGAGATGGAACGCCACCGGGATCTCGTGCGTGCGGAGGATCGCGTAGCGCACGATCATCCCGACCGCGTACAACGTCGCGAACACGTTCACGAAGATCGCGAGGCGGCGTGACGGCGGTTTGCGGATCATGAACAACATCAGCGCGATGATCGCGATCTGCGCCGGCAGGAGCAGCGGATAGGGCAGCAATCCCGAGTACCACGCCTCCATCGGCGGGAGCCACGCCGGCGTGAAGAGGACGACGATCAGTTGTCCGAGGACGCGCAGGACGAACAATGCGAGAAGAACGCGCACGCGTCATTAGAATACGCGGCGTGTCCGCACTCCAGAACCGAGCTCACTATCCCGCGCTGGTCATCGGCACCGGCATCGCCGGCCTGACCACCGCGTTCACGCTGGCCGCGGCCGGCATCAAGGTGCTGCTGGTCACGAAGGCCACTGACCCTGCGGACTGCAACACGTCGTGGGCGCAGGGCGGGATCATCTACGAGGGCGAAGACGACACGCCGGCGAAACTGATCAGCGACATCGTCCGCGCCGGTGCGGGGATCTCGAACGAAGAAGCGGTGCGGTTCCTCGCCGTCGAAGGGCCGCGTGTCGTGAAGCAGCTGCTGCTCGACAAGGTGCACGTCCCCTTCTCGACGACGGACGAGGGCGAGCTCGATCTCACGCAGGAGGGCGCGCATTCGGTGCCGCGCATCATTCACGCCGGCGATGCGACCGGGCGCGCGATCGAGACGTCGCTGCTCAATCGCGTGAAGTCGGAGCCGAACATCACGCTCGCCACCGACGTCACGGCAATCGACCTTCTCACCACGCATCACCACCCGCTCGACATCCAGGTGCGCTACCGCCTCGGCAACGAGTGCGTCGGCGCGTATCTGCTCGACAACCAGACGAACGACGTCTACACGATCTTCGCGGACTACACGGTTCTCGCGACAGGCGGCATCGGCCAGATCTACCTGCACACGACCAACACGCGCAACTCCCTCGGCGACGGCGTCGTGATGTCCCATCGCGCGGGAGCGCGGATCATCAACGCGGAGTACGTGCAGTTCCACCCCACCGCGCTCGCGGACAAGAAGGCCAATCACTTCCTGATCTCCGAGGCGTTGCGTGGCGAGGGGGCGCGGTTGCGCAATCAGGGCGGCCAGTACTTCATGGAGCGTTACTCGCCGGAACAGAAAGACCTCGCGCCGCGCGACATCGTGGCCCGCGCGATCGTCGAGGAGATGACGCGCAACAAGGAAGAATTCGTCTACCTCGATCTCGCGAATTACTACCACGGGCCGCAGCCGATCGCGGAGCGCTTCCCGAACATTCGCAAGGCCTGTCTCGACATCGGTGTCGACATCGAGAAGGACCCGATTCCGGTCGTTCCCGCCGCGCATTACTTCTGCGGCGGCGTGCTCGTGAACACGTTCGGGCAGACGACGCTGGCGCGGCTTTACGCGGTCGGCGAGACGTCGTGCTCCGGTCTGCACGGCGGCAATCGCCTCGCGTCGACGTCATTGCTCGAGGGACTCACGTGGGGCTATTACGCGGCGCAGTCGATCCGCGAGAAGATCGCGACACCGGCGTCAAGCGCTTCATCGTCCGCGCAGCGCGCGTACTCGTCGCTGCCTCCCGGCAACGGCTCGTTTCCGGACACGCTGCTCACCACGATTCCCGACTGGCAGCCGCCCGGCCGCGAGAACCTCGAGGATCCCGCGCTCATCCTGCAGGACTGGACGATCATCCAGCACACGATGTGGAACTACGTCGGCATCGTGCGCACGTACGAGCGTCTGAAGCGCGCCCTCGCGGACATGCACCACCTCGGCACGCGCCTCACGAAGTATTACCACGAGTCGACGATCAGCAAGTCGATCGTGGAGCTCTTCCACGGGCAGCAGATGGCGACCATCGTCGCGAACGCGGCGATCCGAAATCCGCGGTCGATCGGCGCGCATTTCCGGAAGGATTGAGTCGGCACGGCCGACAGCGCTGGTTGCCCAAGGCCGATGCACGCGCGGGCGCCAAGTCGGTTTGCGCCCCGCGAAAAACTCAGCACTGCCGAAAGGATTGACGGGCCCAACTTCCGAACGTATGCTGATATAGCATAACGTTATTAGGAGAGTGACCCGATGCGTCGTTCGGTCGTTTTGGCTGCTTTGACGTTGCTGTTCCCGCTCTGCGTGTCCGCTGATCACGGGCAATACACGATCTCTCCCGCGCTCGGTCCGGTGTCCGGAGGAACGAAGGTCACGATCAGAGGCCACTTCGCCTCGTGGCCATACTCCCTCGAGTTCGGAGAAAACGTCTGGGTCACGACCACTCGCGTCGACAAAGACACGCTGACGGCGATCACGCCCGAGCATCTGCCCGGAGTCGTCGAAGTGACCATCTGGGAAGACGACGTCTATTTCGACACCGACATCACGTTCGAGTTCACCGGCAATGCAATGCGCGAGCAGTACCTGTTGCCTGTATTCGTCGAGCCGGTGAAGGGCGCGTTCGGCTCGGAGTTCCGCACGGAGCTGCGCGGCCTGAACACCTCCCCGAACCAACCGATCGACCTCTGGGGACTGGAGATCGCGTGCCGATTCACGCCGCCGGTCTGCAACTGGCTCGAGGAGTCGATGGTGCAATTGCAGCCGATCGTGGGCGGCGCGGACCTGCTCGACTACAGCGTGTACCAGACGGGGACTCCGGGGCGCTTCCTCGAAGTGCCGCGCGAACGCGTGGAAGATCTCTCGCTGACGCTGCGCGTCTACGACACGAGCCGTTCAGCCGAGAACCGCGGCACGGAGATTCCGATCGTGCGCACCAGCGACTTCCGCCGCAAGCCGTTCGCGCTCCTCGGCGTTCCGCGCGATCCGCGCTTCCGAAACACGTTGCGCCTCTACGCGACCGGTCCGACGACGGTGAGAGTGTCGAACGACGTCGACTTCGAACCGCACACCCTGACGTTGCCGGCTGGAGAACACGTGTTCGATCCGGCGTACGCGCAATTCACGAACTTCCCGACGGGCAACGGTGCGATGCGCGTCTACATCGAGCCCGCCGAGAACGGACCGGCGGTGTGGGGATTCATCAGCGTCACGAACAACGACACCCAGCACATCACGACGATCACGCCACGATGACCCGACACCGACGAGGAGGCCTCCCGGTCGGTCGCTCCTAGAACAGATCGCGCTGCTTGCGCGCGGCGCTGATGGGGTACTTGAGGTGCTCGTACGCCGTGCGGCTGGCGACTCGGCCGCGCGGCGTGCGCTGCAGGAATCCGATCTGAATCAGGTACGGCTCGAACAGGTCCTCGATCGTGCCGCGGTCTTCGCCGACCGATGACGCGAGCGCGTTCACTCCGACGGGACCTCCGCCGAAGCGCTCGATGATCGTCGTCAGGAGCTTGCGATCGATCTCGTCGAGGCCGTATTCGTCGACTTCGAGCATGCCCAGCGCCTCGCGCGCGATCGCGACGTCGATGCGTCCCTCGTGACGCACCTCCGCGAAGTCGCGCACACGGCGCAGCAGGCGATTCGCGATGCGCGGAGTGCCGCGGGAGCGGCGCGCCATCTCCACCGCGGCCGCCGGATCGATCGGAATGCCGAGGATGTCGGCGGAGCGGCGGACGATGATCGTCAGCGAGTCGACGTCGTAGAAATCGAGGCGGTGCACGATGCCGAAACGCGCGCGCAGCGGCGCGGTGAGCAGGCCCGCGCGCGTCGTCGCGCCGATGAGCGTGAACCGCGGCAACTCGAACTTCATCGTCCGCGCTGCCGGCCCTTGTCCGACCACCAGGTCCACGTGAAAGTCCTCCATCGCGGAATAGAGGATTTCCTCGACCATCGGAGACAGGCGGTGGATCTCGTCGATGAACAGCACGTCGCCGGCCTCGAGGTTCGTGACGATGCCGACGAGGTCTCCCGGTTTTTCGAGCGCCGGACCGGACGTGGTGCGCAGACTCGCGTTCATCTCATTGGCGACGATGTTCGCGAGCGTGGTCTTGCCGAGACCGGGAGGTCCGAAGAGCAGGAGATGATCGAGCGTCTCGCCGCGGTTGCGCGCCGCGGTCAACGAGATCTCGAGGTTCGCCTTCACCTTGTGCTGGCCGATGTATTCGCGCAGCAGCTTCGGGCGAAGAGAGAGCTCGGTCTGAAGATCATCCTGGTCGGGCGTGGCAGCGAGGATGCGGTCGTCGGTCACTGGATTCAGTTTATCCCGAGCGCGAGAGACCTCTGCAGCGCCGGCAGCGTGATCGTAATCGCCGTCCCCTCCCCTTCGCTCGACGTCACATCGATCTTGCCGCCGTGCTCCTGCACGATGCGGTACGAGATGGCCATGCCCAGGCCCGTGCCGGAAGGGAAGTTCGTGCGGAATGGCTGGAAGAGGCGCTGCAGATCGGCGTGCGACATGCCGCGTCCGCTGTCGGTGAAGATGATGTGGTACGACAAGTCGTCAACGCTCGTGCGCACCGTGAGCACGCCGCCCTTCGGCATCGCGGCGACGGCATTGCGGGCGAGGTTCCAGAACACCTGCCGGATCTGATCGGCGTCGCCGACGAGCTGATACGACGGCGGCAGGATCTCGCGGCGGATCTCGTGGAGCTCGTGGAGCTCGGGCGAATTGGCGAGCAGGTCGAGCGTCTCGGCGAGACTCGCCGCGACGTCGAACTCCGCGGCGCGTTTCTCCTGCGGCCGCACGAAGCGGAGAAAGTCGGAGATGGATTTGTTCAATCGCTCCGATTCCTTCAGCACGATGGACATGAGCCGCTGTTCCTGCGGCGTCAGCGACTGCGATTTCTTCAGCACCTGAACCGAGCCGGCGATCGCGGCGAGCGGATTGCGAATCTCGTGGGCGATGCCGGCCGACAACTCACCCACCGCCGCCATCCTGTCCTTCAAACGCACCTCGGACTCGAGTTTCTTGACGTCGGTCAGATCCTGAAAGATGACCGTGTAGCCGTAGAACTTTCCGTCGAGCGTGCTGAGGGGACTGATGGCGAATCCGATGCTGCGGCGCTCGCCGCCGGGACCGAAATGATCGGTCTCCCTCCGCACGATCGAGCCGGTGGCCAGCTCCTCGCGCGCGACGTCCCACTGCTCCTGCGTGAAGAAGCCGAGCTCCGTCACGTGACGGCCCAGCATCGTCATCGGCTCGGCGCGGAGGATGCTCGCGCCCGCGGGATTGACGAACGACGCAGTGCCGGATGACGAGAGCGTGACCAGTCCGGAAGGGATCGACTCGACGACGTTCTGATTCAACGCGCGGAGCTCGGCCAGGTTCTGGCGGTTCGCATCGAGCTCGCGCGATGTGCGCTGGAGCTGTTCGGAGACGTACGAGGTGAGCAGCGCGGTCGCGTAGAAGCCGGAGAAGTTCGCGGCCATGTTGAAGTAGAGCCGCGACGACGTCCACGCCCCCGGCAGGAACATCGACTGTTCCGGCAGAGGCAGCACGCCGTAGTACATCAGGTCGACGAGCACGCCGTAGAAGATCGAAGCCGCGGACGCCGCCAGCAGTCCGCCGCGCCGGTAGAGCAGCATCGCCGCGGTGATGACGGAGACGAGGTACAGAAACGAGAACGGCGAGTCGAGGCCGCCGGTGAAGTAGACCAGCAGCGTCTCCACGCCGAGGTCTCCGCCGGTCTGCAGGGCGAGATTGAGGTTGCGCGAAGGGAAGGTGAACGCGAGGCCGATGTATGCGAGCGTGAGCGCGTAGGTCGCGCCCACGACGACGTAGAGATAGTCGAGCGGCAGGACTTCGCGGATCGTGTACTGGATGATCAGCGACGCCAGCAGGAGCGTGGTGACGACCACGACCCGGACGGCGATGAGCATCCGGACGTCGTTTGACATGGCTTGAACGTAGGGCGTGGCTTCAGCCCGCCTCCCCCGGGGAGGGGCGGGCTGAAGCCACGCCCTACGTCTTCTTATCCAATCTGTCCGATCAGCGTGAACATCGGCATGTACATCGCGATGACGATGCCGCCGATGGCGACGCCGAGGAACGCGATGAGCACCGGCTCGAGGAGCTTCATCAGACCGGCCACGGCGACGTCGACTTCCTCTTCGTAGAAGTCGGCGATCTTCGAGAGCATGGTGTCGAGTGCGCCGGTTTGCTCCCCGACGGCGATCATCTGCACGACCATGGTCGGGAAGACGTCCGTGTCGCCGAGCGGCTCGCTGATGGTCTTGCCCTCTTCGACGGACTTGCGCGTGGCCATGATCGCGTCTTCGACGACCGAGTTGCCCGCGGTGCGCGCCGTGATCGACAGGCCGTCGAGGATCGGCACGCCCGAGGACGTGAGCGTGGCCAGCGTGCGGCAGAAGCGGGCCACGGCGATCTTGCGCAAAAGGATCCCGATGATCGGAGCCTTGAGCAGCAGGCCGTCGAGGACGCGCTTGCCCTTGTAGGTCTCGTGGTACTTCTTGATCGAGAACCATCCCGCGACGAACAGGATGCCCATCAGCCACCAGAAGTCGGCGATGAAGTTCGAAAGCGCGATGACGATGCGCGTCGGCATCGGCAGCTCCGCGCCGAGACTCGTGAACAGCGCTGCGAAGACCGGGATGACCTTCCAGAGAATGACCGCGACGACGATGCAGGCGATGCTGATGACGGCGACCGGGTAGATCATCGCCGACTTCACCTGAGAGTTCAGCTTGACGGCCTTCTCGATGTAGTTCGCGAGACGCTGCAGGATCGTGTCGAGGATACCGCCCGCCTCACCGGCGGCGACCATGTTCGTGAAGAGGTCGTTGAAGACCTTCGGATGTTTGCGCATCGAGTCGGCAAGGTTCGAGCCCGACTCGACGTCTTGGCGGATCTGGATGAGCACCCGCTTGAAGGTCTTGTTCTCCTGCTGGTTGCCGAGGATCTCGAGACACTGCACCAGCGGCAGGCCGGCGTCGATCATGACCGAGAACTGGCGAGTGAAGATGGCGATCAGTTGAGGCGAGACGCCTCCGCCGAACTTCGGCAGAGCGATCTCCTTCCCCTTCTCCTTGACCGCGGTGACGACGATCTGCTGGCGCCGCATCATGGCGATGACGGTGTCTTTCGAGTCCGCCACCTGGACGCCGGTCTGCGTCTGCCCGTTCCTCGCTGTGCCCTTCCACTCGAATGTCGGCATATGTCCTCCACACACCCGGACGGGCGAAAGGCCCGTCCTACGTTACGCGGGTCGACTCGGCCTCGATGCGCTGATCGTCCCCGTCGGTCCCTGCGGGACCAGCGCGCCGGCGCCGCGAGAGATCATCTCCTGCAGCTCGTCGGGATTCGACGACCGCGATAGAGCGATCTGCAGCGTGATCAGCTTCTTGAAGTACAGCGTCGCCAACGACTGATTAAATGTCTGCATTCCGTACTTGGTCTGGCCGGTCTGCATCATCGAATAGATCTGATGGACCTTGTCCTCGCGGATCAGATTGCGGATCGCGGCGTTCGGGACGAGGATCTCCATCGCCATCACGCGGCCCTTGCCGTTGGCCTTCGGCAGCAGCGCCTGGCAGAGGATGCCCTCGAGCACAAACGAGAGCTGCGCGCGGATCTGCGGCTGCTGGTGCGCGGGAAAAACGTCCACGATACGGTTGATGGTCTGCGCCGCCGAGTTCGTGTGCAGCGTGCCGAAGGTGAGGTGGCCGGTCTCGGCGATGCGCAGCGCGGACTCGATGGTCTCGAGGTCGCGCATCTCGCCGATGAGCACCACGTCGGGATCCTGACGGAGCGCGCTCTTGAGCGAGTTTCCGAACGAGTGCGTGTCCGCATGCAGCTCGCGCTGGTTGACGATGCAGTTCTTGTGTTGATGGAGAAACTCGACAGGGTCCTCGATGGTGATGATGTGCTCGTGGCGCTCGCGGTTGATCTTGTCGATCATCGCGGCGAGCGTCGTCGACTTGCCCGAGCCGGTCGGACCGGTGACGAGCACCAGGCCGCGCGGCTTGTTGCAGATCTCCTCGACCACGGGCGGCAGACCGAGCTCCTTGAATCCGAGGATCTCGTACGGAATCTGCCGGTAGACGGCGGCGGTGGCGCCGCGCTGGTTGAAGATGTTCGCGCGGAAGCGCGCCAGTCCTTTGATGCCGAAGGAGAGGTCGAGCTCGAGGTTCTCTTCGAAGCGGTGCTTCTGCGCGTCGGTGAGGACCGAGTACGCGAGCTGCTTGGTCTCCGGCGCCGTCAGCGGCGGCATGTCGAGCGGCACGAGCTTGCCGTCGATCCGGATCTGAGGCGGCGAGTTGGTCGTGACGTGCAGGTCCGAGCCGCCGCGCTCGACCATCGTTTTCAGCAGTTGATGCAGAGTGACGGCCATTGGTTCTCCAAGTTTGCAGTTGACAGTTTGCAGTTGGCAGGAGCGCCACCGGCTCTCCTGTCTACTGCCAACTGCAAACTGCCAACTATCTTCATCCCACCACGGTCTCGCGAACCACTTCTTCCACGGTCGTTACACCGTCTTTGATTTTAACCAAGCCTGAGCGCCTGAGCGTGATCATGCCGTTCTCGATCGCTTTGCGCTTGATGTCGATGGCCGTGCCGCCGGAGAGGATGAGGTCGCGAATGTCGTCGTCGATGACCATCACCTCGACCAGGCCGACGCGGCCTTTGTAGCCCGTGTTGTTGCACTTCTCGCAGCCGCGGCCTTTGTAGATCGAGAAGGTCCCGACTTCCTCTTTCCGGTAGCCGAGGTTCGCCACCGCCTGCGGCGACATGTCCACGGCCTCCTTGCAGTTCTGGCAGATGCGGCGCACGAGGCGCTGCGCGGCGATGAGCTGCGTGGCCGTCGCGACGAGGAACGGCTCGATCCCCATGTTCATGAGGCGGTTGATCGTCGACGGCGCGTCGTTCGTGTGCAGAGTCGAGAGCACGAGGTGTCCCGTGAGCGCCGCCTTGATCGCGATCTCCGCGGTCTCGAAGTCGCGGATCTCGCCGACGAGGATGATGTTCGGGTCCTGACGCAGGAACGAGCGGAGCGTCGCGGCGAAGTTCAGCCCGATCGCCTCCTTCATCTGCACCTGGTTGATCCCCGGCAAGTTGAACTCCACCGGATCCTCGGCGGTCATGATGTTCACTTCGGGCGAGTTGACCTTCGAGAGCGCCGAGTAGAGCGTGTTCGTCTTGCCCGAGCCGGTCGGCCCGGTGACGAGCACCATCCCCCACGGCTTGAAGATCGCCTCCTCGAAGCGCGTCAGCGACTCGGGCTCGAAGCCGAGCTTGGTCATGTCGAGGCGGAGGTTGTCCTTGTCGAGAAGTCGCATGACGATCTTCTCGCCGAACAGCGTCGGCAGGACCGAGACGCGGAAATCGAGCTCCTTGTTCCGGTCCTCGAGCTTGATCTTCAGCTTGATGCGGCCGTCCTGCGGAAGACGCTTCTCGGCGATGTCGAGCTTCGCCAGGATCTTCATGCGCGAGGTGATGGCGTCTTTCAGCTTCAGCGGGGGGTTCATGATCTCGTAAAGAATCCCGTCGATGCGGAAGCGGACGCGGTACTCCTTCTCGTACGGCTCGACGTGGATGTCGGACGCCCCGCGCTTGATGGCGTCGGTGAGGATCAGGTTGCAGAGCTTGACGACAGGCGCTTCCTCGGCCGAGTCGGCGAGGGCGTTGACGTCCATCTCCTCGTCTTCCTCGAGGACCTCGAGGTCGGCGCTCTCCTGCGTCTGAAGGTCTTCCATGACCTTCTTCAGCTCGAGCGAGGAGGTGGTGCCGTAGTAGCTGTCGATGGCCGCCTTGATCCCCAGCTCGGAGGCCACGACCGGCTCGACGTTGTAGCCGGTCATGAACTTGATGTCGTCCATGGCGAAGACGTTCGTCGGATCGGCCATGGCGATGGTGATCGTGGCGCCGGTCTTGTTGACCGGGAGGATGTTGTATTTGCGGGCGACGTCACCCGGGATGAGCTTGATGACGCTCGCGTCGATCTCGAAGTGCTGGAGGTTGATCGAGGGGACGCCGAACTGCTGGCTGAGACACTCGGTGATGTCCTCTTCCGAGACGAAACCGAGCTTGATGAGCGTTTCGCCCAGCTTCCCGCCGGTCTCCTTCTGTACGCGCAGCGCTTCCTTGAGCTGATCCTGGGTGATCAGGCTCGCTTTGGTGAGCAACTCACCGAGACGAACACTCATAGGTCTTTCTTAGAGCTCCTGACCGAATGGGCGAGTGTACCACCCGTTACTTTTTGGCTTCGACCAGCGTGGGTGGATCGGCGGAGGTCACCCCGGCCGTGACTCCTCTGAGGGTGGCAGTGATCGCTCCGACTTTGACTTCGGTGCGAATCCGTACCGGTAACTTCCTCTCGTCGTCGGTGTACCAGATGAAGAGGCGCTCCTCGCGCTCGACGCCGTTACTCGTCATCCGCGGCTCGACGCGCACGCAATTGAACTTACCCGCGGGAGTCGTGACCTTCTCCCTCCGCACGGAGCGCGCGCTGACGGAGTAGAACTTCCCGTCCGCGATCACCCCGAACGCGTGGACCTTGCCGGGCGTGAGGTCGTACATGCGCAGGTGATAGATGAGCGAGATCGGATCGAAGACCGGCCGCGGCACCGGCACCTTCTTCACTTTCTTGCGCGTGCGCGTGGCGACGCCGTCTTCCACGACCGTGACTTCTTCGATCTGATCGCCATCCTCGTCGAGGCGCTTCACGTAACGCAGCGTGGAGAAGTCGTCGCGGGCGATGGTGGTCTCGATCTCGTCGCGGACCTTGAAGATCCGCGAGAACGACGGACTCGACCTCGCAACGGAAGTGATGCGGTAGGTCGCGTCGCCGGACGGCGAAATGGTCATCCGCGCGGTTCCACCGGTGATCTTCAGCCAGGTGAGGTTGTAGTCGAGGGTCTCTCCTTCGACGAACTTCTGCTCGACAGGGGAGGCGAAGACTTGTGCCGCGAGGATCGCGGCGAGGATGAAGTTCACTCCGCGAGCACCCTTCCGAGGGTTTTCATGACCTCTTCAACAGAAATCGATTCCATTGATTTCGTCGCGCGAAAACGATCGATGACATGCTCGGGCTGGCCATACGGACCGTTGCGGCGCGGGTCGGTCGGCCCGTACAGGCCGACGACCTTCGTACCGAGGGCGTCCGCGAGATGAAGCGGGCCGGTGTCGCCGCCGATGACGGCCTCGGCCTTTTGCAGGATCCACGCGAGCTCGCGCAGGTTCGTCGGAGGAGCAACGCGCGCTCCGATCGCCTCGGCGAGCTCGCGCTCGCCAGGTCCCCAGACGGCGAGCGCCTTCGGGCCGATTCGTTTCGCCAGGTCTCGAAAGTGCGGCCAGATCTTGTTGGCTTTGCCGGCACCCGGGAGGAGGACGATCGAGTTGTCGTAACCGGGCACTTCTCGAGGGAAGAGTTGCCAGTTGCCCGTTGCCCGTTGCCCGTAGAGTTTCGTGGCTTGTGCGAGCTCGAGGTTCTGGTCGACGACGTGCTTTGTCGTGTCGACGTTGATCTTGCGATTCGTGAAGAGGAGCGAGGGCTTTTCACGGACTGCGCGTTTGTCGAAGCCGTAGCGCAATCTTGCGCCCGAGAGCCATCCGAAGATCGCGGACTTGATCAGTCCCTGAAAATCGATCGACTCATCGACCGTGCGCATGCGCCCGATCGCGTCGATCGCGGCGCGCGGCTCGCGCGTCCACTTCTTCATCCGCACCGGAATCGTCTTCACCTCGGCGACGATCTCCACGAGCTCCGCGTACGGCGCCTCGACGACCCAGGTGATCTCCGCCTGCTCGCGGAGCGACAGGACGGCAGGAAGCGTGTGAATGACGTCGCCGAGGGCGGAGAGACGCAGGACGAGGAGGCGCTTCATCGGCGCATTTTTTCGAGAACAGCGGATGTCGAATGGTCTTTCGGATCGCCGACGATGACGACCTTCCCGCCGTACGCCCGCACGAGCTCCCCCTCGGGCACCGACTCCGCGGTGTAGTCCGTCCCCTTGCACTGAAAGTCGGGCTTCAACGTCTGCAGCAACCGCCCCGGACTCTTCTCGTCGAAGATCGTGACGTAGGAGACGCCGCGAATCGCAGAGATGATCTCCGCGCGCTCATCCTGCGGCATGACCGGACGCCCCTCGCCTTTCAGCATGCGCACGGAATCGTCGCCGTTCACACCAACAACCAGCACGTCCGCGACGCGCGCGGCATCCTGCAGATAGCGGATGTGACCGACGTGAAGCAAGTCGAAGCAGCCGTTGGCGAAGGCGATGGTCCTGCCCGCCGTGCGCTCGGATTCGAGAGCATCGAGGAGCTGGGATTCGGTGAGGATGGGGGCGTTCATGAGTCAGTCAATCAACTCTTCATCTCTCTCGATCGCGTGACTCACCTCTTCGTTCGATGCCGTTGCGGTGCCCATCTTCATCACCACGATCCCGCCCGCGTAATTCGCGAGCTTCGCGGCCTCGGCGAACGACGCGCCGGCGGCGAGTGCGAGAGTGAACGTCGCGATGACCGTGTCGCCAGCGCCGGTGACGTCGGCGACCTGGTCGGTGCCGAATACGGGAAAAAGCAAGGGTTCGTTGTGATCGCGCTCGAGCAGCGCCATGCCGCGACTGCCGCGCGTGATCAGTACGGCCTCGCAGTCGAGACTCTGCTGCAGCGTCAGCGCAACCTCGCCGATCTTCGCCTCCTCGCCGTTCCACAGCGACGTGCCCGCCGCGGCTGCGGCTTCCTCTTCGTTCGGAGTCGCGGCAGTGATGCCGGGATAGTCGAGCAGGTTGTAGCGCGAGTCGAGTGTGACCGGCCGATTGCGCGCGTACTGCGTCAGCGTCGCCACGAGCTGCGGCCGCGCGATGCCGTAGCCGTAATCGCTCACGAGCGCCGCGTCGCAGACCGACATCTGCTCACGAAGGAGCGCGCCGAATTGCGACAGCTCCTCCTCGGTCATCTCGAACTTGTCTTCGATGTCGTAGCGGACGATCTGTTGGCGGCTCGCGTGCGGCATGCCGCCGAGGATGCGCACTTTGGTCGGCGTCGCGTAGCGATCGGCGCGAAGGATTCCGCTGCAGTCGATCCCTTGCTCGCTCAGTTTCACGATGAGCGTGTGGCCGGGGATGTCGTTGCCCAGCACCGACACCGGAACGGGCAAGCCGCCGAGGGAGAAGATGTTGTTGATGGCGTTGCCGGCGCCGCCGAGGAGGATGTCGTCGCGGTACTGGCGGAGGATGAGCACCGGGGCCTCGCGCGAGATGCGCTTCGGCGTCCCGTAAATGAAGCGGTCCGCTACGATGTCTCCGTAGACGACGACCAGCTTTCCCTTCATTGCCTCCGTGAGCTGGAGCAGGCGGGAGCGCGAGAACACGGGGCGCAGTCTAAACGATGAACGATGAGCGATGAACGATGAACCAGAAGCTGGTCGAGGGCGAGGATTTCTATTACGAAGGACCCTTCCTCGTGTTCACGGAGAAGTTCCTGCGCGAACGCGGGTACTGCTGCGAGTCGGGGTGCCGGCATTGCCCGTACGGATATCGTCGCGACCGACGCAGGGATGAGCCTGTCCGTGACGAGGAGGGCAACTAGCCCCCGGCTTCAGCCGGGGGCTATTGATCTTCCGCCTTCATCCTTTCGCCTTCATCCTTCGGCGGAGTGAGGTCGGCTTCGCTGAGCTCCGTCTTCTCCGGCTCGGTCAGCACGTTCTCGACGTCGATCAGCAGATAGACCTCGTCGCCATGCGGCACGACCGCGATCAGCAGCTCGCCGCGGATGCCGCGCACGAGCGGCGGCGGCGGGAGGAATGAGTCGGGCGTCAGCGTCACGATGCGGCGCACTTCGTCGACCTTCAGTCCGATCACGCCGGCGCTCGTGAGCGTGATGAGGACCAGCGGCTGTTCCACGCGCTCGGAGCGAGGATAGAGCCGCTCGCGCAGGTCGATGATCGGGATGACCTCGTTGCGGAGGACGATGATCCCCTCGACGAACGACGGCGCGGTCGGCACAGACGTCGAGCCGGTGTACTGCACGATCTGCCGCACGGCCATGATGTCGAGCACGAACGTCTCGGGACCGACGCGGAAGGTGATGAGGCGCAGCTCGGTGGCGGCCATACGCTTCGCTCGCTATCCACGCACCCGGAATTTGCGCACTTCGTCGTCGAAGCTGCGGATCGCGTCGTTGAGCAGCGTGATCGCGGCGCTCATGTCGCCCGCCGCCGAGCGGTTGTTGTCGGCGATCGAGCGCACCTGCTGCATCGTGGTGACGATCTTCTCGCTCTCCGAGGCTTGGTTTGCGGCGACCTGGAAGATTTCGTGGATCATCTCGATCATCCGCTCGGCAGCGGCGGAGATCATCCCCGAGCCCGACTTCTGCTCGACCATCGCCTGGCGCACGTACTTCGTTACCTCGCGCATCGACTCGACGGCCTTGAGGATGTGATCGGAGCCCTGCGCCTGCTGGCGCGTCGCACTGTTGATCTGGCTGACCATGGACTGCAGTCGGTCGACCGCGCGCGTGACGGTCTCACTCCCCTTCGCCTGTTCGCGCGTCGCGCCCGCGATTTCCTTGCCCATGCTCGACGCCTTCGCCGCGGAGACGAGGATGTTGTTCAGCGCCTTGCCGGCGTCGTGTGAAAGCAGCACGCCGTTCTCGACGAGCGAAGAGCCGGAGGACATCGCCTTCAGCGCGTTCTCGACCTCGTCCTGCACGGAGCGGATGAGGTTCGCGATGTCGCGCGTGGACGACGCCGTGCGCTCGGAGAGATCGCGGATCTCCGCCGCGACGACGGAGAAGCCCTTGCCGTATTCGCCCGCCTGTGCGGCGAGGATCGCGGCGTTGAGCGCGAGGAGGTTCGTCTGCTCGGCGACGTCCTCGATCACGTTGAGGATCTTGCCGATCGCGATGGAGCGCTCGCCGAGCCGCGACACGACGGTGTTCGCCTCGATCACCGATTGCCGGATCTGCTCCATCCCTTCGATCGTCTCGCGCACGGCCTTCATGCCCGACTCGGCGGCGTCGGAGACGGCGATGGCGAGGTCGTAGGAGCGCGCGGCGTTGGTCTCGACCTGCGCGATCGAGGCCGACATCTCGACCATCGAGGACGAAGTGTCGGTGACGAAGTTCGTGAGATAGACGACGTTCTGGTCGACCTCGTTGATCGACGAGACCATCTGATGCGTGGCTGAGGCGGTGTCCTCGACGGAGTTGAAGAGCGTGTCGGTGTGGCGGCTCACCTCTTCCATCGACGCGACCATCTCGAGCATCGAGGACGAGGTCTCCTCCGACGACGCGGAGAGCGCTTCGACGTTGTCGGTGATCTTCCGGACGCCGCCGTTGAGCTGATCGATGGAGTTGTATGTGTCGTCGATGACCGCGCGCTGTTCGTCGACGCGGTTGATCACGAGCTCGGAGCGCGTCTCCACGGTCTCGACGACGTTCTTGAGCTTCGACTGCGACTGCACGAGGCTCTTCACCGTCCGCTCGAGGTTCGCGGTCATGTCGTTGAAGGCACCGGCGAGGATGCCGATCTCGTCGCGCGATTCGACGCTCGCGCGTTGGGTGAGATCGCCCTTCGCGATCTGTCCGGCCGTGTCGACGAGCGCGAGGATCGGCCGCACGATGAGACGCGAGGCGAGCCACGACAACAACGTCGCCGCGAGCAGCACCAGCAGCGTCGTGCCTGCGTTCCATTTGATGAGCGACGCGATCGCGCGCTCGGCCTGGCTCTCGTTCATCAGCAGGCGGAAGTAGCCCTTCGGCTTCGCGTTCGGATTCTTCGCGTCCGCATCCGTTTCGTAGAACGGCTCGCTGTAGATGTGCAGCCCGCGCCGCGTGATCACGCCGCGCTCCCGTTCGAGAACCCGCCCCGCAAGGCCGTATTCGGGCAGCTGCGGACCCGTCGACGCGAGCACCTTGCCGTTCGCGTCGAGGAACTCCGCGTACTGCACGGACGAGTTCTTCTTCAAATCGCTGACGATCTTCTTCAGATCGTCGGTGAGACCGAAGATGACGTAGTAGCCCGCGGTGGCCTTGACCGTCTCCGCGATCGCCGAGCCCTGCTCCACGGTCAGACCGATCATGGCGCGGCGCACGACGAGATACTGGAGGACCGCGAGCAGCAACGCGACGACGACTGCCTGCAGGGCAAATGCGGTGACGAACTTCGTTCGAAGCCCCATTCGCACGCCCGTATCTTTCCGATTTGCCGCCAGCATAAGGACCGCGCGAATCATAGCCGTTCGGCTGTTCAGCGGCTATCATCCGGCCAATGCCGCTGATCCGTTGTCCGAAGTGCGACCAGGCCTACGACGTGCCGGGCGTTGTCGCCGTGCGGCTGCCGAACTCGATCGCGACCTGCCACTGCGGCGAATGGCTGTCGGGCAGCAAGGCCGCGGTGCTGGCGCGCATCGTCGACACGGAAAAGATCCGCGAGATCGATCTGAAACCGTACCGGGTCGATGCGGCGGCCGCGTCGAAAGTCGAAGCACCGCGCGAATCCCCGCCGCCGCCGTCGCGTCCGCGCTCCGTGCGCGTGATCACGCGCGGCGCATTCGACTCCGTCAACACCGTCTTCACGATCTACGAGCATCCGCTGTGGATCGGACGGAAAGCGTGTCACGTGGAGCTCGATGAAGCGGAGCTCTCGATCCGCCATTGCTCGCTCTTCGTGCGCGGCGAACAGATCGTCGTGCGTGACGCCGACTCGCACATGGGAACGTTCCTCGATGGACGCCCGATCGAAGAAGCGGTGATCGAGGACGGCGTGCATCTGCTGCGCGTCGGCTCCGCGCTGGTGAGTGTCGAGCCGACCGATCAGATCGGACTTCCCGTCGAGCCGATCACGCTCGATACGGCGACGATCACCGACGAGTCAAAACTCGCGGATAAGGTGCACGCGCAACGCGCGGCGCAGCAGGCCTCACGCGCCGTGCTCGTGTGCGTCGAAGGACCGCTCGTCGGACAGGAGTTCGAGATTCCGGCGACAGGACTCGTGGTCGGACGCGAAGGGCACGTGCGCGTGCCGGACGAGTTTCTCTCGCGCCGCCACTTCGAGCTGGTGCGCGAAGAAGACGGCGAAGTCCGCGTCCGCGACCTCGGCAGCCGCAACGGAACGTTCCTCAACACGCTGCCGGCGCGGAACACGAAAGTGCACACCGGGGACGAGATCACCGCGGGAACGAACAAGTTCAGAGTGGAGCAGCGCGCGTAACCGGTTCCACTTCCATCATTGAGCGTTGGCCGCGCCCTCGACGGTCGCTATACTCCCCGCCATTCCCGCGAAATGAAGTGACTATGCAGAGCTTCGAGTCCGCCGCCACACGGATTCTCGCGCCTCTTTCCGAGGTGCTCCAGCGACCCCTGCATCTCGTCGACAGCCAGTCCTCGGAGAGTGCGCATGCGTTCGCGGTGCGTCTGCCGATCCCGCGCGTTTCGATCGTCGCGACGGACGGACGCCCCTTCTCCGAGGTCGAGCGCCGCCTGATCCTCGAGATGTTCGACGTTCTGCGGCTCGCGGAAGAGAGCGAGGCGCGCTACGAAGAGCTCGAGCATCGGATGCTCAGTCTCCAGCGCGAGAACCTCGACCTGACCGTGAAGAATCGGTTGTTGTCCGAGGTGTCGTCGCGGGACAGCCTGACCGGCTTGTACAACCGCTGGTTCGTGATGGAGAAGATCGACACCGAGTTGAATCGCTCGCTGCGTCACGGCTCGCCGATGTCGCTGCTGATGATGGACGTCGATCACTTCAAGCGCATCAACGACACGTGGGGCCACTCCGCGGGCGATCAGGTGCTGCAGGGAATCGGCAAGCTGCTGCGCGACTGCTGCCGCGTGTACGACGTGCCGGGACGCTACGGTGGCGAGGAGTTCTGCATCGTCCTGCCGGAGACGAAGATCGGAAACACGAGCGCCGTGGCCGAGCGGATCCGTCAGAGACTCGCAGCCACCGAGCTGCAGTGCGGCGACACGTCGATCGCGGTCACGGCTTCGATCGGCATCGCGGGGATGGACACGCCGGACGAAGGCGACACACTCAGCCCGGCGGGGCTCATCGAGCGCGCGGATCGGGCGCTGTACAGCGCGAAGAACCGTGGGCGAAATCGAGTGGAAATGTGGGATTCCGCCTTACTCGACGTCGATGACGCCTCCGGGCACTGAGATTCGTGAGCCGGATCACGCTACACTATCCGCCTTCGACCTAGATTCATCGGGCAAACCAATCTCAAGACGGGGGACAAATGCGTTTCAAAACAGCTTTTGCGTTTCTTCTGATTTTCATTGCCGGCTCCGTGATGGCCGAGAAGAAGCCGGTCATGGCCGTGAACGACTTCAAAAACGAGACGTCGGCGGGATGGTGGTACGGCGGCGCCGGACGCGATCTGGCGGACATGCTCACCAACGAGCTCGCCGGCACGGGCAAATTCAAGATGGTCGAGCGCGAGAAGCTCGCCGCCGTGCTCGATGAACAGGATCTCGCCGACTCGGGCCGCGTCGCCAAGAAGACCGGCGCGAAGATCGGCAAGCTCACCGGCGCGCAGTACATCGTGACCGGCGCGCTGTCGGCGTTCGAAGAGAACACCCGCGGCACCGGCGGCGGCGTCAGCTTCCGCGGCATCAGCGTCGGCGGCAAGAAGGAAGATGCGTATCTCGCGATCGACCTCCGCGTGATCGACACGACCACCGGCGAGATCGAGTTCACCCGCACGGTGGAAGCGCGTGCATCCAGCGGCGGCCTCGCCGTCGGCGTCTACCGCGGCGGCTTCGGCGGCAACCTCGGCAAGTACGAGAAGACCCCGACCGGCAAGGCGATCCGCGCGGTCATGATGGAGATCAGCGAGTACCTGTCGTGCGCGATGGTCGACCAGGGCGACTGCATGGCCGAGTACCAGGCCAAGGAAGGCGCGCGCCGCGAGAAGACCAAGAAGTCGATCAAGCTGGATTAGTTGGCGGTTGACGGTTGGCGGTTGGCGGGAGACCGCCACACGCCCACGAGGCCGGTCCGAGAGGACCGGCCTTTTTGTTTCTGCATGGCGTGTGGAGTGCGGCAGCTATCTCTTGCGGAGAACGTCCACTCTCGAGCCACGGTGAGCTGCCGCTGTTCATCGCCGCAGCGTCGAGCTGCGGCGCCCCCCGCAGCTCGACGCTGCCTGCAAAAGAAAGCGGCAGCTGGGGGCGACCGAGCGGATACGGTGAGCGCGAGTACTCCGCTGCCGCACTCCAAATCCTTTTCGCTGTTACAACCACCCGCTCAAACTGGACCACTACCCACAATTAGGTAGTGGTCTAATTTGAGAGGCAAGTTGTAACAGCGGCTAAATGGAAGAATGTAAACGTGTTATCGCTGCGTGAACGCGTCAAACAGGATTACGCCTGCTGCCCGGATCGTAGCGCGCTCGCGGTCGGTTAGCTCGATCCCACGAACCGGCTCATCGAGCAGCCAACCAACCCGGACATTCGCCGCGCCCGCAATCCTGACGACCGTCTCAAACTGCGGATGCGCATGGGCGTCGTTGAGGATGCGAGACAGCGTCTCCGGGGCGATCTGAGCCTGCCGGGCGATGGCCGCATGCGTTGCGTGGCTGCGTTCGACCGCGAGGCGCAGGCGGTCGCGCCACAGCGTCACGACTTGTCGTCCCCGCGCTGGCGCCTCCGCTCGCGCTCGATCACGTCCGTTGCGATCCTGACGAACGCCTCGCAGAGTGCTTTCTGTAC
>Ga0209382_10003859_pt1 | contig 20532 bp, 21 predicted proteins | sample SoiMetdeltSBSDD5_FD_187599 | JGI IMG/M metagenome (GOLD analysis project Ga0209382, IMG submission 187599) | Bulk soil microbial communities from a Populus tree surrounding site in Tennessee, USA - Soil MetaG P. deltoides SBSDD5 (SPAdes) (version 2) | ecosystem: Environmental > Terrestrial >... | reverse complement strand
AATGTTTCCTGACTGATCTTTCCGGCGATTGGCTGCGGCCTGCCTTCCTTGCCGAAATTTGCCAGCAGGAGCAGAAGCCGGGCGAGCCGCTTTTCGCTCGAGTTGAACAATTGGTCGATCAAATCCTCTTCAATCCGGCTGTTTCGGTTCAGTAGATACGCCATGAACAGTTCGGAAAAGTTTGGCTCATTGTGAATGGTGGTGACCATGACCGCCTTATCCAAGCGAGTGATGACGCAGTCTTCGATCGCTGTCGTGGTTGCGATGCGCAACGGGTGGCCGTTCAGACACCCTTCGCCAAAGAACTGACCAGGCGCCAAGATTGCGACTACGGCTTCCTTGCCCTGCTCCGAAACGACCGAGAGCTTGATTTTGCCTTTTTGGATGTAGAAGACTGCGTCCGCGATCTCGCCCTGCGAGAAAACGATCTCATCCTTGCGATATGTGGCAATCGTTTTTCCCTCGCCTACTTTTGCGAGAAAAGCTTTCGGATCGAACGAGGTCTTGCCGCGCTTTTTCACGGGGCTTCCGTTTGCGACGATGGCCGATCATAGCGGATCCAGCGCCGAATTTGAAGACTTCACCTGCTTGTGTCGGTTGGAATTTGCCGGCCGTGTTGAGCGATTTTGTACAGACCGTCGAGGGTCGACCGAGGCAAGATCCGCGAGATGCAAGATTCCTTGTGGTATCGGCAGAAGGCTGACGAGTGTGCGCGGCTGGCAAGAGACGCCAGCGAGCCGCACAGGCGCCAGGCTCACGAAACCCAAGAAAAGCTGTGGATTCGAATAGCCGAGCAGATCGAAGCGAACGAGGACGCCGTTCGGAAGGCCCGATGAACGCAAACGGCATCTAAATGAACGCAGCGACGGTCGATCCCGACCGACTGCTGCTGAGCGCCGGAACGTCCTTGCGCAGCCGCGGCGTTACGGGATGGGACGCGGACCGAAGAAGCCTGCGCACTGGTTTAGGGGGGTCGACCGAGTGTTTCGCACCTTCGAGTTTCCTTCGTGGCCGCGCTACACCGCGCGGCGGGTCGCGCGGATTTTCGTCGCCAGCACTTTGTCCACGCGACGGGCGTCCATGTCCAGAACCTCGAAACGCCAGCCGTGCGAATTGAAGCTGTCGCCAACCGCCGGAATGCTGCCGAATTCGTGCAGGACGTATCCGGCGACCGTGTGATAGGGACGGCTCTCCGGGATTGGAACGACTATCAGCTCGCTAAACTCATCCACCGGCATCCATCCGGAGAGCAGATACGATCCATCTTCTCTGCGGGTGGCCGCGGGTTCGGCTGGACCTTCCTCGGTCCGGAAAACACCGACAATAGCTTCCAGAATGTCGGCCGCCGTCACGACCCCCTCGAAGTGACCGTGCTCATCGTGGATCAGTCCGATATGAACCGAGGAACCCTTCAGAATCGAAACCACGTCCAGGGCATCGGCCGAGTCGGGAATGACAGGGGCTTGCCGGACGAACTGCCGGATTTCAGGGGCTTTCCCCGCCAGGCATGCGTCGAGCAAGTCTTTCGCTTGAACAACGCCGAGCACGTTGTCGGGGTCGTTCTCATAAACGGGTAGGCGTGAATGCCTGCTCTCCACCAGCGCGGCGCGGACCGCTTCTGGGGCGTCCGCCACGTCGAGCATGTCGACCTCACGACGCGGCGTCATCACCGCGCCTACGGGTCGGTCGCCAAGACGCATGACGCCAGCGATCATCTCTTTCTCGCCCGGCTCGAGGACACCTGCCGTTTCAGCCTCCGCGATTACCGTCCTGATTTCTTCTTCAGTGATCTTTTCTTCCGCCTGCTCCCGGTGACCGAGGAGCCACAGCACCGCTTTGCCCGAAGCGTTCAGGAGTCCTACAAGCGGAGAACCGATTTTGGCGAGCATGGTCATTGCCGGCGCGACCTTGACCGCCACCGCTTCCGGATCGCGGAGCGCGATCTGCTTGGGAACCAGTTCGCCGATGATTAGCCGCAAACGTAATCGCCGCTACGACTCCTCCTAAACCAATTGCTTCGGCGAGGACCGGACCAAGTCCGATTTCCGTTAGCCACCACGCCAGACGCAACCCCAGCGTGGCGCCGGAAAAAGCTCCGGAGAGCACACCCACAAGGGTGATGCCGATCTGTACTGTGGAGAGGAATCGTCCAGGATCGGATGCGAGCACAAGCGCACGCCGCGATCCGGTGACGTCTCTGTCGACCATGACCCGGAGGCGTGCGGGACGAGATGACACGATCGCCAGTTCGGACATGGCGAGTAGACCGTTAAGGACGATCAACGCCGCGATGATTGCGAGTTCGAGAATGAGCATACGGACCCACAGGAAGTCGTCGTGACGGGACTTCGTCAGTCCGTCGGAATCAGCCCGGGGACAGTCGAGGTAGAGCGCTCCCGTACTGGGGATTCTGCTGCGGGCGAGGCTTCATCGCTCGACGTCACGGCATGCAGCTCGCGAAAGGAGATGAGCCGTCGCCTCCTCTCGTCCCAAAGAACCATGTGCACACACCGGAGACTCTGGAACAGCGTAAGGCGCCCGACGTCGGCGAGCTGCGGGTGATCCCGCAGCACGAGCGGCAGGCGGTAGTAGGGGATTCGGCTACACAGGTGGTGGACGTGGTGCACGCCGATATTGGCGGTGAACCAGCGCAACACGCTCGGCAAATCATAGTGTGAGCTGCCCTGCAGCGCCGCGCGGTGAAAATTCCAGCCCTCGTCATCGGCCCAGAAAGTGTCCTCGAACTGGTGCTGGACGTAGAATAGCCACACTCCGATCGATGCCGCGAGGAGCGCGATCGGCAGGTGCACGAGCAGGAATGGGCCGGCGCCGATCAGCCGGATCATCGTCGCAACCAGAATCGCGATCGCAACGTTGGTTCCCATCGTGCTGAGCCAGGATTGCCAGCCACCCCGCATCAATCCGATCGGCAGACGATGCTTGAACACGAAGAGATAGGCGGGGCCGAAACCGAACATCACGATCGGATGCCGGTACATGCGATAGCGAAGCCGACCCCAGCGGGACAGCGACAGATATTCGCGTACCGTCAACGTATCGACGTCGCCGATCCCGCGGCGATCCAGGTTGCCCGAGTTGGCATGGTGAAGCGCGTGGGTGCGTCGCCAGAAGCCGTAAGGCGTCAGGGTCAGTGCGCCGATAGCTCGTCCGAGCCAGTCATTCGCCGCACGACGGCGAAAAAACGACCCGTGGCCGCAATCGTGCTGGATCATGAACAGGCGTACGAGGAAGCCGGCGGCCGGGACGGCGAGCGGGAGACAAAGCCAATAACCGGCGTCGAGCGCGGCCCACATCGCTATCCAGAGCAAGACGAAGGGCACCGCCGTGACGACGAGCTCGAGCATGCTGCGTGCGAAGCTCGGCTCGCGGTAGCCGGTGAGTACCGGGACTCCCGCGCGCGAGCTGTGACTATTCGGCTCTCGTTCTGCATCCGCACGCGCCCGACAAGGGGCGACTCGCGGATCAATCTCGGTTTCGCCGACCGCTCCTAGATGCTGCTGCATGAACGCGTCGTTTTCGGCCTCCGGGGACAAGAGGGCGCTGATCATTGGCTTTGGGGTCGGCATTCTGAACCGGCGGTCGCGCACCCTCGCGGTCAAGTTAGTTCCGATGGCCGCGGGGCGTCTGTACAAAATTGCTCACGAACCGCTTGAGCAATTTTGCACAGACACGGTTTCGCGCCGGCCATAGTCTGCGGTTCAAGTCGATATTTTTGGATGAAGGAGAAGGCCATGCAGATCCCTGCGGAAGTCAAACCTGCCTGCTGGGGGCGCGGTCGGCGGGGCAGTCGCTCTCGCCATCGTCGGATTCATGTGGGGCGGCTGGGTCACCGGCGGCAAGGCGGAGGCGCGCGCGAATGAGCGGGCGGCTGGCGAGGTGGTGAAGGTGCTCGCACCCATCTGCGCCGACCGGTTCATGCATCACGCCAACGTCTCGAAGAATCTGGACGAGCTCAACAAGATCGACTCCTGGAGGCGAGAATCCTTCGTCGAGAAGGGCGGCTGGGCGACGCTGCCCGGGAGCGACTCGGCGCCGTCGGGAGTTGCCAGAGCCTGCGCCGAGATTCTCGGAAAGAAGGTCTAGGTCGAGTTTGACAAATCGATCAAGAGACCCTGAGAGAACGGCCCCACGAGGGCAGACACAGAAAACTGGTTGATATCCGCTCACACGAGGCGATCGACCGCACCGCGGCTGTGTGCTCAACGGACGGCACCCTTGCGAGCGGTGGCCTGAAGCCGAGCGGACGACTTCGCGTCGTTGCAATGGGTGCCTACGCAATGAGGTAATCAGATGACCCAACCGACCGCAGGTTCCGAAACAGATGCAAGTCACCACGACGCAGCTATCGCGCGATGGGATGACGAGGGCGGGGCCTCCACGTCCTGGCCAGGCAGGATCAGCGGTGAGCGCTCGGCAACGTTGGCTTCGTGGCTGGTTCCTCCGGTCGTGGTGCCGGTTTTCTTCACCGCACTGATCATCATCGGCGGTATCTATCAACAATTCCGGTAATCGCCGCGCTGATCTTGCCGTGGCCAGATGCCAAAGGAGCCGGGACCGCGCCTTCTTACTTGGCCATCCGCCCAGCGAACAGCACCACAGCGGCGCCGGCCGCCGCCGCTCATGGACAGTGACAAGCGTCCCACTCAACTTTGTACCGAAACTGAGTCTACCGGATTCGTCTTTCTGAATGTGCCGTGGCGCAAGACTTTTCATCGGGGATCCCGATCTGGAAAGCTTAGCGGGAAACGCCCCCGCGCGGCCGAGCTACGGGGGAGGGTGCATCGAAGAAATAAACCGTGCCGCCACTTCCTCGCGGGCGAACATGGCGGCCGAAGACCGGCTCAGCGGCCAGCACCAATTCGGCGCGGTTCGCTGCCAACGGCCTCGAAGCCGCGGCAAACGCGCCAATAAAGGCGCAGATAGTTGCGAGCCATCACCGTGGAAGAAAAGCGTTCCTCGAAGACTTTACGGACGCGGCCCCGGTCGATGTCGGCAAGCTTCGTGATGGCCGACACGGCTTCGTCTTCACTGTTCACGATATAGCCGGTTTCGCCGTCGTCGATGATTTCCGGAACAGATCCGCAGCCCCAAGCGATCACGGGAGTTCCGCATGCCATGGCCTCGATCATGACCAGGCCGAACGGCTCCGGCCAGTCGATCGGAAACAGCAGGGCACTGGCGTTGCCCAGGAATGCGGACTTTTCGCCGTCGCCGATCTCGCCGACGAACTCGATGAGGGGATCGTCGAGCAGCGGCTCGACGACTTCATGGAAATAGGCCCTGTCCGCGTCATCGACCTTTGCGGCGATCCTGAGCCGCAAGCCGCAGCGCTTCGCAATCGCGATCGCACGGTCCGGGCGCTTCTCCGGCGAGATCCGGCCGAGGAATGCGAGGTATCGGTCTCGGGGTGCCGCGGTGAACCGGTAAGCGCATTCGGCGAGGCCGTGCGGAATGGTGGCAAGCCAATTCGCATCGGGGAGCGGCTTGCGCTGATCGTCCGATATGGACACCAAAGGGTACTCGCGCCAACGCGAGTACGCTTCCGGCAGATCCTTCAAGTCGAGACGACCATGCAGCGTCGTTACGGTTTGCGCGGCAGAATCCGCAAAGAATGGAAAATGTATCAGGTCCACATGGAAGTGCAGGAGGTCGAATTCTCGGCGACGCTTGCTAACCTCATGCAGCATCGACAGATGGGCAGCGAGTCCTGATTTCAGCGTGCAAGGATCGAGCCGGATAGCCTGCTCTCTGACCGGGACCAGCGTGGCGCGTGTGCGCGCGTCTGCGCTTGAAAAGAGGGTCACGTCGTGGCCGAGTTCGACGAGCGCATCCGTGAGATGAGCGACGATACGTTCCGTGCCACCGTACAGTTTCGGTGGGACTGCCTCGTAAAGCGGCGCAATCTGCGCGATTTTCATGAATTTGCACCCGGGATGTGATCCGCATCAGCGCGGACCCGGCCAATGTTTCCAGCCCGGGACGTTGAGACGCGCCGGATCGATTTAAGCGGATCTCACGTCTTAAGCAGGATCTCACGTCGCGTCTGAGCAAAATTGAACACTCTCGCCATCGGACGCCTCGCGACCAAGAAAAATCGTACGGGCGCGCGGCCTTATCCGTGAACAGATGGCTAACTCTCAGCGGGCCCCGAAGTTCATCGCGATCCGACAATCGGCGGAGCGTTCGCGCCCTCACCTCCTCCGGTGCGCTCGTCGGCCGGAGGGGTCTGTATCAAATTGCTCACCAAACTTCGCGACGATCAAGGTCGTCCAATCGCGCTGCCTTCCATTTCGATCCGTGCGGCCCCACATACAGCAATGTCGCGAAGCGCCAAGACGGAGATCTATCCCCCGACCAGGATCGGCCTTCCGTACGTAGCGGTAATTTTCGGCCACGATGGCGCCGTCCAGGCGAGGCATCCGTGTGCATCCAAAGAGGATGCCGAAGCATTTCTCCAGGCGTTCACCCAGGGGGATGCGAGCGGGGGTCCTGGTTTCTGAAACAACCGGCAAGGGCGCTCAAGCTTCCCTTTTCACCGCGGTGAGGTGTGCACACTGCCGATCCGACCATTCCCGTTCGCGCGCGAACATGTAGTTCCGAGTCAAGGGCACGCTGTCGCCGCGCGAGCTGCGCTTGAAACCATCAGGCCGCCATAGCGGAACCCGCATTCGCTCGACGCGAGGTAAAATTCCCACATGCGGCAAAATCGCTCATCGTAAATGCGGCCCTCGTGGCGGCGGCACGCTAGAAAACGCTCTCGCCAGTGACGAAGCGTTTCGGTAATGCAGGTGCAGGATCTCCAAATCGGTGAGAAACAGGCCCGCGCGCTCGATGGCAGGCGCGACCTCCGACAGAGCCGGGGTGTGTCCTCCGGGGAAACAAATACTTGCGCCGGAATGGACGCTGTTTTTCAGGTGTTGCGTAGCGAGAGGCTGATGCGGGCCACTACCTCGTCCCAGGCGCGTTTCTCCTCCTGCGGATATTCGAGTTGCAGGCAAGCGACGCGACGGTCGGCCCGGGGCGAGAAGTTGCAGCGGCGGTAGAGAATCATGCCGTCGCGCAGCCCCGAGGCAACATAGAAGCGCGGTGTCGTCCGCACATAGTGAAACCTCTCGGCCCGGTATTGCGGGATGCCGGCGAGGTGGCTCCGCGGTGTCTGATTGCGGCTATTGACGAAGCCGAACAGACGAAGTCGCGCCCGTCCATCCCTGGTCGAAAATACCGCGCCGCCCTCGCCCTCGTCAGCCCCCTGCTGGAAGATGTGAGCCGGCAACTGGAGGCTCATGTGGCGCTCGGGATCGTGAAAGCGGGTCCAGCCGGAGCGCTCCACAGCCAACGCCTCATTGCCTGGCGCCGCCGCAAGGAGCGACGCAGCGAAGGCGAGTCCTATCAGCGCATGGCGCATGGCGTCTTACTGGGGTTCATATAGCCTCGTCGTGATGCCGGCGGCGTAGCGATTCGAACGAAGGGACCCCGTCAACCGCGCAGCAGCAGACCGCGACCACGGGGCGCCCGACACGCAAAATGCGCCGCCCGGTAGTAGAGGACTCTACGACGTTAGTGCAGTCCGCCGAACAACCAGATCAGCAAAATGATCGGCAACGGTATGCCGATCAGCCAAAGAAGCATGCCACGACCCATCTGAGCCTCCAAAGCCGAATGCGTTCAGCGAGAGAAACGTGTTGTAGTCGCGATAGTTCCTTGCGATTAGCGGAGGTTCGCGTGGGTGATTTGAGTATCGCACCGTGCTGCGCGAGTGGTGCCGACGACGCTGATGCGCGCGCAGCTCACCATCTCGGTGGCAGTGTGGGTTGTTCGCGTTCGTGGCTGCGTGCGTGCTGCGGTTGCTGTGAACTCACAAGTAATCCGCGAGCGAGACGCTCGACGGCCGTATCTTTGGAGAGCCTCCCTTGTTTCCGTGTCGCCCAACTCTAACGTCATCGCCGGTTCGCTGGCCGCCTACGGCATCTCCCAGGTTGACGACACCGGCAACCGGTTTCTCCCCGCCTCCTCCAGCAAGTGTCGTGGATTGCCGGCCAGCGACGTGACCGTCTGCGACAGGTGCGATACCTTGGCATGAATTGCGACCCGCAAGACCGGGAAATGCAGGCTCTGGCGCGCAAGTTCCAGGCCGACATCGCGATCCACCGCACGGGCAATATCGGGCGGATCAGGACAGCACGGAACGCGCCCGTTTCACAGGCCCGAGTAACGAATCCGGCGTAAATCCTGGCGCACCTACGGCCGCCCCCGCCCGGTCGACCTGGGAGCCAGTTGCCACGGCAAGAATATGTTCAACCGTTGCGCCAAGTGATGCCTTGACAAGTTCGATGTCCGCGTAATCCCCCAGCTCTTCCGCGCTCGCCATGTTGCTCGTATCCCCGACCAGGGTCACCAAGATATAGGCGTGGGGCGCCTTCCGCCGCAGGCGCCGTAGGGCATAACGAACTTGCGCCGATGTCACGTTCTCAACGTAGCAAAGACAGATCAAGGCAGCGTCCTTTGTCTCGAGGCTGAAAAAGCGCGACATCGACAGCGCGTCCGCCTGCTCGGCCCTGGCGCCGATGCCCTGTTTTTGAACAAGCTGGGTGATCATCAGCGCAACGGCCTCATCGAGCAGCCCGAGACCTGGAATGCACAGCACGGGCGTTCCCGTTCGCCATCGCCCCGGCAGCGCCGCGGCTGGTTTGCCCATCGCGTCCTCAATTCTGGTAATTTGCGCGAGCGGCGCCTGCTCCTCGGCCTCGGCGTCAGACTCGGCCACCCGCGGCATTCGATCTTGATGAGCGTCGAGATCGTCGACGATTTCGGCGACGGCATCGCGGATGCGGAGCCGGCGTTCATCATCGAGAAGTCCGCGATCGGCATCGGCTTGCGCAAGTTTCAGGCTCTCGACCAGCACCTCTTCGTAGTAGGCAATCAGGGGCTTCTCCTTCAGGAACGTCTGCGCCTGCTCCGCCGCCTCGACGGGGTCGCGCGCGAGCATGCGTTGGTAGGCCAATTCCGGCGGCGTGAGCGGAGGTTCATCGCCAAACATGACATCCAGGAATTTCAGGCGATCGACGTGCCGGCCGAGCACAACCAGTACAATCGTCAATGGGGTCGCCATGATCAACCCGATCGGTCCCCACAGCCAAGTCCAGAAGGTGGCCGAGGCGACGACCGCTACGGGCGATAGGCCGGTGCTATGTCCATATGCCAACGGTTCGATGATATGGCCGACAAGTGGCTCCACGATTAGGAATAGACCGGCGGTCGACAGCACCATTTCCCACCCGGAGCCGACGGCGGCCGCCAGGACCAGAGGAAATATCGCTGCCAGCACGGCGCCAATGTAGGGAATGAAACGCAAGATCATCGCCAACATGCCCCACAAAGGAGCACTGGGAACGCCGATCACCCACAAGCCTAAGCCAATGGCGAAACCGAAACCGGCATTGAGGGCGAGTTGGGTGAGAAACAACCGGCTGAGCCGCCGGCCGGCATCGTCCATGGCGGCCGTCGTGCGCTGTAGGTCGCTGGCCCCGGCCAGCCGAACAAGTCGATTCCGCAGGTCCTGCCGCTGAATGAGAATGAAAACCACGAAAATGACCACGATGCCGGCCGTCGTGAGCGGGTGGATCAGCGGGGTGATCAAAGCCACAATGGTTTGCAGCGCACCGGGATCCGGCTGACGAACCTCGACCGGAATTGGCTTAGGGGTGACCGCGCGCCCACTCGCGGGCGGGCTCGCCGGGCGCGGACCGCCGCTTGGTCTGTCGATTTCCTTGCCGAGTTCCTGCAACACCTCGGAGGCCCGTTCGAGAGTGCCGGTCCCAGCCGCAGCCCCGCGCAGGCTTTGTATTTTTCCCCGCAGCGTCGCTTGGTATTGTGGAAGGTCGTTCGCAAGCTGGTTCACCTGCGAGACCATCAACGCCCCCAACCCGGAGATGGCGGCGAAAGCAATCAGCACGACAACGACAACGGCCAAACTTCGAGGGATGCGCCAGCTCTCCATCAATCGGACCGGCGGCGCGAGCACGAAGCTCAGAAGCACCGCGAGCGCCATTGGCACCAATACCTCGCGGCCGAAATAAAGCGTCGCCACCACCGCGACCGTGATCAGCACCGTGCTCAGAGCCGACCCCGGTCCTGTGCTGGGTATCCCGGTCCAGGGTCTGGCCGGCACTGAGGGCATGAAACCTCCCTTGGCTGAAGCGAAGACACCGCAGATTCCGTCGAACGCGGAGCGGCGATCGGCCGCCGCTGCGGCAGGAAAGACCCCGACGATGTCGGGGTCTTCACTCCGGTGAGCTCACTCTATTTGCCGCGAAGCGTATCCTTCAGCCCGCCAACGGCGTTCTGAATTTTGCCGGCAGCTTTGTCGGACTTACCTTCGGCTTCCAGCTTAGCGTCGCCGGCAACCTTTCCGGCTAATTCCTTGGCGGTGCCCTTGGCCTGTTGGGCGGCGCCCTTAATGCGATCTTTGTCCATTTGCAAAGCCCTTCAAAAGGGGGTACCCCCTGGAGTTCAACGCTCCCACCCGCTATCTTGTTCAGGCTCCCACCCACTATCTTGTTCAGCGAGTTGCGATCGCGCGGGAGGAGCTTTGCAGGAAGCGGAGGCCCACGGGCTCACCCCACGCGCAGCAGGCGACGCGATACGAGGGTTGACAGACAAGGTCGCGGACGTTGCAGAGGCGGCGGGCAAGAGTCTGAAAGAGCAGGTCCTTCCCGGAATGCCCGATACAGCGCGCGGCTCGATGCGTCGCGCTGGGCAGCGAAACGAAGGCTTGATAGCGGTTCATGAGGCTGCGGAAGGCCGAGCTTGCCGCATACGCCGCCAGGAACGCCGGCGAAGGTGATCGAGCAGCTCGGCACCTATGTCACCAGGCGGCGGGTCCAGCGTGGTGCTGTAATTTTCGCCAAGGGCGATCCCGGTCACGGACTGATGGCCGTGGTCCGGGGATCGGTGAGGATCAGCCTGCCAACTATGGGAGGGCGCGACGTCGTGTTGGACCACATCCATCCGGGCGAGGTATTTGGTGAGATGGCATCGGCATGTCCCGGGAAAACACCAACAAGCAACTCCGCGTTTGGGAAAAGCGCGGATGGGTGCGACTCGAACATGGGATGCTCGTGATATTGGATGGTCGTGCGCTATCGCGGATCGCCGAAGACAACAACCTTGATCGAGACTCCTTGGCTGATTGCGCAAACGATACGATGATCGCGGACCGCAGATCGGTCTCGGCACCGGTCGCACCGACCTCGACTCCTGATCTATCTGTGTGTACCGAGCGTCCCCCAGCGTCGCAAGCTTGTCGCCGCCCTTGAGGGTCAACGATGGCATGAGCTTGGCGGACCAGTCCAGCCCAACGGGGCTGGGCATGGCTGTTGCTTGGTAGTTACGCCCGTAGACGATGCTCACCAAATACTGCTCTGGTTTCGTCAGCGAAGGCGCGCTGTCGCGGGGGCTGCGCTTGATCTCGCGCAGCTTTCGGAACCCGTTCTGCTTCAGCCACCAGTCCTCGGCTTGCCGCTGAGACGCCTCAAAGGTCGGAGCGGCGACTGTCCCCTTCAAATGGCTCTTGACCGCAGCAGCGTGCGGTGGGTTGAGATCAGATCCTGATCGCCGAACCCGAAGGGCCCTCCTTTATCTCTCGTACAGTTGCGCATCGCAGTACTCATTACGATGCTCGTGACACACGACCCAAAACGGACTTCCTGCAGGGGGGCCTCGGGCTCGAAGACACCCAGCGGCTCTAATTTCCGCGAAGCGCACCCTGGAACGCCAAGGGTGATTAGTTTATTTACGGTGTTTCGTTGGTGGAGCATCATGCCAAGCGGGAGTGCCGTCGAGTTCCGTCATGACCTCCAGGGTTAGCGAACAAACGGTGTTTGAGCGCGAGGTTGGCAGCCGGTTCGGGCTCGTGCCCAACTTTTTCCTGTCGGCCCCAGATGCCCCGGAGATCGTTCCGAAGCTGTGGGATTTCGCCAAGGCGGCCTATTTCGACACGCCGATTCCATCGCTCTTCAAGGAGCGACTGTTCGTCTATCTCTCTCGGTTTTGCGAGGTCCGATACTGCATCACGCGCCATTGCGCATTCCTGCTGGGATACGGCCACTCTGCGGGCGATCCCTCGGCTGCCGTGCAGACCATCGCCCAAGCGATCAAGTTGCTGAATTCCCCAACGCCTTGGCAGCGCGACCTCGAACCCGTCTTCAACGGCTTGGAAGCAAGCACGGTAGAACAAGACTGGCCCGAGCCGGAAAGCGAACTGGAAGATTGGATAATCACTACGGCTACACTGCTGTTCGTCGAGCCTGCGCGATCGGAACGGGCGCGGCGAGCCCTGCGCATGGCCTTAGGCGGGCGGCGCTTCGAGCACCTGATGGGCCTGCTGGCATTCATCCGCACCGCACACTATTGGACCGTGGTTCATCCCGAGATCGTTATGGAGGAGGACGTACGCGAGCTCCTGAGCGCAAATCAGGAGCTCGCGCGGCTATTGCTCGAAGATCCTGAGGCGGCCCGTTGCGACATGAGTGCGCGGCTCTTCGAGGAGCTTGAGGGGCTGCGCGAACTGCATGAGCGCCGCGAGCTTGAGCAGGCCAAACGGGAGCTTGAAGCCCAGGTCCAGCTCAAGGAACTGCTGCTCAAGGAAGTCAACCATCGGGTCAAGAACAGCCTGCAGATCGTTTCCAGCATTCTCCATCTGCAAATGCCATTGGCGGAGCGTGCTGGCGCGGGCGACGTTATGCGCAGCGCGGCGGCGCGTGTCCTGGCAATAGCAGCGGTGCACGAGCGGCTCTACACTGGAGACAATGTCCGCACCGTCGCTCTGGATACCTTTCTACGAGACCTCTGCCTTGAGATTGCGCGGGCCTTTGGTTGCACTGCAGGTGTCACGGTAGACGCTGAGAGCGTCCAGGTGCCGACCGATATGGCTGTGCCGCTGGCCTTGATCGTCAATGAGCTGGTGACGAACGTTATCAAGCACGTCGGCCCGCCCTGTCGGATCGAATTGCGCGGAGAGGTGGATGGCGATCTAAAACTGAGGGTATCCGACAAGGGGCAAGGCCCCACGGAGGACGCAACCACAACCGGCATGGGCACCCGGATCGTGGACGCTCTGGTCAAGCAACTCGGCGGTAGCGTGGCAACCACTCGGAGCCTCGGGAGTTATACCATTGAGTTAACGGTTCCCTCGCGTACAATGCTTGACGTCCATGCGGGTCCTGATCGTCGAGGATGAAGCCCTGATCGCCCTGCATCTTGAAATGCTCGTGACGGAATTCGGCCACCACGTTTGCTCCTCGGCCTCGTCGGCGGCCAGCGCCATCACCGAGGCCGCGCTCCACAGTCCCGATGTCGTGCTGATGGACGTTCGCTTGGCGAACGGCGGCAGTGGAATTGAAGCAGCGGGGGAGATTTACACGCGCTATGGCATTCGCTGCATCTTCCTGAGCGCAAACCTCGATGAGGGTGCAAGGGAAGCTGTGCGTCCCTATGAGCCCATCGATTACATTGGAAAACCGGTTCTGCCGGTCGCGCTGCAGCAGGCGCTCGCGAAGGCCGAAAAGGCATGTTCTCTAGCGGATCCTGTGTCGAAGGAGTCCGCATTTGGGTCCGAAGGTGAAGCCACCGCATGTCCGCTTGCACGTCGCCTACAGGTGGGACCAATCCGTCGCTGTTGACCCAGAGCCGAAACGCGGTGGCCGAACGGGCGCAATCCGCGTGGCTGCGCGCTCCCTGGCGCATCTTGCGCGTGAAGAATTTGACGAGGCAGTGGCGGCGGCCAAGAGAGCGTTGGCGCAAATCCTCGCCCCGCTCAAGCGTGGCGCTTTCTCGCCGCAGGGCTTGCAAAGCGCGGCGACCAACCAGGTGCGACGCAAGCAATCAGTGAAGCACTCCGCATCCAGCCCTCCCTAACGATTTCCAATCTACGAGCTTGGCTGAACTGGACGCAGCCGCTGCGGCGACGAGAAACGTTCAAAGGGGAGATGCACATGAAGGAAAGCATTGTGATCGCCTTTGCCATTCTCGCAGCAAGCATCATGAGTGTGGCGGCACAGCCCTACCCGTCGCGGTCGACTACGGTAATCATGGGTCTGCCGGCCGGGGTCGGCACGGACGCGATTGGCCGAACGATTTTCGAGCATATGAAAAGCTCGCTTGGCCAGCCGGTCGTAGTCGAGAACGCGCCTGCGGCGGGCGGCACGGTCGCAACCGCTCGTGCTGCGGTGGCTCGCGGCTTTGGAGCAAGCACGATCGAACGACCATGTCGCTCGTAAGCTGATTGCAGCGTGTTGAGATTCGTTTTGTGTCGGCAGAACGACGCTTGCGCTCCGCATGATTCCAATCGACTGGATAGGCGACTGGAACCGATCCAAGGGAAAACTACCAACTTCACCGATTTCCAAGATAGTCAATTTTGTAAAGGTCTAACCCCTGGCAGCCTGCCTTGTACCAATGGGTCGCGCATAGGCGACGACTCGGCGTGCTCCATCAACGCCTGGCGTGATTTCCAGCTTCTGTCTGATCTTCGGATGCTAGCCGGGGAAGTCGCGGAACTCCTTGACGAGATTAAACGGAATTTTCCACCCGGCGCCTCCCCCGCGCATCAGCATTTTGATGTCTTCCGCCCTGTCTTCTTTTCCGGTTTTCGGATCGGTCTCCAGCGTGTGGCCTTGGCTGTCCCAAGGTTTGCTCGCGCTCTTCGAGTAGTAGCCGAGAAAATGCCCGGCTTCATGGGCAGACGTGTTAGGCCCGCGTTGCGAGCTGATGAAGGCAATGTCCAGCGATCGAGCAAACGAGCCATTGAGGGGGTAGCCATTGGACCAAAGCTTATCGACGCAGAAAATGGTTAGATGTGGCGCCCTTAATCTTGTGTTTGGCGAAGAAGCCCTTCCATTTTTCGACCTCGATCACATCGGGAAAGGTCGCTAGGCTCGCATCCTTCACGCCAGTGGCATCGGCGAGCTCCTGTTTGACGGCAGCCTGCGAGTCGTCGATGACCAGCCAGTCGCTTGGCGCCCGCTCGAAGCGGATGTTGGCCTGCGGCTGCCATATGCTGTTCATCGCCGGCAATTCCCATTCATCGTTGCAGGGCTTCTTGGCGTGAAACGCCGGAACGCCGCCACTCCCCGGAACCATGACATTGCGGAACGCCACCTTGATCTTGATTTCTGGCAGCACGGCGACATGGAGCTTGGCTTCGATCTTCCGGCCGGCCGACCGGGCCACCACCTCCAGGCCGGGAAAGCCAATCGGCTTCTTCCTTCCCTTGATCTCGAAAAATCGGGCATCGTCATTGAACGTCGCGGGAAGTGACGCCGCCCTGAGCTGCGGATCGATATCGGGTTCGGAGAAGGTGTTTCTGACTTGCATCACACGTTTGCGGATCTCGGCGCCATCGATCTCCTTGATCTCGAGGGCATGGGGGTTAGGCTCGACTTTGAGCTTTCTTCCGGGATCGATCAGCGCCACGATGTTGTCGCCGCCGAACGGCACCACCATGCCCGGCGGACTGCGGCGCTCATCGATGCCGGAGCGGCGGAAAACCTCTTGAAAAGCGGCCATGTCTGGTTCTCCTGTCCTGGTTCGGTCCGTCAACGGCCCCGGTCGATCCGCTGTTTTCGGGCGACGACCTTGTGCCCACCGGACCAGGACCAGGGCCAAGGACCTCAGAAAGCTGATCACCTTAGTTCGGATGCCAGCGACTAGGTTCGATGGGGGAGGAACTGAATGGGGCTGTTCCGGGTCGGGGTCCTGCAGAAGGACCGTGCAGGCCAGCCGGTCGTCTCGGAGAAAGACCAGGGGCTCCCGAACCCGCAAATAGGCGGGCGCAGGACCTGCGCCCGGCGCACGGGATATGATTTTGCTGACCAGAAACCGCGCTTCGTCCGGAGACGCGAACTGCGCCGCGAGGATTACCGGCTGGTGCGGCAGTGGAATTAGAAGTATCGTAGTGCAATCTTCAGAGACCGCCGTGAGCTCGCCGCTGCCGGACATATCTCAAGGAAAAGGCCAGCCGGTGGCATCCATCGTGGACGACATCGTGCAGCGCGCCTCGAATTATTACGGCGCTCAGCTGAGGGATTAGAGGAAACGGTAGATAATCGGGTCCGTCGAAAAGCCAGGGATGCGGGACCAAATGTTTCATCCCATCGCGACCGCGCCCAGAGAGGGCGAGCTTGTCAAGCTTTGTGAGCTGGGCGGCACGGTCGAAATCGGCCGCTGGTGCGCCGAAACCGCAGAGTGGACTGGACCAAGCGGCCAGCCGCTGCGAGTTGTTCCAACGCATTGGGTCGCCGTTGTCGACGACCGCAGCCAGGTGCGCGCGACCAGTCGCACGCGAACGTCGCTGATCATCTGTGCCGCCGCAGTCGGCCTCGGAATGATGCTCGTTGCGAGCGCAGCAAAGGCTCAGCCGGCATTGTCACTGCACGTCGACGATCAAAGGTTGCTTGCAAGAGCCGAAACGCTGCTGCGTCAGGGTGACATCGGGAGCGCCCGGATGGTGCTGCAGCACACGCTTGATAAGGGCAGCGCACGCGCGGCCTTCAGGCTGGCCGAAACCTACGACGGGCGTATGCTGCGGACGTGGGGTGCGTACGGGACGCGGCCGGACAACGAGAAGGCACGCGAACTCTACGCACAGGCCGCCGCTGCTGGCATCACGGCGGCGACAGAACGGCTGCAAGCGCTGACCACCGAGCTTGGCGGTTCACCGCGGCCGCGCGACTGAGGCCGGTCGACCTGCGCGCCGGCGTTGGAAGCAAGGGGTTGCCGATTGCTCGCAATGCGGGGGCACCTTGTGTTAATCGCCTGTTCTCGTTTGGTATTGCATCAGATTTGAGTTTGCCCCCTGGGATTGATCGATTGTGAACGGGAGTCCGGCCTTTCCAGGGACCGGATCATGAAGCGCAGGAGGCAATACGGAAGAGCAGATCATAGCGATCCTGAAGGAGCACGAGGCCGGCGTGAAGCGCGTCCAGTTATTGCTAATTTGCGGCAAACCGGTCGCCGGAGGCCACCATCGGAGTGTCGTGGGTGTAGTTGCGATCGCTTCGATAGTAGACATCGCTGGATAAGGAGGCGTTCATGAAGTGGGCATCCCTTCCTCTACTTGCTCTTGTTTTATCCCTTCCCTTCGATGACCACGCTGTATCCCAGACGCTGCGGCCCCGTGAGCAGATCAGACAAAGAGTAAACGAGAACGTTCTATTTCTGATGGGCGGGCAGCCCGGCGCCACATTCAGCCAGCTTGCCCACGACATTTCCGTAGTAGTGAACGACGGTAGTGATCTGCGGGTGCTGCCTGTGATTGGCGGTGCGGCAGTGCAGAACGTGCAGGACGTTGTTTTCTTGCGAAACATCGACATGGCGCTGACGACTCAGGAGGCAATGAACCACCTGAAAGCCACCGGCGAACTGGGGCCGAACCTGGAGCAGCGGGTGACCTATATCGCAACGCTTTTTCCGAATCCGCTGCAGATCCTGGCTCGCGCGGATGCGAAAAGCATCAAGGACCTGAGTGGGAAAAGTCAACTTCAACAACAAGGGCAGCGCAACGGCGCAGTTTGTTCCCCAGATATTCAAGACTCTGGGCGTCAATGTGCAGCAGGAGCTCTTTATGCCGCAAGGAGACGCATTGGAGAAACTCCGGACTGGCGAGTTGGATGCTACGATCTGCTCATGTCCAGCACCGGTTCCGGCATTTGCGAATGTCAAGCCGGAATCGGGCTTGCGGTTCGTTACCGTACCCTACGAGGGGGCGCTCCAGGCGACCTATCTGCCTGCATCGATGCGCCACGAAGACTATCCGGCTCTGATCGGGAAGGAAGAGGTGGTGGATACAATTGCCGCAGCTACCGTCCTGATTTCATTCAACTGGCCGAAAGACACGGCGCGATACCGACGGACTGCAAAGTTCGTCGATGCATTCTTCTCGAAATTCAGCGAGTTCCAAAAGGCGCCGCGTCACCCCAGTTGGAAGACGGTAAACCTGGCTGCAACCATTCCAGGGTGGACCCGCTTTGCGGCCACCGAGGAATGGCTCAGAAATTGGCGTAGTGGCCAAGCCAAAGGTCAGGAGGCGGATTTCAAGCAATTTATGAGCGAGCGACCAGCCATACAGTCGACAGAGCAGACAGAGCAGCTATTCCGTCAGTACCTGATTTGGAGAAGCAAGCAGAAATAAAGCGAGGGTTCCGTGCTCCCAAAGTAAACGCCTGGCTGGTGCAGGGGCTCTCGGGAGGGCATCCACTTCGCGCGGTGCGCCGGGCTCGACATCGAGGCGCTGATCGACACGATCTCAAAAGGCGCCGCGCCGTCGTGGCAGATGGAGAACCGGTACAAGCCCATGTTGGCTGGACAATTCGACTTCGGCTTCGCGGTCGACTGGACGCGCAAGGACCTGTCGATCTGTCTCGCTGAGGCACGCAGGAACGGCGGCACTCTGCCGGTCACCCCGCTGGTCGACTAAGTTCTACGGTCAAGGGTCCGCGCATCTATCCGTCCGGCGCTATGATCTCTGTCACGAGCGGACATGGTCGGTGCTGCGACGAAGTCTGGTACAGTCGCGGGCGCTGTGGTGCGCTCCTGCTCGCGCAGCAACCGGCCCAGGTACTCGGCGATTGCGCCCATGCCGCGGCGGCCATCCTTCGCTTCGGCGTCTGGATTGTAGTTCGTGTTCGTGTTGATGTCGTAGGTGAAGGCGCGGTGGGAGGTATCCACGATGAACTCTACGCCGGCAATGCCGATGTCGTTGGCGGCGAGGAAAGCCTGCCAGCGCTGGATCAGCGGATGCCGGAAGTCGCGCATGATACGAAACTTCTCCGGCGCCGCCCCTTCAGGCGGGCACGTGCCTGCCAGGCTTGCGGCATCGATGCGGCACTCGTCCGCCGGGCACAACTCGAACCCCTCCGACGTGTCGACCTCGACTGCATAAAGCAAGCGGCCCCCTACGAACTCGACTCGCGTGATCAACGGAGCAGGGGCCTTGATGTAGCGCTGCACCAATGTGATGCCGTCGATGGGATCCTCAAAAACAGGACTCGCGAGGTGCTCCTCGAGCGCCTCCCGCGATAGGAACAGGCGAACTCCGAGACCTTTGCCGCCACGGTTGTGCTTGAGGATCAGTGGATAGCCGAGCTGCTCGGCGGCCGCCGCTATGTGCAGTTTGCCGATCGCTGCGATCGTCTCAGGCGTCTCTATGCCGAAGGCGGCGAGTGCCTCGTACTGCGCGATCTTGGAGATCTCAAGCGCAAGTGCGCGTTCCCCGTTCACGATCGTGCGTCCGTGCCGCTTCAGCCAGGCGAGCACCGCGCCCGTGTACTCGGCCGCGTAGCGGTGTCCGCGCGTATGGGAGGAGGCGCTCATCCGGTTGTAGAACACGCCCTCGGGTGGTGCGCCCTGCAGGTCGAGTACGCCGTGGTCGAGAAACCACTCGGCAAACGGGATCGCGCGTGTGGCGAACTCTCTCCTCAACGGTTCGACCCAGGAGTCGTTCTCGTGGATCACATAGACCTGCGCCTGGGACTTGGAGGGCCGAGTGGATGACATGAAACCGTCGCTGTGGATGAGGCGGCCGCATTGTACGCTTACTGTATCGCCTGCGGGTCGGGCAGGCTAGTCTCGTGGCGCCACGATTACCGACGGCAGTTGCCTTCGCTGACATCAGGGTCAGCCTGCACAAATACAGCCTGAAGCGGCCACGTATTTTCGATTTCGTCGGCTGCGCAAATTACCAGCAAATCCTTCAATCGGAGGAGTTCTGGTCGGCGCTGTGGATCATGCTCGCGTTCACGGCCCTCGCCGTGGCGCTCGTCGTCCTGCTCGGGCTTGTGATCGCGCTCGTGCTCAACCACGATTTTCGGGGCGCAACGTCGTGCGCACGCTGATCTTGCTCCCCTGGGCGACCCCGCCGGTCGTGAATGGCTTGATGTGGCAGTGGATCTTAAGACTCCAAGATCGGCGCGCTGAACGGCCTGTTGGTGAGCCTCGGAGGATCCTGGGTTCCGCATCGCGCATCTCGCGTCAACGATGAGCCTTGTGGCGGCCGGACTCGGAGTTGCTGTCGTTCCAGCTTCGTTGCAGCGCCCGTGATGTGATCAAGGGTAGAAGCCAGCGCACAACCCGCCAACAGGATCAGGTTTCCGCTGACGGCTCGTCCCGCCGCGACCAGCGCCGGTCGGCGCGATCAGCAAGGAAACGCCACCGTTCGGCGGCAAATTCGAACGACTCTCTCACCACGGGATCCTTTGACTGCGAGGCGTTGGCGTCACATTTGGCTGCCCGTTGACGGAAGCGTTCGGCTTCGTCCTTTTTGGTGGACAGGAAAGTCTCAGTTAACGAGCGCGGCATCTGGACCGCCCAGCATGTCGATCCGCGTTGCTTCAACGCAATCGGAACGTGCTCGAGTCTAGCAGAGCCATGTGCAGGATCCCCACGAAATGCAGCAGCTGCAGCTGCAGGTGCAGCCGACACAGCCGAAGATGCCCACGCCGATGCCCACGCCGCATC
>Ga0209382_10003857_pt1 | contig 20538 bp, 19 predicted proteins | sample SoiMetdeltSBSDD5_FD_187599 | JGI IMG/M metagenome (GOLD analysis project Ga0209382, IMG submission 187599) | Bulk soil microbial communities from a Populus tree surrounding site in Tennessee, USA - Soil MetaG P. deltoides SBSDD5 (SPAdes) (version 2) | ecosystem: Environmental > Terrestrial >... | reverse complement strand
CTGGTCGGGCTTGAAGCCGAGCGCTTCGTTGGCCTCGACGGTGTCCTGGCCCTGGTCCTGGAGCTGGTAGGCCATCAGCTTGTGGACGAGGCCGATGCCGCGCCCCTCCTGTCGCAGGTACAGCAGGACCCCGCGGCCGGCCTGGCTGATCATCTCCAGCGCCTTGTGCAGCTGGTCGCCGCAATCGCAGCGGGAGGACGCGAAGATGTCGCCGGTCAGGCACTGCGAGTGCACGCGCACGAGCGCGGGCTCGTCCCCCGCGCCGAGGTCGCCGAGCACGAGGGCCACGTGGTGCTGGCCGTCGATCCCGCTCTCGAAGGCGTGGATGCGGAAGGGACCGTAGCCGGTGGGGAGATCGGCCTCCACGATCTTCCGGACCAGGCGCTCCGTGCGCATCCGGTGCTGGATGAGGTCCTTGATCGTGACCAGCTTGAGCCCGTGCTCGCGGCAGAAGGCCTCCAGACGCGGGCCGCGGGCCATGGTGCCGTCCTCGTCCATGACCTCGCAGATCACGCCCGCCGGGTAGAGACCGGCCAGGCGAGCCAGGTCCACCGCGGCTTCGGTCTGGCCCGCGCGCACGAGCACGCCGCCGTCCACGGCTCGCAGCGGGAACATGTGGCCGGGACGGGCCAGGTCGGCCGGGTGGGTCGCGGGGTCGATGGCGGTCAGCACGGTGCGCGCGCGGTCGCCCGCGGAGATGCCCGTCGTGGTCCCCTTCTTGGCCTCCACGGGCACGCAGAAGGCGGTGCCGAACTTCGCGTCGTTCTGCTCGTCGCGCACCATGAGCGGGATGCGCAGCTCGTCGAGCCGCTCGCCGGTCATGGGCAGGCAGATGAGGCCGCGGCCATAGCGGGCCATGAAGTTGATGACTTCCGGGGTGACCTTCTCCGCGGCCACGGTGAGGTCGCCCTCGTTCTCGCGGTCCTCGTCGTCCACCACCACGACCATGCGGCCCTGCCGTATGTCGTCGATGGCGTCGGGGATGCTGGCGAACGGCATCGGACCTCTTATCGGGGGCGGGCGCTACGCGCGGGAGGACGCGGGTGCGAGGAGCCTCTCGACGTATTTCGCGATCACGTCGATCTCCAGGTTCACCCGGTCGCCCGGACGCGCCGCCCGGAGATTCGTATGGTCCAGTGTATACGGGATGACCGCGACCGAGAAACCGCGCGGCCGGAGGGCGGCCACGGTCAGCGAGATCCCGTCCACCGCGATCGAGCCCTTCTCCACGAGGTAGCGCTGAAGGGAGGGCGGGACGCCCACGCCCAGCTCCGCCGCCTCCCCCGAGCGCTCCAGGGCCAGGATCTCGCCCAGGCCGTCCACGTGTCCCTGCACGATGTGCCCGTCGAAGCGCCCGTCCGCTCGCATCGGGCGCTCGAGGTTCACGAGCGCTCCCGGGACGAGCCGCTCCGCGAAGCCCGTCCGGTCCAGGGTCTCCCGGGTCAGGTCGCAGAGAAAGCCGTCCGCCCTCGTCTCGACCACGGTCAGGCAGCAGCCGCTGACCGCGATGGAGGCGCCGGGCAGCAAGCCCGCGGTGACGGCCCGGGCGCGCACGCGCACCACGAGCACGTCGGCGCGCCGCTCCGCCGCCGTGATCTCTCCGACTTCCTCGACGATGCCCGTGAACATGGCCGCCTAGCGCGTCCTGCCATACCGTACACCCGCCCGGTACCAGATCTCGTACGCGCCGTCGGCGGCGGCGGCCGGGGAGAGGGCCGCGCTCCCGCGCGGAAGGATCGGGCTCCGTGGGGTGAGGGGCACGGCGTCGGAGAGCCGGTCCGGATCCGGGCCGCCGAAAGCGGACCGGCTGTGGCGGCCCCCGAGGAGCAGGGGGGCGCGGAACAGCGCGACCTGATCGAAGAGGCGCTCGGCCAGCAGGGCGCCGAGCAGGTCCGACCCTCCTTCCACCATCAGGCTCCACAGTCCCTCCGCCCGCAACGCGGCCAGGCCCCATTCGAGGTCGACCCGCCCGTCACGCGCGGGCGCGGCCAGGAGGCGCACGCCCCGCGTCTCGAACGCCTCGCGTCCGGGCGCCGTATCCGTGGTCACGATCCACAGCGGCCCCTCTCCGGCGCTGGAGACGAGGCGGCTCCGAAGGGGCGTGCGCAGCCGCGAGTCGAAGACCACGCGATGGAAGGGACGGCGGGTGCGGGGAGCGGGCAGGAGCAGGGGGTCGTCCGCCAGCACCGTCCCCACGCCCACCGCCACTCCGTCGTGCAGGCGGCGCAGGGCGCGGGCGCGCCGCCGCAGCGAGGGCGCGGTGATCCACTTCGACTCGCCGGCGGCGGTGGCGATGCGGCCGTCGAGGGTCAGGGCCGCCTTCAGCATCACGAACGGACGCTCGAGCCGCGCCGCGAAGACGAACGGCTCGTTGAGGGCCGCCACTGCGTCGGCGGCGACGCCGACCGCCACCTCGAGCCCGCCCCGGCGCAGGGTGGCCAGACCGCGGCCACTCACGGCCGGATTGGGATCGCCCATGGCCGCCACCACCCGCCGCACTCCGGCCCGGACCAGATCCGGCGCGCACGGCGGCGTGCGCCCCTCGTGCGCGCAGGGCTCGAGGGTCACGTAGGCGGTGGCGCCGCGGGCGGCGGGGCCGGCCGCGCGCAGGGCGTGCACTTCGGCATGGGGCCCGCCCGCTCGCCGGTGCCAGCCCTCGCCGACGACGCGGCCGCCCTTGACGAGGACACACCCCACCATCGGATTCGGGTTCGTCTCGCCCAGGCCGCGGCGCGCCAGCGCCAGCGCACGCGCCATCCAGCGGGCATCTGCAGCCGTAGACATGGTCAGGACCCGACGAGCGCGTCCGCGAACGCGGCGGGCTCGAAGGGCAGGAGGTCCTCCACCGCCTCTCCCACGCCCACGTAGCGGATGGGCACGCCCAGGTCGCGCACCACCGCCACCGCGATACCGCCCTTGGCCGTGCCGTCGAGCTTGGTGACGACGAGGCCGGTGACGCCCCCCGCCTTGGCGAACTCGCGGCCCTGGTTGAGCGCGTTCGAGCCCAGGGTGGCGTCGAGGACGAGCAGGGTCTCGTGCGGCGCGCCCGGGACCTCGCGCCCGGCCACGCGGGCCATCTTGCCCAGCTCCGCCATCAGGTTTCCCTTGGTGTGCAGCCGGCCCGCGGTGTCCACGAGCACCGCGTCGTAACCCTTGCTGCGGGCGATGCGCAGGCCGTCGGTCAGGACCGAGCTCGGGTCCGCTCCTTCCGCGCCGCGATGGAAGGGCGCGCCCGTGCGCCGCGCCCAGACCTCGAGCTGCTCGGCCGCGGCCGCCCGGAAGGTATCGGCCGCACACACGAGGGTGGTGCGGCCTTCCCCCTTCCAGGCCGCCGCCAGCTTGCCGATCGTCGTCGTCTTCCCCACGCCGTTCACGCCCACCACGAAGACGACCCAGGGCTTGGCCGCGAAGGGGACCACCCCCGCCGGCCGCGTGAGGATGGAGCGGATCTCGTCGCGCAGCAGCTCGCGCATCGCCTCCACGCCCCCCGTCCAGATCTGCGCGCTCTTCGCCCGCAGGACCTCCATGGCCTGCTGCGTCGCGGGCAGGCCGAGATCGGCGGCGATGAGACCTTCCTCGATCCGGTCGAGGTCCTCCGGCTTGAGCGGACGCCGGCCGCGCACCAGGTCCTCGACGTCCGCGTTGAGGATGTCGCGCGTCCGCTCCAGCCCCTTCCGGAAGCGGTCGACGAAGGATTCGGGCATCAGAGCTCCTGGTTGAGCTTCTCCTGGGTGAGCTCCGAGCGATGGATGCCCTCGGCCACGCGCCCGTCGACGGGCATCGACAGGACGAGGTAATACCCGTCCTTGAGCGGGCGCAGGATGACCACGCCCGCGGTGTAGCGGCACAGCATGTAACGGATGGGTCCGCTTCCGCCGTACTTGGCCAGCGTCTTGCGCGCGGTGGCCAGCCCGATGCCCTGGTAGGCACCGATCAGGCGATGCCGCTCGTCGCGGGTGCCGGTCTGGATGGCCACCTCGCCCTCGGCGTCGAGGAGCAGGGCGGCGTGGCCGCCGACGGACCGGAGAAGCTCGTCCAGGATGCGCTGATAGGGCATGGTTTTCGTCGCGCGATCTAGGACGCAGCGACGAAAACCAATATTAGTTTTGGTCGCCAGCGGTTCGCTACGCGGCCAAAACTACTTGGATGGGAACTGCTGGAGGAGCTGGGCCGCCCGCCGTCCGGCCGCACCCACGGGATCGCGCTTGCGCGCCTCTTCCAGGCGCGAGCGCGCTTCGCCGAGCCGGCCGACGCGGGAATAGACCTCACCCAGGTTGAGCAGGACGGCCGCGCTCTGGGGGCACTCCTTCGCGCCCGCCTCCAGCGCGCTCACCGCTTCCTCGAGCTTCCCGGAGGCGACGAGCGCGTCGGCCAGCCCGAGGTAGGCATCCGGGTAGCTGTGGTTGCGGTTGAGGCTGGTGCGGTACCAGTTGATGGCCTCGGCGTAGCGCTTCTCCTCGAGGTAGGCGTTGCCCAGGTTGCGCGACGAGATCTCCGGGGTCGGGTTGGTGGGATCGTTGAACGCGGCCAGGAACTCGTTCTTGCCCTCGTTGCGCCGGCCGGAGAGGACGAGCGCGGTGCCGAGGTCGTTGCGCACGTCGACGTAGTACTGGTTGAGCTCCAGGGCCTTGCGGAAGGCGGAGATGGCGTCGTCGAACCGTCCGGTGGCGAGGTACGCCTGCCCCAGCCCCTTCTGGAAATACGGGTTCTTGCCGTCCTCGCGCACCGCCTTGCGGAAGGCCTCCACGGCCATGGCCGCACGCCCCTCGCGAAGGTGGTTCAGCCCGGCGTTGAAGCTCGACTCCGGATCCACGCCCTGGGCGGCCGCCACCGCGGGCGCGCTCAAGGCCAGGGCCAGCATCCACCAGCGGAGATGAGTCATGGGCCTCCTCGTTCTCAAGACGCGACCGCCTCGCCCGCCTGGCGCGCGGCCACGGATGCGCGCCGGGCCTTGGCCGGCGTGAGATCGCCGGCCGCCGCCGCCTTCTCGATGGCGTCCACGCAGCCCGCGTCGAACTTCTTGCCGGCCAGGAAACGCAGCCGGCCCAGCGCGACCTCGAACGTCATGGCCTTGGAGTACGGACGGTCGGTGGTCATGGCGTCGAAGGCGTCGGCCACGCTCACGATGCGTCCGAGCAGCGGGATCTCCTCGCCCTTCTTGCCGTCCGGATACCCGCTCCCGTCCCAGTTCTCGTGGTGCATGAGCCCCGCTCCCGCCATCTCCTTCAGCAGGGGCACCGCGTCCAGGATGTGCTCGCCCTTGCGCGGGTGCTGCTTCATGATCTCGTACTCTTCGTCGGTGAGGGCGGCCGGCTTGCGCAGGATGCGGTCCTCGATCCCGATCTTGCCCACGTCGTGGATGATCCCGGACAGGTGGACGCGTTCCACCTCCTCGTCCGACATCCCCATGTGGCGCGCCATGAGCATCGCGTAGAAGGCCACGCGCTCGGAGTGGCCGCGCGTGTAGGGGTCCTTCTCGTCGATGGCGTTGGCGAGCATGCGGATGGCGCCCATGAACAGCTCCTTGTTCACGTTCGCCTGGCGCTGGATCTCCAGGAAGGCCTTCTGGATCTCGTCGCCCATCTGGTTGAAGGTGTCGGCGAGGACCCCGACCTCGTTGTTGCTGTTCACGGAGACCCGGGTGTCGTAGTCGCCGCTGGCCAGGCGCCGCGCGCCGCGGGCCAGGGCCTGGATGGGCTGGCTGACCTGCCCGGCGAAGAGCGTGCCGAAGACGATGGCGGCGATGGTCACCAGGGCCACGAGCGCGAGCGACTGGTAGCGCATCTGGATCGCGCTGTAGTAGGCCTTGTCCTGCTCGACCTGGACGATGACGCCCCAGCTCGACTCCGGCACCGCGGCGTAGGTGCCCAGCATGTCGACGTTGCCCTTGGGCGTCTGCATCTGGAACGAGGTGGTGACGCCGGCGCGGCCCCCCGACTCGATGAACTGCCGCACGATCTCCACGCCCGAGACGTCGAGGTCTCCCTGCAGCCGCGCGGGATCGGAATGGGCGACCAGCCAGCCCCGGCCGTCCACCACGTAGACGTCGAAGAGGCCTTCCTGGCCCATCTGCTTGGTCGTGTTCCAGAGGGGACCCAGGCTGGCCACCACCAGCACGACTCCCTGGGGGGCGGCGCCCGCGGGCCGGATGGGCTCGGCCAGGACCATGACCGGCTCCTGGAGCGACGTCGAGACCACCGGATGGCTGACCATGGGGTTGTCCTGCAGGCCGCGCAGCACGCCTTCCTGCAGGAGCTGCTCGATGATGGGCTCGCTCAGCTGCACGCCCGAGCGTGCGCCGGACCCGTGGACGTCCACGACGCTCACGGAAACGAAGTTGCTCGTGCCCTCGACGTATCGCTTCAGGCCGTCGACTTCGCGGATGCGCGCGACCTTGGCCCCGAACTGGTCACGCGGCGTGTCGACTTCCAGGGTGCGCGCGATGGCGACGGTCTGGGACTGCAGGCTCTTCAGGTACGTCGAGACCTGCTGGGACAGGGAGCGCGCCTTGTCGAGCTGGATGCTCTTCTGGTCGAGCTCCAGGATCTCGCGGCTCTTCGACACGAGGTGGAACGAAGTGGCGACCAGCGGCACCACGCCCACCGCGAAGAGGAGGAGCAGCAGGGAATGGAGGATCCGGCCCCGCCGGCGCGGAGGCGGAGAGGCGCCTGGCCCGCCAGGCGGGGCCGTGGCCGGGGCTCCTGCTGCCGCCACTCTCTATGCTTCCCGCGAGGCGGCGGAGGGCGGAGTCGCGCCCGCGGCCATGCCGATCGGCCCGAGCACTTCGTACACCTCGACCGTCCGCTCCTTGCCCTTGAGGGTGGCCGGGCCCAGGCTCTTGAAATCGAACTGGTGCTTGGTGGCGTTGTAGGTGTTCTCGCCGACCACGACCTGCATGGGCTTGGCCACCGAGCTCTCCAGGCGGCTGGCCGTGTTCACGGTGTCGCCGAGGACGGTGTACTCCTTCTTGTTGATGCCGCCCAGCTCGCCCGCCACCGCCTTGCCGCTGTTGATGCCGATGCGAATGCGGATGGTCGGCCCTTCCTTGCGATCGGCGTTGAAGGCCTCGAGCTGGTCCCTCATCTCGAGGGCGGCCCGGATGGCCCGCACGCAGTGGTCGGGCATGTCCAGGGGGGCGCCGAACACGGCCATGATGGCGTCGCCGATGTACTTGTCGAGGGTGCCCTCGTACTTGAAGATGATGTCCGTCATCCGCGAGAAGTAGTCGTTCAGGAGGAGCGACACCGCGGCCGGGCTCATCTTCTCGGACATGGTGGTGAAGCCCACGATGTCCGAGAAGAGGACGCTGACGTCCTTCACCTCCGGCACGCCCAGGGCCACGCCCTGCGAGTCCGAGGTGGCGATGATGCGCGCCGTGACCTGGGGGGAGAGGAACCGGCCCAGGCGCTCCCTCTTCTTCTCCTCGGCCAGGATCTTCTGGTTGAGCCGCGCCCGCTCCACCGCCACCGCCGCGTAGTTGGCGAGCGCGCTCAGGAGGTCGAGGTCGTTCAGCGTGAAACAGTTCGCCAGCATGGGCGAGTCCACGTGGATGATCCCGATGACGTGGTCCTGGTTCCAGAGGGGCGCGCACATCGCGCTGCGGATGCCGTGGAAGCGGATGGAATCGCCGGCCCCGAAGCGCGGGTCGACCATCGCGTCCGAGGTCAGGATGGAGACGCGGTCCTTGGTGACCCGGTCGGCGATCGTCTTCGAGATCGAGATCTTGCCGTCGGTCGCGGAGCTGGGGTTGCGATGCTTGACCACCATCGGGATGAGCTTGTCCGAGCCGTCTTCGCTGAGCATCAGGAACCCGCGGTCGGCGGGGACGTGGTCGAAGACGATGTCCATGACCTGCTGCAGGACCTCTTCGACCGGCCGCACCGCGATCAGCGTCTCCGCGACCTTGGTGAGGACCTTCAGGATGCGGTTCGCCTTCTCGACGTCCTGAACGTCGGCGGCGACCTTCTTCTCGGCCAGGCCGACTGCTTCGCGCTGCCCGGTGTCGGAGAGGAGCTTGCTCAGCTCGCCGACGCTGCGGATGATCGTGCCCGCCTCCTCGGAGAGGGGCTTGGCCTCGTCGAGCACGACCTTGCCTTCCAGCGTCTTGCTGAAGGCGAGCTGGAACTTGCCGAGGAGGATCCGGTCGCCGTCCTTGAGGGGGGCCTCGACCACGGGCACGCCGTTGACCTGGGTGCCGTTCTTGGACTTGAGGTCCTGGATCCGGACCCCGTCCTCGTCCGCGTAGAGGCGGGCGTGGGTGCGCGAGATGCCGAAGTCCTTGAGGACGATCTGGCACTCCGGCGACCGCCCGATCGTGACTTCGCCCTCGGTGAACGTGTACGCCTGCGGGGTGTCTCCGTCCTGATAAATCAGCCGGTACATTGAGGTTCAAGCGGGGCCACCCGCCGGCCCGCCGCGGGCATCAAGTTTACTCCCTTTTCAACGTCCGCAACATGAGCTCGTCCACCCCCTCACGCGGTGGCTTGCCTTCGTAGAGGACGGCCCGCATCTGCTGGGCGATGGGCATCTCGACGCCCGCTCTCTCCGCCAGGGCGCAGGCCGCCTGCGTGGTGCGCACGCCCTCCGCCACCATGTGCAGCTCGGCCAGGGCCTCGCCGACCGAGTGTCCCGCGCCCAGGGCGTGCCCCAGGCGCCGGTTGCGGGACAGGGCGCCCGTGCACGTGAGCACGAGGTCGCCGAGGCCGGCCAGGCCGGAGAGCGTGTCCGGGCGCGCGCCGAGGGCCACGGCCAGCCGGCTCATCTCCGCCAGCCCGCGCGTGATGAGCGCGGCCACCGTGTTGTGGCCGTACCCGAGGCCGTCCACGATGCCGGCCGCGATCGCGATCACGTTCTTCAGCGCGCCCCCCAGCTCGACCCCGATCACGTCGTCGCTGGAGTAGGCGCGGAAGCTCCGGGTCGAGACCGCGCGCTGCACCGCCTCCGCCACCGCGAGCGTGCCGGAGGCGACGACGACCGTCGTGGGCTGGCCCTGCGCCACCTCCAGCGCGAAGGAGGGCCCGGAGAGCACGGCGATGGGCTGGCCGGGGGCCTCCTCCGCCGCCACCTCGCTCATGCGCCGCAGCGTCCCCAGCTCCAGCCCTTTGGTGGCGGAGACGAGCGTCGTATGCGCGCCGAGGTGGGGGCGGAGCGCGCGCCAGACCTCGCGGCAGAACTCGGAGGGAACGGCCACGATCGCGACCTCCGCGTCCCGCAAGGCCTCCGCGAGATCGCTGGTCGCGAAGAGGGCCGGCAGCGCGACGCCGGCCAGGTAGCGCGAATTCCGATGGCCGTCGGCGATCGCGCGCGCCTGTCCGGGGTCGCGTGCCCACAGGCGCACCGCGTGCGTGCTCCGGGCCAGGTGCGCGGCCAGGGCCGTTCCCCACGACCCCGCGCCGACCACGGCCACGTTCACGGTGCGGGCTCGCGGCGCGCACCGAGGCGGCGCTCGGTGCCGGCGGCGATCCGCCGCACGTTCTCGCGGTGCTTCCACACGATGAGGGCGGCCGCCAGCGCGGCGGAGGCCGTGGACGCCGCGGGGGCACGCGTGAGCAGGGCGACCACGGGCAGCGCGGTGGTGCCGGCGATCGAGCCCACGGAGGCGTAGCGCGTGAGCCAGGCCACCACCGCGAAGGTGACGAGGCCGGTCACGGCGGCCAGGGGCAGGATGGGCAGGAACGCCCCCGCCCCCGTGGCCACCCCCTTGCCCCCCTTGAAGGAGAGCCAGACGGGGTACATGTGCCCGGCCACCGCGATCACCGCGGCCGCGGCGGCGACGGTGGGCCCGGCCAGGCGCAGCGCGATCCAGGTGGCGAGCGAGCCCTTGAGGAAGTCCAGTGCGAAGGCGGTGAGCCCGGCCGCGCGGCCCGCGCTGCGCATGACGTTGGTCGCCCCGACGTTGCCGCTGCCCACCGTGCGCACGTCGATCCCCTTGCGGCGGGCCACGAGATAGCTGAAGGGAATGGAGCCGAGCAGGTAGGCGGCGACGAGCGCGACCGCGGTGACGGGGCCGGGGCCCATGATGATCGCGGAGTCTACCGCACCGGCGGCGCGGGGCCGCCCAGCGGGAAGACGGCCAGCGGAGTGTAGATGGAGCCGGACGGGCGGATGTCGCTCCGATACAGGACGAGCTCGGAGGCGGGCGCCCGCCCGAGGTCGACGTCCGGCAGCGCGGGCCGCCGAGCCCGATCGCGCCAGCGTCCGAGTGTGAGATGGGGATGGAAGGGGCGCATCTCGGGTTCGAAGCCGGCGGCCACCGCCGCCGTCTCGCACGATCGCTGTAGGGCGAGCGCGGCCGCGGGAAGGTCGAGCCCGAGCCAGAGGACGCGCGGCGAGCCCCGCTCGGGGAACAGCCCGAGGCCGCGCACCGCCATCTCGAAGGGCGGGCAGGCGGCGGCCGCGGCGCGCAGCGGCGCCTCCAGCGCGGCGATCCTCTCCGCCTCCGTCCAGCCCAGGAACCGCAGGGTCACGTGCACCCCCTCGTCGCGCACGAAGCGCACGTCGGGCAGGGACGGGGCCAGGCGGCGGATCACGTCGGCGACGTCCCGGCGCACGCGCTCGGACAGCGGGAAGGCGACGAAGGCCCGAATGGCCTTCGCGCGCGGGGACGCGTCCGCGGTCACAGGGGAACGAGGCCGAGGAGCCCCCGCCGGATCATCTCCAGGGCGGATTGCGTGGACTGGAAGCGCACGCGGTCGCGGTCGCTCGGGAAATGCACGCGGCGCACGCGATCCCCGGCGGCGCCGCTGAGGGCGATGAAGACGAGCCCGACCGGCTTCTCCGGCGTGCCGCCTCCGGGTCCGGCGATGCCGGTGATGGCCACGCCGATGTCCGCACGCGCGCGCTCCCGGGCCGCGGACGCCATGGCCCGCGCCGCCTCTTCGGAGACGGCGCCGTGGCGGTCGATGAGAGCGGCGTCGATCCCGAGGTCCTCCACCTTCGCGCGATTCGAGTAGGTCACCCATCCACGGTCGAAGTAGGCGCTCGACCCCGCGCGCTCCGTCATCCGCGCGCTGAGGAGCCCGCCCGTGCAGGACTCGGCGATGGCGAGGGTGAGCCGGCGCTCCTGGAGCATGGCCCCCACGACTTCGGGCAGCTCGCGTCCGTCTTCGCTGTAGATGCGGCCGGCCAGCCGCTCCCGGATGGGGGCGGCCAGGCTCTCGATGAGCGCCTCCGCTTCCTCCGCGGACGCGCCCTCCGCGGTCAAGTGCAGCTCGACCTGCCCGGGTCCGCCCAGGATCGTGGTGCGCGGGTTCGTGAAGGTCTTGTAGACGGGGGCCACCACCTGCTCGACGTCGCTCTCTCCCATGGCCGCGATCTTGAGGATGCGGGTGCGCAGGGCGCGCCCGCCCGCGCGCTCGCGGAGCACGGGCAGCACCTGCTCCTCGAACATGGGCGTCATCTCGTGGGGCGGCCCGGGCAGGAGGACGAGCAGGCGCCCGCCGGACTCGACGCGCTGGCCGGGAGCCGTGCCGCGCGGGTTGCGCAGGACGACCGCGCCCTCGATGACGTCGGCCTGCTTCTCGTTGACGGGCGCCATCACGCGCCCGAAGCGGGCGAAGCGGGCCTTGAGCTCTTCGATCAGCGCGGGGTCGCGCTGGAGGGGACGGCCGAGCGCGGCCGCCGCCGCCTCGCGCGTGAGGTCGTCCTCGGTGGGGCCAAGGCCCCCCGTGGCGATCACGATGTCGGCGCGAGAGAGCGCGTTGCGGAAGGCCGATTCGAGGAGGCCGGCATCGTCGGCCACGGTCACGCGGGCCCCGGTATCGATGCCGATCTCGAGGAGCTTCGCGGTGAGGTACAGCGCGTTCGTGTCCGAGCGCAACGGCGTGAGCAGCTCGCTGCCGACGGCCAGGATCTCCGCTCTCACTTTCGGGACTCCTTCGGACCCACGATCACACCCCGAGAGCCAACCGTCCGGCCCGCAGGAGCAGGTTCGCGTAGATGCCGGCCATGAGGTCGTCGGTCATGATGCCCCACCCGCCGGGCAGCGACTCGAATTGCCGCGCGGGATACGGCTTCACGACGTCCATGATCCGGAAGAGCACGAAGCCCGCGATCGCGGTGGCGGGCGTGAAGGGCAGGAACAGGAGAGAGGTCCACATCCCCACGACCTCGTCCACGACCACGATGCCCGGGTCCTCGATGCCGACGCCCCGGGCCACGCGCGTCGAAGCGATCACACCCACCACGAAGAGCACCACGACCGCCGCGATCTGGAGCGCCGCGGGGCGCGCGTGAAGAGGCCAGAAGAGGAGGAGGCCGACGGCGGAGCCCGCGGTCCCGGGGGCGAGCGGCGAGTAGCCGGACCCGAGGCCGGTGGCGATCACGAGGGAGAGGAGATCCGCGCGGCGCGGCGGCAGTGTTATCCCTTGACGACGCGCGTCTTGACCAGGCGGTCGTGGAGGGCGCGCCGCGCGGGATCGAGGAGCATCGGGATGAGGCCGGCCCCCGCGGCCAGGACGCCGATGCTTCCCAGGGCGGCCCGGACGAAGGCGCGCAGGTAGCCCGGCGGCCGGCCGCCCGCGTCGACGACGCGGAGACCCACCGCGATCTTGCCCAGCGTCTGGCCGGTCGTGCCCGTGAAGTAGCCCGCGTAGGTGAGGCCGAGGAAAGCGAGGTAGCCGCCGAGGTACGGCCAGGCCGGTCGCAGGCCCATCAGCTCGACGTGCGCGGCGCGGCTCGCGAAATACACGACGATGGCCCAGAGGATCGTCAAGAGCCCGAGGTCGAGGGCGGCGGCGCGCGCGCGCTCTCCCGAGTAGGCGGGTCGCTCCACGGGGCGCGCAGCGTCCACCGGCTCCGCCCCCAGGCTCCATTCGTCGCTGGGCGCGGCCGCCGGCGGCGGTGGCTCCGGCGCACGGAAGCGTGCCGACACTGGTTCGCTCGGTCCCGTCAGCCGGAGGTCGGCGGGCGGGGACGCGATCGACGGCGAGCGGAGCGGGAGCTCGGCCGGGCGCAGCGGGAGATCGGGCTCGTCCTCCTCGTCGTCCAGCGGCGGCGCGCCCAGCCCCAGATCGGCCGCCTTCACGACGGCGCGCGGCGGCTCGTCCGTGAAGGGGATGGGGGCGGCCGGGGTCTCGCCGGCGGCATCGGGCTCGCCCCCGTCCTCGGCATCCTCTCCGTCGCGGAAGAGCGGGAGGTCACCATCGCCTCGCTTGCGCTTGCGGTCACGCACCCGCTCGCGCACTTCGTCCTTCCAGGTGCGCTCGCGCTTCTTCAGGCCAGGGATCTCGCGCAGCGGCTCCGGACGCGGGCGCGCGGGATCCGGCGCCAGCGCGCCCTCGGTGGGCGGCGCCACGTGCGCCCCGCAGGCGGGGCAGCGCTGCTGGCCGCTGGCCAATCCGGCGCCGCAGGCGGGACAGCTCATGGGCGACCCGAGCGAGGCATGGCCGAAGTCTCGCCGTGCAGCGCGCGCTGGGCCTGCAGGCGCAGCTGGCGCGCGAAGGGGTAGGCCGCTTCCCGCGGGCCGACGCGGTCGAGGGCGGCCAGGGCCGCGGCCGCGTCCCCCGCGTCGAGGAGCCGCCGGGCCTCGGCCAGCGCACGCTCGCCGCCGGTGGCCGGCACGGGCCAGACCGCGGCCGTGTCGGGGCGTGGCAAGGGCGGCCGCGACAGTCCGAACAGCAGCCGGTCCCAGCTCGAGAAGACGCCGGCGCCGAGGACGAGGAGGACGAAGGTCGCGGCCGCGGCGAACCCGCGGCGCGCCCAGCTCACCGCGCTCGCGCGGGCGACGGGGCTCGGGGCCGCTTCCGCCACCGGCGCTTCCATGCGATCGAGTCGTCCGCCGCGCGCATCGAGCCGGTCGAGCAGCGTGGCCGCGTGGTCGCGATCCCCTCCGTCCGCGATCACCGCCTGCAGGGCCGTGCGCGCGACGGTGAGGTCGCCCTTCGCCAGCGCGCGCTGCGCTTCGTGCAGGCGCTCGTCGTTGCGGCGCTCCGATTCGGTGATGGCGGCGCGGGCGGAAGCGAGGCCGCGGAGGCCCTCGGGGGAGTTGGGTTCGACGAGCGCGACTCGGCCGAACACGAGTGACGCCTCACGAGGATCGCCCGCCTCCAGCAATCGCCAGCCCTCGGCGAGCAGTTCCCGGATCCTCTCGCGATCGGTCGCTGTCACTACATGTGCCCTCGGATCGAAGCCGTCACATTATGGGAAAAGCCGTAAGGGCTTTTCAAGGTGAAAGTTTCGACCGGGCATCCAGGGTGACGCGGGTCGCCCGCGGGAGGCCGGCCTTCAGCGCGCCCAGCGGCGATAGGCGAAGACCCCGAGGGCGGCGGCGGCGAAGCTCAAGGCGGCGACGAATGCGGTCAGCGCCCCCTCGTTCCAGGAGCACTCCTCGCTGGAATCCTCGGGCTGCAGGTGCGCGCCGGGGAGGTCCCGCGCCAGCTTGCGCAGCGTCTCGAGGTCCTGGCTTTCGGCGACCGCGCCCGACGCCCCGCCCTCGTCGGCGAGCGAGGCCTCGCGTTCCTCGTCGAGGGCAGTGAGGCCAGGGGTCCCCGCGGCCGACCCCTTCAGGTCGCCGCGTGTGTCGACATCGTCCGGAAAGTTCGGCTTACCCACCATGGCGCGCGCTCCTCGCGGAAGAACCGCAGATCACTGCCAGTCGTTTGAGCAAGACGCGTGCCACTACGCGGGCTCGACCGCCTCGCCCTTGCGCGCGGGGATCAGGCCGTATCCCTTCATCTTTCTATACAGGTTCGACCGCTCGACCTGCAGGGCCTCCGACGTCCGGCTCATGTTGCCGCCGCACTCCTGGTACTTCTTCCAGATGTAGCGCTTCTCGAAGTCCTCCCGGGCCGCGGAGAGGGACGGGAAGTCGGAGAGCGGGCCCGAGAGGGGCCCGGACGGGGCGACGGGCTCGCTGGCCGAGGGCGCGGCCGCGACGAGGGACGCGGGCAGATGCCTCGCCTCGATGCGATCGCCGGGAGTCATGATCACGAGCCTCTCGATGATGTTGCGCAGCTCGCGCACGTTGCCCGGCCAGGCCTGGGCCGCGAGCACGTCGAGGACCTCGCGCGCGAGCTCCTTGGGGCGCTTCCCGTACTCCGCGGAGAGCTCCGCGATGAAGTGGCGGGCCAGGAGCGGGATGTCCTCGCGCCGCTCGCGCAGGGGCGCGACGTGGAAGGGGATCACGTTGAGGCGGAAGAAGAGGTCCTCGCGGAACGTCCCCTTGCGGATCTCCTCCTCGAGGTTCTTGTTCGTGGCCGCGATGACCCGGACGTCCACGGTGATGGTGGCGGAGCCGCCCACGGGCTCGACCTTCTGCTCCTGCAGGACGCGCAGCACCTTGGCCTGCGTCTTGAGCGTCATGTCCCCGACCTCGTCGAGGAACAGCGTGCCGCCGTCCGCCAGCTCGAACTTGCCCTTCTTGGCCGTCAGGGCGCCCGTGAACGCCCCCCGCGTGTGGCCGAACAGCTCGCTCTCGATGAGCTCCTCCGGGATGGCGGCGCAGTTGACCTCGACGAAGGGTCCGGAAGAGCGAAGGCTCAGGTGGTGGATGTTGCGCGCGACGAGCTCCTTGCCCGTGCCGTTCTCGCCGAAGATCAGGACGCGCCCGTTGGAGGGAGCGGCCTGGGCGATGTCCGCGCGCAGCGCGTGGAGGACCGGGCTCTCCCCCACCATCACCCAGCGGTGCTCGACCTGCTCCTTGAGGGCGCGGTTCTCCGCCTCCAGCTTGCGCTGGCGCAGGGCGTTCTTGACCACGAGCAGCGTCTTCTCGAGCGCGAGCGGCTTCTCCACGAAGTCCTGGGCGCCCATGCGCACGGCCTTGACCGCGGTCTCGATGGAGCCGTGACCGGAGATCACGACCACCGGCACCTCCGGGTCCAGGGTGCGCACGCGCGAGAGGACCTCCAGGCCGTCCATCCCCGGGAGCCACACGTCGAGGAGGAGGAGGTCATAGCGGCGGCTCTCCAGCGCCGTGAGCGCCGCCTCCCCGCTCTCCACCGCCTCCACCGCGTAGCCCTCGTCGCCGAGGATGCCGACCAGGGAGCCCCGCACTCCCGCTTCGTCGTCTACGACCAGGATGGACTCACGCATGCGTTCTTCTACCTCTGCGGAAAACGCCACTCATGCCGGCAGCTCGATCACGAACCGCGCGCCGTGGGGACGGATCTCCTCTACCCGGATGACTCCGTGGTGCTCCTGGACGATGCGGCTGACGATGGCCAGACCGAGGCCGCTCCCGCGCTTCTTGGTCGAGAAGTGCGGCACGAACAGCTTTTCGCGGGTGTCCGGCGGGATGCCCGGACCGTCGTCGGCCACGCCCAGCCGCACCCGGCCCTGCGAGCGGTCGAACTCGGTGGAGATGGTGACCCTCCCGCGCTTGTCCGTGGCGTCGATCGCGTTGTCCACGAGGTTGATGAGGACGCGCTTCATCTGGTCGGGATCGAGGCGCAGGGCGGGCACGTCCGTGCCCAGCCGCCTTTCCATCGTGATGCCCGCGAAGAGCCCGTCGTAGAGGGAGAGGGTCTGGTCGATGATCTCGTGCAGCGAGCCCGCGACCAGGTTGGCCGCGGGCAGGCGCGCGAACTGCGCGAACTCGTCCACCAGGTTCTTCAGGGCATCGACCTCGGAGACGATCGCCCCCGTGCATTCCTGGAGGACCTTCTCGAAGTCGGGCGCGCCCTTGAGATAGGCCTTGCGCACGCGCTGGGCGGAGAGCTGGATCGGGGTCAGCGGGTTCTTGATCTCGTGCGCGAGCTTGCGCGCGACCTCGCCCCAGGCCGCCACCTTCTGGGCGCGCATCAGCGGCGTGAGATCGTCGAGGACGAGGACCGCTCCCGGCGGCGAGCCGGGCGCCCCCGGCAGCGGCACCACGGTCACGGCCAGGTTCCGGTCGCGCCCGCGGCCGGGCACCACGACTTCCCTCTCCTGGCGCGTCCCGCGCCCGGAGAGCAGGCGCTGGACGAGGCCGACGATCTCGTCCCGTCCCGGGCCCTTGACCGCATCCGGGAGCGAGCGGCCCACGCGGTCGGCCTCCACGTCGAGCAGGCGGCAGGCGGCGGCGTTGAGCGCGGTGATCTCCCCTTCCGCGTCCACCACGAGGACGCCGGTGCCGACCGTCTCCAGCACCGTCTCCATCAGGCGGCGGCGGTCCTCCAGCTCCTCGTTCTTCCGGGTGAGGCCGGCGCGCGTGTGCTCCACCTCCTCCTCGCTGCGGGCCAGCCGCTCCGACATGCGGTTGAAGGAGGCGATGAGGGCGGAGAACTCGTCGTCGCCGGACGGGAAATCGACGCGCACGCCGCGCTCGCCGGAGGCGATGCGCTCCGCCCCTTCCGCCACCAGCCGCAAGGGGGTCGTGATGCGCCGGGCCAGGTAGAGGGAGAGCCAGACCGCGCCGAAGAGGATGAGCAGGGCCGGGAAGAGGTACAGCGAGAGATAGACGGCCTTGATGGGCTCCTTGAAGCTCTCGGCCTTGCGGTACTTCTCGTAGCGCTCCTGCACCTCGCGCCGCTCCGCGGTGACGGCGACGGGGATGAACGTCGACGCGATCACGGCCCCGCGCACCGCGCCCTTGGCGTCGCGCAGGGGGACGGCCACCCGCGCCAGCTCGCCTCCGCCGTAGGGAACGGTCGCTTCGGCTTCCTGTCCGGCCAGCGCCGCCGGCCCGAGCTCGTCGCCGGACACCACCGCTTCCGGGGCGGGCAGGCGCGGATTGACCACGGCCAGCACCTCGCCCTCCACCGTCCAGACGTTCACGACGTCGATCTTGAGCTCGCGCGACCGCAGCTCCACCACGCGCCGCAGCCGGCCCTGGCCGGCCGGGTCGAGCAGGGCCCGCCCTTCGATCTCGCGGGCCAGCGCGCGCGCGTGCACGCGGCTCCGATCGAGCCCGCCGTCGTGCACGGCGGTGCCGAGCACCTGCAGCGAGGAGAGGATGCGCTCCACGTCCACGTTGAACCAGCGGTCGACGGTCTGCTGGATGAGGTCGCTGCCCACGACCATGAGCAGGAGCGCGGGCGCGGCCGCCATCAGCACGAAGACGATGACGAGCCGCATGCGGAAGCGCGCCCCGAGCACGCCGCGCCGCCGCTCCATGATCACGCGCACGAGGTTCCGCCCCAGCACGAGGAGCAGGACGAGCAGCAGCGAGATGTTGAGGACGGTCAGGCCGTACAGGAGGACGGAGGCGAGGAAGTCCGGCGAGAAGTCGCGGCTCTTGCGCAGCAGGAGCTGGACGAGGACGAGCAGCGAGAGCGCGCCGCCCGTCGTCAGGAGGACGAGGCGCGCGTTGTTGCGGAAAGGCGTACGAGCTTTTGGCATCCGTTCGCCAAGAAGGCGCCGCGGCGCCGCCGGCGGGCCGCCCATTGTAGCTTGGCAGCCACACCCTCACCAAAGCCGCATTGACCGCCTTGGACCGCCATGGTAATTACCCCAAGGCGCTTGGAATTCAGTCACATGCGAAAACGGACGTGGGCGTTCGGGTGGCTCCTCCTGGCGGCGATCGCCCTCCTCTGGGTGGGTCCGCTGCCGGCGGCGGAGCCCGTCCCGCCCGCCAGCGTCGCCCTCACGTTCGACACCTCCGGCAGCGTCGGGTCGGCGCAGCTCGCGCGGGCGCGCGACCTCGCCCTCGAGATCCTGGCCTCGCTGCCCGCGGGCAGCGAGGTCGCCGTCCTCGCCTTCGACGACCAATCGCGGGTGGTGGTGCCGAGCACGTCGAAGCCTGAAGAAGTGCGAGTGCGGCTGGCCGGTCTCAAGGTGGGGGGACGATTCACCGCGCTGCACGATGCGCTCTACGACGCGAGCCGCTACGTGCGCGACGCGCCCGGCGCGCGCAAGGCGATCGTGCTCATCACGGACGGCGTCGACGAGAACAGCGCGCTCAACCTCGAGGACGGCCTCCGGGTCGCGACGGACGCGCAGATCCCCGTGTTCGCGATCGGGGTGGGCGCGCATCCGCAGGAGCGCGTGCTCCGGCGGATCGCGAAGCTCACGGGAGGCGATTACTTCGCGGTCGACCATGCGCGCGGGGCCGACCTGGCCGCGGTCATCGCCGCCTTGCCCGCGGGTGGTGCGGCGGCGGTGGGCGCGACGGGAACAAGCGGGAGCGCTGCGGCCGGCCGGAGTCCCGCGGCCGCGTCCGGCGGCGCGGCGCGGAAGGTGCCGCCAGCGACGGTGCCCCCGCGGCTGGTCCCGCCGAGCTCGACCGGGAGGCGCGCGGTCTGGATCGCGCTCGCCCTCACCGCCGTCGCCGCGATCGCGCTGGCCGTAGCGGCCTGGCGTCAGAAGCGCGGCGTGGCGACGTGTCCGGAGTGCGCGCGACCGCTACCGCCCGACGCGACGATCTGCCCGTCGTGCGCGGCCGCCCCCACGCAACTCGCGACGCGGTCGAAGCCGCCACCCCGCGAGTCGCCCGAGCTGTCCGAGACCGTGCTCGCGCGCATGAACACGACCGAGGAGTACCTGGAACGAACGATCACGCTGCAGGAGCGCCCGGTCCTCGCGATCACGCGCGGTCCCCGCGCGGGCGAGGTGTTCGAGCTCAGCGCGCTGGCCGCCACCTCCATCGGCCGCTCGCGCGCGAACGACATCCAGGTGGAGGACGTCTCGGTCTCGGGCCAGCACTGCCGCGTGCGGCCCGAGGACGGCCAGTTCGTCCTCCACGACCTCAAGAGCACGAATGGCACCCTCGTCAACGAGAAGAAGATCGTGCGCCACGTGCTCGCCGAGGGCGACGTCATCCGGCTGGGCGAGACGTCACTCCAGTTCCGCCTGGAGATGAAGCGGGAGTAATCCGTCTAGCGATCCGAGCTATCGCGGGTCGAGTCCAGCAGTCCCTTCAGCGTCGCCATGAACTGATCGACGTCCTTGAAGTCGCGGTAGACCGAGGCGAAGCGGACGAACGCGACCTTGTCCAGCTCGCGCAGGCGCTCCATCAGGAACTCCCCCACCTGCACCGTCGGGACCTCGCGGTCGGGGCTCTCCTGCACCATCGATTCCACGCGATCGGCGATCAGCTCCAGCGTCTTCACCGGAACCGGCCGCTTCTGGCAGGCCTTGATGAGCCCGGAGAGGACCTTCTCGCGGTCGAAGCGCTCGCGCCGCCCGTCCTTCTTGACCACGAGGTGCGGGATCTGGTCGATGCGCTCGTAGGACGTGAAGCGCTTGCCGCAGGAGAGACACTCCCGCCGGCGGCGGATGACCTCGCCTTCCTTGCTCTCGCGCGAGTCCACGACCTTGTCTTCCATGTGGGCGCAGAAAGGACACTTCATGTCGGCCTCGTCGGTTCGAGGACGGCCATGCGGGCTTCCGGAGGTGCGTCCGGAGGCTTCTCGGTCATGTCCGCCACCTTGCCCATGGTGAGCCCTTCACGGCCGATCAGCGCCAGCCCGAGCACGAGCACGGGCAGGTTCGTGAGCGCGTGGCAGGCGATGCCCGCGGCCGCCGCCGTGTGCTTGTCGACGCCGAAGGCCTGCGTGAGGGCGAGAAGGTAGAACTCGTGGAAACCACCGACCGCGCCCGGCGTGGGCGCGGCCACTCCGACGGTGAGGAACGCCACCATGAGGAACGACGTATGGAACGGCAGGTCCAGCCCGAAGGCGCGGT
>Ga0209382_10003852_pt1 | contig 20551 bp, 12 predicted proteins | sample SoiMetdeltSBSDD5_FD_187599 | JGI IMG/M metagenome (GOLD analysis project Ga0209382, IMG submission 187599) | Bulk soil microbial communities from a Populus tree surrounding site in Tennessee, USA - Soil MetaG P. deltoides SBSDD5 (SPAdes) (version 2) | ecosystem: Environmental > Terrestrial >... | reverse complement strand
CCTGTCCATTCGGGAGATTCTCGACGCGAAGCTTCAGCCGGTACCACGCGTCGGGTTTCCAGGCAAAGGGCACGGTCACCGTTCGAACGGTTTCTGGTTCCCACGGCTCGATCTTGAGCCGCTGCGAGTTGCCGTAGAGCACGAGCGAATACCGCTGCGCCGTGATGCCCACGTCGCCCATTTGCCGGCGGCGCGTGTTGGCGCGCACATCAGCCTCGAACGTGTAGTCCGACCAGGTCACAGGACCGATGAACGCTCGACCGCGCATGAAGATCGTATCGACCGGCGCTTTCTGCAGGACCTTCTGCCCGTCGAGCGTGGTGACTGACATCGCGAGCGCTTGTGCGTTTACCCAGCCTGGTGGGATGCCTTTGTCCTCGTAGCTGTCGAAGGTTTCCTTCCACGGTAGCGGATGCGCCACACGCGCGCGCGCTTGACCGGTGAGCGTTCCTACCGTTGCCTTGATGACGCCAGCCTGCTCCACAGTGTCGCCGGCCGGCGTGAACGTGCCGTTCGCGACGGTGCCTTTCAGTCCCTCGAGGGCCCAGGTGGCTGCAGCCTCTTCGCGCAGAAACCGGCCCTTGTCGTCGAACAGGCGCGCACGAAGTCTGACCATCTGACCTGGTTCCAGTACCAGCTCGGTAGGCATCACCTGCAGGTGCGCCGGTTCACCCTGACCGACCGGCGCCGGTTCGTCCACGGCGAGCCCGGTCACAGATTTGGGCTGCTTCGACCCAATCGCATACACCGCATCGCTCGACACGAAAAAGATGCGCCCGCGCGAAACCGCAGCACCCGCGAGAATCTGCTCCGGTGTCCCCTCAGAGCCGCAGCAGCTCATGACGCTGTTCGGCAGCTCCACTTTGCTGAGCATGTCGCCGCGGTCCGCTTGCGGGCGGATGATGTGAAACGTGCCATTGTCGGTGCCGACGTAGATCTTCCCGTCAGCGAAGATGGGCGCCGCCTTCTGAGCGGTGCCAAGCGCGAGCTCCCACAACTCCTTGCCGCTCGCGATGTCGAACGCTTTCAGGTGAGAGCCGTTGTCGATCTGATAGATACGCGAACCATCTACGACTGGCGGTGAGTAGGTGAACTCGATACCTTTGACCGCCCACTTGGTCGTCTTGAGATCGCCGGTCTGCGTCCCGTCAATCGCGGCAATCAGCCCCAGCTCGTTGCCCTCGAGATTTTCGTCGCCGTGCGACACGAACACGTCGTTGCCGCGAACGACCGCGCCTGTATTGATGGCGCGCTTGGACATCGGGAAGCTCCAGACCTTCTCGCCCGTCTGCGTCTTGATTGCGTGAACGCCTCCATCGCCGAGTCCGGAGATCAGCAGGCGCATGCCGTTGATGGTGGCGATGATCGGCGACGCGTACGCCGTGTCGTAGGGTCGGCCGCCGGGATTCGAGACGTACACAACGTCGCCCGTGCGTTTGTCGAGTGCCATGAAGCGATGGCCGCGAAGCGCCGCCGTTCCCCAGTTGGATACCGGAGCGCTGACGATCACGAGATCGCCGTCAACCACCGGCGCCATCGTCCGGCCGCCATGCGTCGTGAACGCGGCAAACTCTTCGCCGAACGATCGGGACCAGAGCAGCTTGCCGTCGCGGCTCAACGCGATTGCTTCGGCGCCGCCGCTGAATGCATAGATGTTCCCGGTTTCGGGGTCGGCCGCCGGCGAAGCCCAGCCGATCCGATGCGCCGGCACATCGCTCTGGTACAGATTGAACTTGTATTCCCAGACGACTTTGCCGCTGTCGGCGTCGAGCGCCATGACGCGCTCCTGCAGGTTCACGCCGCGGCCCGAAGGGTTCTGGACGTACACCCGGTTTCCCATGACGATGGGAGCCGACCGGCCGCCGTATGGCACTCGCCAGAGGAAGTTTTCGCCGTTGAGTGCCCATTTGTCGATCAGGCCCGTTTCGCGCGAGATGCCGTCGCGGCTGGGCCCGCGCATTTCAGGCCAGTCGCCGACCGCCACGCGGCGGGGCCCCTCGGCTGTAACGGAGATCGACGCGGCCAGTAATGCGGCCGCTACGACGCAGGACTTCATCTTCGGCATGGCGACAAATATACGCCGTCCGGGGGTCGTATTGTTTAACGCATATCGCAAAGGCGGCGGACCCGGCAGAAAGGCATAATGACGCTCATGTACAAGCATCTCGAGGGGTGGGTTGCCATCGTTGCGGGACTTTTTGTATGGGTTTTTTTCCCGGCCGCCGTGCGCGCCCAGGATCCGACACGCCCGCCTGTGGGTCCCATCCAGTTGCCAACGGTGACGGTGACGGCACAAAAGGAGCCGGCCGACCCACGTACTCTGCCAGTCAGCGTGACCGCCGTGTCGCAGGAGACCCTTTCTGGCGGCGGGGTACGCACCGTGCGCGAGGCGTCGATTTATGCGCCGAATACCTACTTTTCGGATTTCACGGCGCGCAAGCTGAGCAACCCGCGGTTCCGGGGAATCGGCTCGAGTCCCGCCAACCCGGCCATAACGACGAACTTCGACGGTGTTCCACAGCTCAACTCGAACACGTCGAGTATCGACCTTTTGGATGTCGAGCAGATCGAGTTCATTCGCGGACCACAGAGTGCGCTGTTCGGGCGGAACACACTGGCCGGCGTGATCAACGTCGTCAGCGCTCGTCCATCGCTCAGTAACTGGGCGTACGGGGCATCGGTGCCGCTCGCGAATTTCGACGGGCGGGAGCTTCGCGCCGGCGTGTCTGGACCCCTTGCGGCAGGACGGGTTGGTGTCAGCGGCGCTATCGCGTACGGCCGCCGCGATGGATTTACTCGGAATGTCGTGACGGGCAAGGATGTCGATAGTCGGTCTGCCTTTGCGGGCAAAGGACAGCTTCTCTGGATCCCGTCAGCCGCTTGGGAAACACGCGTCATCGTGAACGGAGAACGGGCGCGCGACGGCGATTACGCACTCAACGATCTCGCCGCCCTCCGTGCAAATCCGTTCGAAGTGGCGCGTGATTTCGAGGGGCACACGGATCGTGATCTGGTGGGCACGACCATCCTCGCACGACGGGCAGGAGGGCGGATCAACCTGTCGACGACCACCGGGTTCCTGAACTGGAAGACTTTCGATGAGACGGATCTCGACTACACACCGCTCCCTCTCATCAGACGCAGCAACACGGAGGAGAGCTTTCAATTCACGCAGGAGGTCCGCGTCGGGTCGGCTGCGAATGCACCTTGGCGCGCTTCTGCCAACGTGCCCATCAGATGGCAGGCCGGCGTGTTCCTGTTCACGCAGAACTACGAGCAGGATGCGATTAACTCGCTCTCCCCGTTCGTGCTTTCTCCGCTGGTGAGCTTTCCGGTGGCACAGCATTCGCCGCAGGCCACGCTCGATGACACCGGAATCGGCATCTACGGGCAGGCGACCGCGACCTTCGACGACCGGCTTGATGTCACCGCTGGCGCTCGCGTCGATCACGAGAGCAAAGAGGCATCGCTCAATACGTTCTTCGCGCCGGCGATTTCGCCTGCCCGCCTCGTCGAAGCCGAGGAGGGTTTTTCCAACGTATCGCCCCAGTTCTCCGTGGCATACCGGGTCGACCCAGCCGCCATGGTGTACGGCGTCGTCGCGCGTGGATTCAAAGCAGGCGGATTCAACGCAGCTTCACCGCCTGGTTTTGAGTCGTACGCCGAAGAACAGACGTGGAACCTCGAGGGCGGCGTGAAAACGACGTGGATGGGTGGCCGTGTAATGGCGAACGCGGCAGTCTTTCGTATTGATTGGGACGATTTGCAGCTCAACTTGCCGGATCCGTTCGTCCCTGCGCAGTTCTATATCGCGAACGTCGGGCGCGCGCTCAGCCAGGGAGTGGAGCTCGACCTCAACGCGCGTGTGCAACCCGGTATCGATGTATTCGCGGCCTTTGGGTACACGGACGCCACATTCAAGGCGGGCAGCATCTCCAGCGGGGTGAACGTGGCCGGTAACGAGATCCCCAACACGCCCGACTATACCGCCACGTTCGGCACACAGTTTTCGCGAGCCGTTCGAGCGGATGCGACGGTATATGGACGCGTCGATGTCACCTTTTACGGCGCGTTCCAGTACGACGACCTGAACAGGGCCGGGCAGGACAACTATTCGCTGACCAACTTTCGCGCCGGCCTCCAGAGGGGGCGTCTGTACGCCGAGGGATGGATAAGAAACGCCTTCGACACGCACTACGTTCCAGTAGCGTTCGCGTTCGATCCCCAGCTGGCCCGATCGGGGTTCCTGGGGGAGAGCGGCGCGCCGCGTACGTACGGCCTGAACATCGGGGTGCGTTTTTGAATTGACGAATTTACGGATTTACGAATCGACGAATTTTTGACTCGACCACAAAAGAGGAACCACGAATGGGCGTTACAAGCCACAGAGACGCAGAGTCACAGAGAAAACCTTTGGGCCGTTTGAGCCTCTGTGTCTCTGTGACTCTGTGGCCCGTGGTGATCTTCGCGCTCCTCGTGTCGTTCGTGGTTTCGCTCGCAGCCCAGGCGCCGGTGTCCAGCGACTGGCCACAGTGGCGTGGCCCTGGGCGCTCGGGACTGTCGCCCGAAACGGGTCTCCTGCGTGAGTGGCCGGCATCCGGGCCGCCGCGCGTGTGGTCCACCGCCAACCTGGGCGCGGGATTCGGTTCGATCGCCGTGCGCGGCGATCGGGTTTACGTGCAGGGAATGCGGAACTCGCAGAGTGTCGTGTCGGCGCTCAGTCGAATGGACGGCAAGCTCCTGTGGGTGCACAACATCGGCAGGGCGGTCGAGAACTATCAGGGTCCTGGCCCGAGAGGCACGCCAACCGTGGACGACGATCGCCTGTACGTGCTCACCGAGAACGGCGATCTCGCCTGTCTGCGCGTCCAGGACGGGACCGTCGTGTGGCAGCGCAACATCCTGCAGGATTTCGGCGGCCGCAACATCGGGTGGCTGATCAGCGAGTCGCCGCTCGTGGACGGCAACCAGGTTGTGGTCACGCCGGGCGGGCGTGGCGCCGGCATGGCCGCGCTCGACAAGATGACCGGCAAGACGATCTGGACCAGCAAGGAATTGAGCGACCAGGCCGGCTACGCGTCGCCTATCGTCGCGGACGTCCAGGGAGTTCGCACCATCATGACGTTGACGTCCGAAGCAGGCGTCGGTGTGCGCGCGTCGGACGGAAAGCTGATGTGGCGCCACCAGGCGGTCGCCAACGACACCGCCAACATCGCGACGCCCGTGTTCGCCGACAACAAGGTGTTCTACTCGTCGAACTACGGCACCGGCGGCGCGCTGCTCGCGCTTCGCGCGGACGCGGGGGAAGTGCGGGCACAGGAGGTCTACTTCACACGCGAGATGCAGAATCACCATGGCGGCCTCGTGCTCGTGAACGGCTATCTATATGGCTTCAACAATTCGATCCTGACGTGCCTGGAATTCGCGACTGGGAAGGTGATGTGGCGCCACCGGAGCGTCGGCAAGGGGTCGCTCGCCTACGCCGACGGGCGGCTGTACCTGGTCAGCGAGAACAACGTCGTTGGCCTCGCCGAGGCGACACCGGCCGGCTACCGCGAATTGGGGCGCTTTACGATTGCCGATCAGGGCTGGCCGTCATGGGCTCATCCCGTCGTAAGCGGTGGGCGTCTCTACGTGCGGAATCAGGGTATTCTTACCGCGTATAACGTCCGGGCGAACTAGCTGTAGTTGGTAGCCGGAGGCCTTCAGGCCTCCGAGTGGCGGGCTACCAAGCACCAATCACCAAACGTAAAGAGGAGACAGTATGCGGCGTGCATTGTTCGTGATCGCGTTGGTTGGCGCCCTGGCGACGGTGATGGAGGCGCAGCAGGCCGCGACCGATGTGACGCAGTGGCGCGGCGCCAATCGCGACGGGGTTGTGACCGGCTTCACGCCGCCGGCAACCTGGCCCGAGAACCTCACCCAGCGCTGGAAGGTCGACATCGGAACCGGCTATGCGACGCCGCTCGTGGTGGGCAACCGTGTGTATGTGTTCTCGCGACAAGGCGAAGACGAGGTGATGAGCGCTGTCGACGCCGCCAGCGGAAAAGTGCTGTGGCGCACGGCGTATCCCGCGTCGTTCGAAATGAGCAGCGCCTCGAAGGTGCACGGGCCGGGGCCGAAGTCGACGCCTGTATTCGCCAACGGGCGCCTTTATGCGATCGGGATGGCCGGCGCTGTCACGGCGTACGATGCGGCCAGCGGCAAGCAGCTCTGGCAGAAGCCGGGCTCGACGCCGCTCCCGATGTACACGTCGCACTCCTTTTCGCCGATCGTCGACCGCGGTCTCGTGATCTTCCATGTCGGCGGCCACGATAAAGGGGCGATCACGGCTTTCGACCTGAACACCGGCGCGGAGAAATGGAGCTGGAACGGCGACGGTCCGGGTTACGGCTCGCCGATCATTGCGGACTTCGGCGGGGTGCGGCAGCTCGTCACGATCACGCAGTCGAAGCTCGTCGGGGTCGATGTGGCCACGGGCGCGCTGCTATGGGAGAGGCCGTTCGCCAGCTCGAATTTCACCAATTCAATCACGCCGCTGCGCTTCGGCCAGTCGGTCGTCGTCTGGAACAACAATGGGCCGATGCGCGCGGTGACCATCGCCCGGCGCGACAACAAGTGGGTCGCAGAGGAGACGTGGACCAGCGACGACGCGCCCAACCGGTTGAGCAATACGGTGCTCGATGGCGACGTGATGTTCGGCATGACCCAGCGGAACATGGGTCAGTACTACGCGGTGGACTTGAAGACCGGGAAGACGCTGTGGGCGTCGGAGGGGAGGCAGGCGGCTAATGTCGCGGTGGAGCGCGCCGGCGACATCATCTTCAGCATGGAGAACGACGGCGAGCTCGTGATCTTCCGCGCGAGCCGCACCGGATTCGAGCTGGTCAAGCGCTACCGGGTCGCTCCCGAAGAGATGTACTCCACCTGGGCGCAGCCAGCGATTTCCGGCAACCGGATTTTCGTCAGGGACGCGTCGACGCTCGCGCTCTGGACGTTGAACTGAGAAGCCTGTCGTTCACGCTTCTCAGTTCTAAGTTCTCGGTTCGTGTTCAGGTTCGACCCGAACTCTGAACTGGAACCGAACGTGAACACGAACAGAGAAGAAAGAACCCAGAAGTGTGAACGACTGCGTTCATGGGCCGCCGAGTATCTGCTTCGCAATGGTCTGCAGCTGCAGGTTGGACGTGCCCTCGTAGATCTGCCCAATCTTCGCGTCGCGGTACAGCTTCTCCACCGGGTAGTCCTTGACGAATCCGTACCCGCCGTACAGATTCACCGCCAGCGACGTGACGCGCTCGGCCACTTCGGACGAGAAGAGTTTGCACATGGCGGCCTCCTTCACGAACGGCTCGCCCGAGTCGCGCAGCCGCGCCGCGTTGTAGACCATGAGGCGGGCTGCTTCGAGCTCGGTAGCGGCGCGTGCCAGTTCAAATTGCACGCCCTGAAATTCCGCGATCGCCTTGCCAAACTGCTTGCGATCCTTCGTGTAATGGACCGCGTGATCGAGCGCGCCCTGCGCGAGGCCGATCATCTGCGCGCCGATGCCGATTCGTCCTTCATTGAGCGTCTCGATCGCCACCTTGTATCCCTTGCCGAGCTCACCGAGCACGTTGCGTCGGGGCACGCGGCAATCCTCGAGAAGGATCTCGCACGTGCTGCTGGCTCGGATACCGAGCTTGTCCTCCTTCTTGCCGACGACCAACCCTGGAAACCCGCGCTCTACGACAAACGCCGTGATGCCACGGTAACCTGCTGCGGGATTGACCGTCACAAATATGATGAAGACCTCCGCTTCAGCGGCGTTCGTAATCCACAGTTTCCGCCCACTGAGCACAAAATCGTCGCCTCGCTCGGACGCGCGCGTTGCCAGCGCAAACGCGTCGCTTCCCGACCCTGCTTCGGAGAGCGCATAGGCGCCAACCGCACCGCCTGCGAGCCGCGGAAGGTATTGTTCCTTCAGGTCGGACGACGCGTAGCGAATCAGTGCATTGATTACCAGTGTGTTCTGGACGTCGACCAGGACGGCAACCGAAGGGTCGACCCGCGACAGCGCTTCAACCGCCAACACCGCGTGGAAGAACCCGGCGCCCGGTCCTCCTTGCGCTTCGGGGACCTCGATGGCCATCACACCAAGCTCGAACAGCTTGTCGATGAGCTGGCGTGGAATCTTCGCCTGCTCATCCATCTCCCGCACGCTGGGACGGATCTCGCGGTCGGCAAAGTTGTACACGCTGTCCCGGAACAGCGCCTCGTCCTCCCGGAGGGCGGTCAGTCCCGGGAGAGTTTCAGCCTGTCGCACGTTCGTCTGTTGTGAATCCGTCAGAATTCATAGCGGGCACGGGAGATGCAGCGAGCAAATCTCCGTGTCGTTGAGTTTCAGGTGGTATTATCCCGGAAAAGGCGGAGCATCACAGGTATGAGCCGAGCATCATTCGCCGTGTTCCTCGCGGTTTCGCTCGCTGTGATACAGGCCGGGACCGTCCGGCCGGCCGCGCAGGCTGGTCCGACACCGCAGGCCGGTGCGACGCAGGATGCCGGTCAGCAGCCCGCTGCCGCTCAGCCTCCTGCCCAGGGAGACGCTGCGCAGCAGCCACAGCCAACCTTCCGCGCCGGCGTCAATTTCGTCCGTGTGGACGTGATCGTCCACGATGGCAAGGGACAGCCGGTCTCCGATCTGACGCAGGCCGACTTCGAGGTGCTCGAGGACGGCAAGCCGCAGACGATCGAGCAATTCCGTCTCATCCGCGTGGACGGGAATCCACGTCCCGGTGATCCGCCGCCCCGCGAGCTTCGCAACCGTATCGACGAAGAGATCGAGATCTCACGCGACGACGTGCGCCTGTTCGTGTTCTTTTTCGACGACTACCATGTGCGGCTCGGCAACTCACTCGCGGTGAAGGAACCACTCATCCGGTTCGTTCAAACCCAGCTCCGGCCCAACGACGTCGTTGGCATCATGTACCCCTTGACGCCGCTCGACGGCATCTCGTTCACCAGAAACACGGCGTCTGTAGTGAGCGCCATCGAACGGTTCGAGGGGCGCAAGTTCGACTACCGGCCGCGCAACTTATTTGAAGAGCAGTACGCCCGTGCGCCGTCCGAGGCCGTGGAGCAGATTCGAAATCAGGTGGTCATGACCGCGCTTCGAGGTCTGGCCACGCGGCTCGGCGGGCTGCGTGAAGGACGCAAGGCCATCATATACGTCAGCGAAGGGCTGACGGTGATGCTGCCGCCGCAGATGCGGAATAGCGACGCGTCGCTCGGCGGCCTGGATCCCCGGAACCCTGCGAGAGGAAATCCGATGGCGGGCGAAAACAACCCGCGCGAAGAAACGGCGGCGTGGTTTGCGCAGTCGGACCTGTACTCGCAGCTTCGGGACGTGTTCACGGCGGCAAACCGGAACAACGCGGCGATCTACACTCTCGATCCGCGCGGCCTTGCGCCATTTGAATACGGCATAGACGAGGCAGTCGGGCCCAACCAGGATCGCCGTGCGCTGCAAATGACGCAGGATACGTTGCGCTCGATCGCCGACGAGACGGATGCGCGGGCGATCGTAAATCAGAACGATCTGGCTCCCGGGCTTGCGCAGATCGTCCGCGACTCGAGCTACTACTACCTGGTCGGCTACAACTCCACGCAGGCGCCGGCCGACGGCAAGTTTCACCAGATCACCGTCAGGCTCAAGCGGCGCGGCCTCGACGTCCGCGCACGCAAAGGATATTGGGCGCTCACCGCCGCGGAGATTACGCGCGCGGAGCGAGTGACGCCGGACGCGCCGAAGCCAGTCCAGCAGGCGCTCGCCTCAATCGCCACGTCGGTGCAGGCCGGGAAATATGTGCGGACATGGGTCGGCACGGCGCGGGGCGAAGCGGGCAAGACGCGCGTAACGTTGATCTGGGAGCCGCTGGCCCCGCCCGCGGGTGTGCGGCGCGATCAACCACAGCCTGGCCGCGTGTCGTTGATTGCGGCCGACCCGAAAGGGGATCTCGTATTCCGTGGACGGTCCCCGGACGCCGCGCTCGCGTCGACAGCGCCGCCGGCCACCCCTTCCGCCGCACCCGCGTCGGGCCCGCAGCGACTCACGTTCGACGCGCCGCCTGGTGAGCTGGAATTGCGCATGTCAGTCGAGGCTGCGGCAGGTGGCGGCACGCTCGATAGTGAAATTCGCACCATTGTCGTTCCCGACCTGACATCGCCGGATGCTGCCCTGAGCACTCCGCGCGTGCATCGCGCACGCAACGCCCTCGACTTCCGGACGCTTGCGGCCGACGCCAGCGCGGTTCCGGGCGTGGGACGCGATTTCTCGCGCACCGAACGGTTACTGATTCGCTTCGATGTCTACGGCAACGCCACGCCGACGGCCGTACTGCTCAATCGCCAGGGGCAGAAGATGGCCGATGTGCCGGTGACCGCAACCACCGTCGGCGGGACCCATCAGATCGATCTGAGCCTTGCTTCGATTGCCACCGGGGAGTACCTGGTGGAGATCACCGTCAAGGGCGCAACAGGGGAAGCAAAAGAGTTGGTCCCGCTGCGCATCGGGTCGTAGCGCGCAGGCTTCAGCCTGCGCGATCCTGACGCGCACGCTAAAGCGTGCGCTCTACGGTTCTATCACTCCGTGTCTCTGTATCTCCGTGGCACGTGCGGATTTCACGCGTACATGCCGCGTACGCGCGTGACGGTCCCGACGCGGTCAATCGCCACGATGTACGCGCCCGTTCGCATGTCCACGTTGTACTTCTTCGACGTCCGCAACACGTCGTGGAAGGCCTCGTGCATCTTCTTTTCGAGGCGGGCGTTCACTTCGCTCTCTTCCCAGAAGTAGCCGTAGCGGTCCTGCACCCACTCGAAGTACGACACGGTAACGCCACCAGAGTTGGCGAGAATGTCGGGCACGACGAAAATGCCGCGCTGGTGAAGCACATTGTTGGCGTCAGGTGTCACTGGACCGTTTGCCGCCTCGACGACGATGCTGGCGCGAATGGTGGAGGCGTTATCGACGGTGATCTGGTTCTCGAGCGCCGCTGGAATCAGAACGTCGACGTCGAGCGCGAACAACTGCTCGTTCGAGAGCGGCTCCGCGCCGGGGAAGCCCTCCACTGTCTTGTGCTGGGCGGCGTACTCGAACAACTTCGGGACGTCGAGACCCTTTGGGTTGTACACGCCCCCACGCACGTCCGTAACGGCCACAATCTTCGCGCCGAGACGCGCGATCAGGTCGGCCGACACGGATCCGACGTTGCCGAATCCCTGAATGGCAACTCTCGCCTGGGTGATGTCGAGGCCGCGGTGCTTTGCCGCCTCTCTGGTCACGATCATCACGCCGCGCCCGGTGGCCTCGCGGCGCCCCACTGAGCCGCCGAGCTCGATCGGCTTTCCGGTGACGACCGCGGTTTCCGTGTGGCCGACGTGCATGCTGTAGGTGTCCATGACCCACGCCATCACCTGATCGTTGGTGTTGACGTCTGGCGCTGGCACGTCCTTCTCGGGGCCGATCGCATCGATGATTTCTGCGACGTAGCGACGTGTGAGTGCTTCGAGCTCGCGGCGCGACATGCGAGTCGGGTCGCAGACGACGCCACCCTTGCCGCCACCGAAGGGAATATGTGCGACGGCGCACTTCCATGTCATCCACGCCGCGAGCGCGGTTACCTCGTCGAGCGACACGTCCGGATGATAGCGAATGCCACCCTTGGCAGGTCCGAGCGTGATGTTGTACTGGACGCGATATCCGGTGAACACCTCGATCTCACCGTTGTCCATCTGCACGGGGCACGAGACGATGATCTGGCGCTTCGGATGAGTGAGGATGTTCCAGATTCCGGGATCGAGCTTGAGGAGGCGGGCTGCCTCGTCGAACTCCTGGAGCATCGCTTTGAAGATGCTGCCGTGTTCCGCCATGCGTGTACTTATTCTAAACAGCCTCTCGTAAGGCAAAGGTCAAGACTTTTGACTTTAGAATGGAAACAGGATGAAGAGCGCCACCTCCGCGCCTGAGGCGGCACCGGCGTCGGCGCCTCGCGGTTCTTTGACTACGGTTTCCGGACGTCCTATCGCTAGCGTCTACACGCCTGCCGACATCTCGTCGCTTGACTACGAGCGCGACCTCGGCGATCCCGGCGCATTTCCGTATGCGCGAGGCATTCACTCCGGCGGTTACCGCGACAAGCTATGGACGATGCGGCAGTTTGCCGGATTCGGTACCCCCGAGGAGACCAACGCGCGCTACAAGCAGCTCCTGGCCGCCGGTGGGACGGGATTGAGCGTTGCTTTCGACCTTCCCACGTTGATGGGCCGGGATCCGGATCACGAGCTCTCGCTCGGCGAGGTCGGCAAGTGCGGCGTCAACGTGACGTCGCTGGCAGACATGGAGGCGCTGTTCGACGGAATCGACCTCAGCGCAGTTACCACGTCGATGACGATCAACTCGCCGGCAGCGATGTTGCTCGCCATGTACCTCGTTGTGGCGGAGAAGCAGGGTGTCAGCTGGCAGACGCTGTCGGGCACCATTCAGAACGACATCCTCAAGGAATTCATCGCGCAGAAGGAGTACATCTATCCGCCGCGTCCCTCGATGAGGCTCGTCACCGACGTGTTTGCCTTCTGCACACAGCAGGTGCCGAAGTGGAACACGATTTCGGTGAGCGGGTACCACATTCGCGAGGCGGGCGCGACCGCAGCGCAGGAGCTCGCATTCACGCTTCGCGACGGGATCGAATACGTCCAGTACGGTATCGACGCCGGGCTGCGCGTGGACGACTTTGCGCCGCGCATCTCCTTCTTCTTCAACTCTCACAGCGACTTCTTCGAGGAGATCGCAAAATACCGCGCCGCGCGCCGCATCTGGGCACATGTAATGCGCGATCGCTTTCACGCAGCGAATCCCCGGTCGTGGCAGCTCCGCTTTCACTCGCAGACGGCGGGTGTATCGCTCACGGCGCAGCAGCCGTACAACAACGTCGTTCGGACGGCGCTTCAGGCCCTGGCCGCCGTGCTGGGCGGCACGCAGTCTCTTCATACCAATTCGCTTGACGAGGCGCTCGCACTTCCGACAGCGGAAACCGCGACGCTGGCACTGCGGACGCAGCAGGTCATTGCGTACGAAACCGGCGTGACCGCCCTCGTCGATCCGCTCGGCGGCTCGTATTTCGTCGAGAAGCTCACTCGCGATCTCGAAGAAGAGGCGCTGACGTACTTCGATGCGATCGATCGCATGGGGGGCATGGTGCCCGCAATCGAGCGCGGATATCCACAGAAGGAAATCGCCGAGAGCGCGTACCGCTTCCAGCAGGCCGTCGAGCAGCGCGACCGCGTCATCGTCGGCGTCAACGCGTTTGTCGAGGAGCGGCAGGAGGCGGTCGGGATTCTCTACATCGACGAGTCGGTCGCGCAGCGGCAGCTAGCCAGACTGGAGCACGTGAAAGCGACGCGGGACCACGACCGAGTGCGATCGTCTTTGAAACGGCTGCAGGCGGCTGCGCGGGCCGGCGAGAACACCATGCCGGTTCTCCTCGACGCCGTGCGCGCGTACGCCACGATAGGTGAGATGTGCGACGCGCTCCGAGAGGTCTGGGGGGAGTACGAGGAGACGCCGGTAATCTGAGGATTGGTGATTAGTGATTCGTGATTAATGATTTGAGGCAGGGTACAGCCTCTGTCTGCTGCCTACTGCTTACTGCCTACGACTGAAAAATGGGTCAGAAAATACGGGTTGTCATCGCCAAGCCCGGACTCGACGGGCACGATCGTGGCGCGCGCGTCATCGCGCGCGCGCTGCGCGATGCCGGCATGGAGGTGATTTACACCGGCCTCCGGCAGACACCCGAGCAGATCGTGGCCGCGGCGCTGCAGGAAGATGCGGATGTGATCGGGCTGTCGATTCTCTCGGGCGCGCATATGCACATCTGCCCGCGCATCATGGCGCTGCTGCAGGAGAAAGGGCTGAACGACGTCCTCGTCGTCGTTGGCGGCATCATCCCCGACGTTGACATCCCGAAGCTCGGCGAAATCGGGGTGCGAGGTGTCTTTCTGCCGGGCACGCCAATGCAGGAGATTGTCGACTTCATCCGGAAGAACGTACGGTCTCGTGTGGAGTCATTTGAATGATGCCTGACGTTGCGGACCTGCAGCACCCGATCACCCTGCCCGAGAAACCAGCGCTCGAAGGTCTCGAGACGAAATGGAACGCGCGGTGGGAGGAAGACGGCACCTACCGGTTCGATCGGAATCACACGCGTCCGGAGGTGTACTCCATCGATACGCCGCCGCCGACGGTCAGCGGTTCCTTGCACATCGGTCACGTGTTCTCGTTCACGCACACCGACCTCGTTGCCCGGTTTCAGCGGATGCGTGGCAAGGCGGTGTTTTATCCGATGGGATGGGACGACAATGGTCTACCCACCGAGCGGCGAGTGCAGAACTACTACGACGTACGGTGCGATCCTTCGTTACCGTACGACCCCGCGTTTCGGCCGCCAGGCGGTGTTCAGGGCAAAGGGTCCGGTGGAGGTGCGTCGGCGAAGCATGCGGTTTCGGTGTCGCGGCCGAATTTTGTCGAGCTATGTCTCGCACTGACGGCCGAAGACGAGAAAGCGTTCGAGCATCTATGGCGGTATCTCGGCCTCTCGGTGGACTGGTCGATGACCTACGCCACGATCGGTCGGCGCGCGCAGCGCGTGTCGCAGGCATCCTTCCTGCGGCTGCTGCAGCGCGGAATCGCGTATCAGCTCGAGGCGCCGACCTTATGGGATGTCGATTTTCGAACTGCGGTCGCCCAGGCAGAGCTCGAAGATCGTGAGCAGCCCGGTGCGTATCACCGCATTCGCTTTCAACGTGCCGATTCGTCACGTGACGCCGCGGCCGCATATGTGGAGATCGACACCACGCGACCCGAGCTGATCCCGGCATGCGTGGCGCTCGTTGCCCACCCTGATGATGAGCGGTACAAACCGCTGTTCGGCGCTGAGGTGCTGACGCCGCTGTTCCGTGTACCTGTGCCCGTCCGCGCTCACGCGCTCGCCGATCCCGAAAAGGGGACGGGCATAGCAATGATTTGCACGTTCGGCGATATTACGGACGTCACATGGTGGCGCGAGCTCGCGCTGCCAGTTCGTGCTGTCATCGCGCCGAACGGGACGCTTCGTCCGGTGGCCTGGGGTACGTCGGGCTGGGAATCGCGAGATCCCTCCGGCGCGCAGCAGGCCTACGATCAACTGGCTGGTTTGTCCGCGAACAAAGCGAGAGCGCGGATTGTAGAGCAGCTGCGCGAGTCGGCCGATCTCGTCGGCGAACCGAAGCCAATTACGCACCCCGTCAAGTTTTTCGAAAAGGGCGACCGCCCCCTCGAGATCATCTCGAGCCGGCAATGGTTCATCAAGACGATGGTGTACCGGGACGAGTTGATCGAGCGGGGCCGACAGATGCAGTGGCATCCCGAGTACATGCGGCACCGCTTCGAGAACTGGGTCAACGGACTCACGGGCGATTGGTGCATCAGCCGCCAGCGATTTTTCGGGGTTCCGTTCCCGTTGTGGTATCGGCTTGGAAACGACGGGGCCGTCGATTATTCGCGGCCAATCGTGCCGGACTATTCGCGGCTGCCGATCGATCCGTCTACCGACGTTCCGGACGGGTTCACCGCAGATCAGCGTGGTGCCGCAGGCGGCTTCATCGGTGACCCTGACGTGATGGACACGTGGGCGACCTCGTCGCTCACGCCTCAAATCGCGGCCGGCTGGCTGGCGGACCAGGATCTCTTCGATCGGCTCTTTCCGATGGACCTCCGTCCGCAGGCGCACGACATCATCCGTACGTGGCTATTCACGACAGTGCTGCGCGCCCATATCGAACATGGGTCGCTGCCGTGGTCCCATGCCGCGATCTCCGGTTTCATCGTCGACCCCGACCGGAAGAAGATGTCGAAGTCGAAGGGCAACGTTGTCACGCCTATGGCGCTCCTCGAGCAGTTCGGGTCGGACGGAGTGCGCTACTGGGCAGCGTGCGCCAGGCCAGGGGGCGATGCGGCGTTCGACCCCAACGATCCCGGGCAAATGAAAGTGGGCAGGCGGTTGGCGATCAAGATCTTGAACGCCGCGCGGTTTGCGTTGCTGCAATCGGAACCGCGCGGGCCGATCTCCGAGCCGCTGGATCGGGGAATGCTTACGGAGCTGTCGCGACTGGTCAGTGAGACGACGGTTCGTTTCGAAGAGTATGACTACGCGCGTGTGCTCGAGCGGACCGAGCGCTTTTTTTGGTCGTTCTGTGACGACTACCTGGAGCTCGTCAAAGCGCGCCGGTACGGCGATTTCACGCCCGAGGGGGCAGCGTCGGCCAACAGTGCCATGCTCGTGGCGCTGTCCACACTCCTGCGGCTGTTTGCGCCGTTTCTGCCGTTTGTCACGGAGGAGGTCTGGTCGTGGTGGCGTGCGGGCTCCGTCCATCAAGCCGCGTGGCCGACGGACACCGAGGTACTCGATCAGATTGGGGGACCAGGACCTGATCCCGCGGCGCTGGCGGCCTACGTTCAGAGCCAGGCGGCGCTCGCAGAAGTGCGCCGTATACGGGCGTCTGCAGGAAAATCCGCAAAAGCGGTAATCGAGCGCGCGGTGCTGCCGTCGGCGTTTGAACCGCTGACGCCTGCGATGCGGGACTTCACGGCTGCCATGCATATCAAGGAGGTGGCATTCGCAGACGTCGCGGAGCCCGAACTGAGGTTCGCTGAGGAACCTCAGGCATGACCGTATCGCTCGTGCTCGAGCCGCTCGAGGCCGGCATGTACCGCGAGATCGTCCGACGTGCCCTCGCCGAGGACTTCGGGTGGGGTGACGTGACGACCGAAACCGTCATCGAGCGCGATCAGAAGGCGCACGGTGTGCTGGTCGCGAAGTCGCGGTGCATCATTGCGGGCCTCGACATTGCGTCCGAGGCGTTTCGGCAGATGGACCCGGCAGTGGTGGTCACAGTCCACTCCGGAGACGGCACGAACTGCGAGCCTGGGACCGTCGTGGCTGAATACCGTGGCTACGCGGCGGGCATGTTGACGGCAGAGCGTACGGCCCTCAACTTCGTGCAGCGGTTGTCTGGAATCGCCACGCTCACGCGCCAGTTCGTCGATGCCGCCGCGGGGCGCATCACCATTCTCGACACGCGCAAGACGACCCCCCTGCTGCGCGCGCTCGAAAAGTACGCCGTACGGGCAGGTGGTGCGCAGAATCATCGCACCGGCCTCGACGATGGCATCCTGATCAAGGACAACCACATCCGGCTTGCCGGAAACGTTGGCAGAGCCGTTACTCGAATGCGAAAGGCCAATCGCGAGATGCCCACCGAGGTCGAGGCGCAAACGCTCGACCAGGTGAACGAAGCACTCGAGGCCGGGGCCGATATCGTGTTGCTGGACAACATGTCCACCTCCGAAATCGGGGAGGCCGTGAACCGGTGCCGCGGTCGTGCGAAGACCGAGATCTCGGGAGGCGTGACGCTGACGCGTATGGCCGAACTGGCCGCGACGGGTGCCGATTTCGTTTCCATCGGCGCGCTCACCCACTCGGCGCCTGCTGCCGACTTGAGCTTTGAGATTGAACCTGTCTGAGCCTTTGCCGATCGACTTGGCGGAGCCGCTGGCGCGCGCGGCTGGACGCCTCGGTCCATTCGGCGAACACGTCCTCTGGTATGCAGAGGTGTCATCGACGAGCGACGTTGCGGGGTCGTTGGCCGAGCGCGGTGCGGCCGAAGGTCTGGTTGTCGCCGCAAATATGCAGTCGGCGGGCCGCGGCCGGCTCGGGCGGACGTGGGCCTCGCCGCCAGGCGCAGGACTCTACGTGTCGGTTGTGCTGCGCCCCCCTCGACCCGTCCTCCCGTTGGTCACGATTGCGGCTGGGGTCGCGGTCGCCCAGGGTATCGAGGTCGCGACCGGGCTTCGCGCGCAGCTCAAATGGCCCAATGACGTCTGCGTCGGGCCGCGAAAACTTGCGGGTGTGCTGGCAGAGGCCAACACAAACGCGTCGGACGGCGCCTCCGTTCCGCACGTCGTCCTCGGCTTCGGCATCAACGTGATGCCCGCGGCATACCCACCCGATGTGGGCTTTCGCGCTACCAGCCTGGAAGGGGAGTTGGGCCGTCATGTCGACCGAGGGTTGGTGTTCGTGGAATGCCTCTCGGCCCTTGCGCGACGCTACACCGACCTGGTGCACGGCCGCACAGCGGACGTGATTGCTGCCTGGAGAGAGCGCGCGGCGGCTACATTGCGGCGGCCTGTCCGCTTCGAGACCGCAGGCGCGCAGCTCGAAGGCGTGGCGGAAGACGTTGACGAGACGGGCGCGCTCCTGGTGCGGACGACATCGGCGATGATCCGCGTGACCTCCGGTGAAGTGAACTGGTTGTGAACCAATGTCGTTCACCCTTCCGCGTTCTCGGTTCTCCGTTCGTGTTCAGGTTCGGTTGATTCGCCTTCCGGCGCGTCCGAACCCGGAACGAAGAACCTGGAACGTCGAACCGAACCTGAACCCGAACCGAGCACGGAGAACCGAGAAGCGTGAACGACGACTGCCCTGATGACTATTGCCGGCAGGTCGAAACCTATTTGTGCCGGAAGAATGACGGACATCTGATTCGGATTGTCGGGCCCGCGTTCGAGCAGGTATGCGCGTGGGCATCGAAGGGCATTCCGCTCAAGGCGGTCTTTCGCGGCATCGATCGCTACGTCGAGCGCTACTACGCGAAGGGACCTCGCCGACGCCCGGTCCGGATCGAGTTCTGCGAAGCGGACATTCTGGATGCATTCGACGAATGGCGCCGTGCGGTAGGTGTCGGTAGGGACGCCGGCTCCGTTAGCGACAGCGGAGAGGAGCGCGCCGGAGGGCGGCCGCGCGAGTCGCTCGCCACACACCTCGACCGGGTTGTGGCTCGCCTCGTTGCCAGACGCGGAGGACCCGACCGGTTTATCGATGCCGCTCTGGACGAGATCGTCCGTGAGCTGGATACAGCGCGCGCGGATGCGAAGAACCTGCGCGGTGGGCCCAGAGATGCATTGTTGCAGCGCCTTCGGGAGCTCGATCGCCGGCTGATCGACGCCACCCGCACCGCTTCCGATCCCGAGATGCTGCAACGCGTGACCGCCGAAGCCGACGAACAGCTGTCGCCGTTCCGCGGACGCATGCCGGCGGACGCGTACGCTCAGTCGCAGCAGGCGTGCATCGACCGGCTGCTGCGTGAGCACGCACGGCTGCCGACGATTACATTCGACTGATCCAATCGACGATCGATGATCGATGATTTGAGCATCGATTGAGCCATTTGTTCATCGATTCATTGAATCAATGTTGATCCATTGAAACATTGATCGGTGGATCGGCTCATTGACATGAGCAAATCACGATCGGCTGATCGCATTCGACGCAGTCGCGATGGATCAATGAGTAGTCCGACAATCCGAATCGCTGATTCAATGCTCAAATAATGATCCGATGCCTCAATGATGCAATGATCCAATCGATGATCAGATCATCGATCATCGATATTTAAATGTACGCCGCCCCAGAAATCGGCTCAGAAATCATCGTCGACATAGAGAAACCGGCGGTCGGCGGCCCGATGCTGGCGCGCCACCATGGCCAGGTGGTGCTCATATGGGGCGGCATACCCGGCGAACGCGTGCGCGCGCGAGTGGAGCGAGCGGCGAAAAACATTCTGCACGCCGAGACGACCGAGGTTCTCGTGGCGTCGCCGGATCGCCGGGACGCGGGTCCGGACTGGCGGTGCGGGGGCAACACGTTTGCCCACATCGCGTACGAACGCCAATGCCATCTGAAGGCGGAGATCATCGGCGATGCGCTCGCGCGCATCGGCCGTCTGTCATCGCCTCCGCGCTCCGAGGTGCTGGGCTCACCCGAGCGAGGCTACCGCATGCGAGCCCGATTTCGGGTGCAAGACGGGCGGTTCGGATACTTTCGAGAAGGCAGCCACCAGTTGTGCGATCCGGCCGTGACCGGTCAGCTGCTGCCTGAGACGACTGAATGGATTGCCGCTGCCGAACGACTGATAACGCGCGAACGGCTGGCGGGTCTCAACGGCATCGAGCTCTCGGAGAACATCCACGCCGATGAACGGGCGTGCCATCTCGATCTCGACGCGGGTGTTGACGCGTCCAGGTTTGCGGCGCTCGCCGGAGGCCTGACGGGTCTCTCGGCAGCGCGCAGTGACCGCCCGGGTGTGGAACTACTGGCCGGTACTCCGAGCGTCAGCGACGTGCTGCACGTAAACCCGGACGATCCCCGCTCGGCGCTTCGGCTGCGCCGCGACGTCAGGGCATTTTTTCAGGCAAACCGATACCTGCTGGAGCCGCTGCTTCGTCGTGTGGTGGCGCTGGCCGTGCCCGGGCGCGTCATCGATTTGTATGCGGGCGTCGGCCTGTTCGGGCTCTCGCTGGCCGCGGCGGGTGCGGATGAGGTCACGCTCGTGGAGGGAGACCCGGTAAGCGGCGCGTCGCTCGAGGAGAACGCGGAACCGTTCCGCGGCCGCGTCAACATCGTACGTCGCAGCGTCGAGT
>Ga0209382_10003851_pt1 | contig 20551 bp, 10 predicted proteins | sample SoiMetdeltSBSDD5_FD_187599 | JGI IMG/M metagenome (GOLD analysis project Ga0209382, IMG submission 187599) | Bulk soil microbial communities from a Populus tree surrounding site in Tennessee, USA - Soil MetaG P. deltoides SBSDD5 (SPAdes) (version 2) | ecosystem: Environmental > Terrestrial >... | reverse complement strand
CGCCGACCAGCCAGACGTTGCGGGTGCGGTGGAAGACGAATGCGAAGAAGAGGCCGATGGCGAACGTCGCTCCGAGCACCAGGGCGATGGCAGCCGGCGAGCGTGAGGACGCGAGGTGGTAGAGGTGCAAGGGGCCGAGGGTGTACGCGAGGTTTGCCGCGAGGGGTCCCCAACGATTGCCGAATCGCCGCGTCAGCTCCGTCTGCAGGATCCCCCGGTAGTTGACCTCCTGATAGAAGCCCCAGAGGAGCTGGACGGCGAAGAGTGTGGCGGCCGCACGCCACGCCTCGGGGTGCCGCGCCAGAGGAGCGAGCTGCGTGGAGTAGGCGGCGATGAAGATGCCGTTGGCGAGGAGCACGACCTGCGGGAAGTAGAGCTTCTCCGTCATCGTCCACGACCGCCACGGCTGGAAGCCGACGTCGCCGGGCTTCGCTCTCGCCCAGAACGTAGTGAGGAGGATCGAGGCCGCCAGCAGCAGCGGCACCCTCACCCCGGCGGCGAGGTCGAGGCCGAGCCACGAGAGAAGGTGAGCCCGCGGTCCCACGACGATCTCGAGTACGGCCACGATGACGAGCAGCCGAAGGCCGGTCCTGGCCGAGTAAGACGGCGCTTCGCGCTGTTCGAAGAGGAGGAGGTGGCCGCGCAGCAGTGGCCCCGGTCGCCGAGCCTCCGAGTCCCAGAACAGCCGCGCCATGGCCGCCATGTTTCACCCCCGCGTCGAGAGAGACCGCTGCCCTCTCCTACGACGCCGGCGGGGGGGCGAGTTTCAACCTCCGGCGGCCGCAGCGGCCGGCGCGTTCAGGATGCCAGCCGCTCCAGCGTTCCGCGGGCCACCTCGAGCAGCTCGCCTCCGCGGGGCCTCAGCGTCAGCACGCCGTTGGGGGAGAAGGTGGCGTCCTGTCGCGTCGACACCAGCTCGACAAGGCGCTCGGGGTCGATGCGCGCGTCGCGCCGCAGGCGGATGACGAGCTCGCCCTTCTGCCAGGAGAGCGACTGCACGCGGAGGCTCTCGGCGAGGCGCTTGAGCTTGGCCACCTCGAGGAGCTGGTAGACGGCCTGCGGCGGGGGGCCGAAGCGCTCGCGCAGCTCGGCGAGCATCGCCTCGGGCTCGGTCTCGGCGGTGGAGATCTTGCGGTAGACCTCCATGCGGATGTTCGGGTTGTCGATGTAGTCGGTGGGGATCGCCATCGGCACCGGCAGGTCGAGGGTCGCCGACGGCGCCTCCTCCACCACCTCGCCGCGCAGCTCGCGCATCGTCTGCTCGAGCAGCTTCATGTAGGTCTCGATGCCGACGGCGGCGATGTGGCCGCTCTGCTCGGCGCCCAGCATGTTGCCGGCGCCGCGGATCTCGAGGTCGCGGGCGGCGATGCGGAAGCCGGCTCCGAGCTCGGAGAAGTCGCGCAGCGCGTCGAGGCGCTTGCGCGCGTCGACCGGCAGGACGCGGTCGGCGGGCACCAGCAGGTAGCAGTAGGCGAGCGTGTTGCTGCGCCCGACGCGGCCGCGGAGCTGGTAGAGCTGGGCGAGCCCGAAGCGCTCGGCGCGGTGCACGAGCATGGTGTTGACGCGTGGGATGTGGATGCCGTTCTCGATGATGGTCGAGGCGAGCAGCACGTCGTAGTCGCCGGCGGTGAAGGCGTGCATGCGGCGCGACAGCTCGCGCTCGTCCATCTGCCCGTGGCCGACGGTGACTCGCAGGCCGGGCACCAGCTCGCGCAGCCAGCCGGCCATCTGGTCGATGTCCTCGACCTTGTTGTAGACGTAGTAGATCTGCCCGCCGCGCTCCCGCTCGTATTCGATCGCCTCGCGCACGAGCTCGCCGGTGAAGGGCAGGATCGCCGTCTCGACGGCCATGCGGTCGCGCGGCGGCGTCTCGATCACCGACAGCTCGCGCACGCCGGCGAGCGAGAGCTGCAGCGTGCGCGGCACCGGCGTCGCCGACATCGCCAGCACGTGAAGCGTCTTCTTCATCTCGCGCAGCCGCTCCTTGTGGGCGACGCCGAAACGCTGCTCCTCGTCGATGATGAGCAGCGCGAGGCGCGGCAGCGAGATGTCCTTCGACAGCAGGCGGTGCGTGCCGATCAGGATGTCGACCTTCCCCGCCTTGGTGCGGTCGCGGATGTCCTTGATCTCCTGCGGGGTGCGGAAGCGGGAGATCATCTCGATGGTGATCGGCAGCCCCTCGAAGCGCTTCTGGAAGGTCTCGAGGTGCTGGTCGGCGAGGATGGTGGTGGGCGCCAGCACGGCGACCTGGTAGCCGTTGTCGACGGCGCGGAAGGCGGCGCGCATCGCCACCTCGGTCTTGCCGAAGCCGACGTCGCCGCAGAGCAGGCGGTCCATGGGCTGCTCGCGCTCGAGGTCGGCGAAGATCGCCTCGATCGCCTCGAGCTGGTCGTCGGTCTCGTCGTAGGCGAAGGCGGCGATGAACTGCGCCTCGAGGTCCGAGCCGCGGCCCATCGCCGGCGCCTTCGCCATCTGCCGCTGCGCGTAGAGCTCGAGAAGGTTGATGGCCAGCTGCTTGACGCTCTTCCGCACGCGGTCCTGGGTCTTGTTCCAGGAGGCGCCGCCGAGCTGGTCGAGCTTCGGCGCCATTCCCTCGATGCCGCCGTACTTCTGGACCTGGTCGATGCGCGAGAGCGGCAGCAACAGGGTCTTGTCGCCGGCGTAGGAGATTTCCATCACCTCGACGCTGCCGCCGGCGGCCGGCGCGGCGTCGCGCAGCGTGGCGGGGAGCGGCGAGGTGCCGGTGGTCTCGGGAGCGACCGTGCGCAGGCCGAGGAACTGGCCGATGCCGTGGTCGACGTGCACGATGAAGTCGCCCACCTTCAAGTCGCGCAGGCCGGAGAGGAAGGCGCCGAAACGGGCCGCGCGCCGGGGCCGCGGCGTGGTTCCGGCGCCGGGGCGGCGCGGCCAGAGCTGCGGCTCGCCGAAGACGACGACGCCGGCGGGCGGCAGCCGGAAGCCGCGCGTGAGCTCGCCATCGACGAGCTCGACGCCGTTGCCGCCAACCGCCACCTCGCGATTGGCGAGCAGCTCGGCGAGGTTGCCGTGTTGCCCCTCGTCGGCGACGAGGACGAAGCGCTCGCCGCGGGAGCGGGCCGCCTCGACCTCGCGCGGCAGCCGCGGGATCTGACCGTGAAGCACGTCGGTCGTTACCCCCCCGAAGTCGATGGGTGCGGCACCGGCCTGGTGGGGCGGGCGGGCGGGGGCAGGCCCCGCCCCTACGTCCGGAGCCGGAGGGATCCCCGCCACGGCATCAGGAGTCCGCGGTCGCATCCCATCTGGATGTAGGGGCGGGGCCTGTCCCCGCCCGTCCGGTCTCGGCGCGCCGCCGCTGCCGAGGCGTAGCGGCGCATTGGCGACGAACTCGGTGACCTCGGCCGCCGGCACGAGCAGCAAATCGGGCGGGGCCGTCAGCTCGCCGTGGGCGCGGCGCACCTCGAAGTCCTCCTCCAGGCGCCGGGCGAGCAGATCGATCTCCTCGCCGAGCGACGTCGGGTCGACCACCACCGGCAGCGCGCCGGGAAGCAGCGCGGGAAGCCACGTCGTCGCCGGCGCAGCGAGCGGCAGGAGCGCCTCCCAGCCGTGGAAGGGCACGCCCTGGGTGAGGCCGTGCAGGCGCTCCTGCGCCTCCATCGGCGGGCGATGCCCGGCCGGCAGCCGCGCCGCGAGCTCGGCGGCGAGCGCCTGGGCGAGGCGCTCCCGCCCGCGGGCGCCGCCGTCGAAGAGCGTGAGCGGCAGGAGACGCAGGGAGGCGACGGCCTCGCCGGAGCGCTGGCTCACCGGGTCGAATGCGCGGATGCTCTCCAGCGTGTCGCCGAAGAGGTCGAGTCGCAGCGGCGCCGGCTCGCCGGGGGGCCAGACGTCGATGACGCCGCCGCGCACCGCCGAGTCGCCGACCTGCGTCACGAGGTCGGCGCGCTGGTAGCCGGCCTCGGTCAGGTGCTCGACGAGCAGCTCGCGCGGCCAGTCCTCGCCGGGCGCGAGCGCCAGCGTGCGCCGCGCCAGCTCGGCGGCAGGCGGCAGCCGCTGGAAGAGGGCGCGCGGCGTGGCGAGGAGCGCGGAGATCTTCGCCGGCGTGCGCGTGGCGCCGCCGCCGTTCGTCGCCGCCCCGGCGGCCGCCGCGAGCAGGCGGTCGAGGGCGAGCACCTCCTGGGCGCGCACCGGCAGCGAGCTGACGCCCTCCTGGTACGGCGTCAGGCTCGGGGCGGGGAAGTAGAGGGCGCGGTCCTCGCCGGCGACGAGGCGCACCACCTCCATCCAGGCGAGCGCGTCGGCCTCGTGCGGCACGACGACGAGCAACGGACGCCCGAGGTCGGCCGCGAGGAGCTCGCCCACCCAGGCCGCCGCCGGCAACGGCAGGCGCACGACATCCCCCAGCTCGTCGCGGAGCCGGCGGTAGGGCACACTGCTACGCAGCGTGCGGGCGAGCTCGGCCCAGACGCCAGACAAGACCGCTCAGCATAACGTGCGCTGCGCGCTGAGGAATCCGAGCCGCGAGCCGGTGGCGTAACACCCGAGCCCTACGGACAGGTGGCGAACGCCGAGCTATCCAGCACCGGCGTGAACGAGTGACCCTGCGGGTTGCTGTAGACCTTCACCTGGTTGGTCTCGAAGTCGGTGACCACGACGTGGACGGCGACGTCGGTGAGCCCGGAGAGGAAGATCCAGCGCCGCCCGTTGTAGGTGCAGGCGTCGATCTCCTTGACGACGATCTCGACGTTGCCGGGGGCGAAGAACCAGAAGTAGCCGGCCTCGCCGGTGAACGCGGTCGCCACGCCCGCCCCGGTCTGACTGTCGGGGGTGGTCCAAGTGGTGGACACGCCGAAGCGTTGCGAGTCGAGGCAGAGCTGCGTGGCGCTGGCGACGCATGCCTTGCCGAAGAAGATGTCGTCGAAGCGCCCGATGAGCTCGCCACCGGCCTGGGTCTTGGTCACGAGGAGGGACAGGCGGACGCTGTTGGTGCCCGCGGGCAGGTTCGCCGCGAACGCGTGTGCGAGCCAGCCGGCGTCGGTGCTCGGCGAGGTGTGGCTTCCGAGCGCGAGCTGCGTACCGTCGCAGTTGGATCCGCTCCAGGCGGTGAAGCCGACGCCGATGCTGCCGCTGTTCGCCTGGCCTGCCGGCACGAAGGTGAGGCCCCGCATCGTGTAGCTGCCGGCGGGAGGGCTGAAGCATTGACGGGCGGCGAACCCGGTGCTTGGCGTTGCCGCCGTTGCGTGGAGCTCGAGCGAGCCCGACCCGCCGTAGCCATGAGCGTCGGCGGGGCTGCGGAGCGCGGTCCCGCTGCCGGTGGTGGTCCACACGCTCGCGTCCACGTCGAAGCGGCCGTTCTGCACCAGGTTCTGGGCCGCCGCCGGAGCGGAGAGGCCCGCGAGAAGAAGGGCCGCGACCGCGTGACCCAGCATGGGCGCCGGCGCGCGGCGGGGGGCGAGAGGGTGGTTGGCGAAGCGCGCGAGCATGGGGTGTCCTCCTCGGGGTTCCCAATCGACTAGGAACGCCATCGGGGCGCGAGAGCGGACATCGCGCGGCCGCCGGGGTGTATCCTGAAACGGCAGGCCCCGGAGCACCGCCTTGGCGCAGCCCCCGGCCACCGAGATCACCCAACTGCTGGCGGCGGCCCGCGCCGACGATCGCCACGCCATGGATTCGGTCTTCGATCGCGTCTACGGCGAGCTGCGGCGGCTGGCGCACCGGCAGTTGCGAGGGCAGGCCGGCGACACCACGCTCTCGACGACCGCGCTCGTCCACGAGGCCTACCTCCGGCTCGTCGGGGCCGAATCGGCCCCACAGGACCGCCACCACTTCTTCGCGCTCGCGGCGCGAGCGATGCGGCAGATCGTCGTCGACCGGGCTCGCCGCGGGCGGCGCGTCAAGCGCGGCTCCGGGCTGCGCCCCCTGGCGGTCGACGAGGATCTCCTGGCCGCTCCCGCGCGTGGCGAGGAGATCCTCGCTCTCGATCGAGCGCTTGGCGCGCTGGAGCGCTACGACGAACGCCAGGGGCGGATCGTCGAATGGCGCTTCTTCGGTGGCCTCACCGAGGAGGAGATCGGCGACGCGCTGGGCATCACCGCACGTTCGGTGCGGCGGGAGTGGCGCAAGGCCCGCGCCTTCCTTTACCGCGAGCTGTACGCGGACGCCGGCGCGTGAGCGCCGACGCCGGGCGTCGCGCCGGCGCCGACCCGCGCCCGGAGGCCGGTGCCGATCCCGGTGCCGAAACGGATCGAGCGCGCTGGCGCCGGCGCGACGAGATCCTCGACCGCGCGCTCGACCTCCCGGCCGCCGAGCGCGACACGTTTCTCACCAGCATCTGCGGCGACGACACCGGACTGCGGCGCGAGGTCGACGAGCTCCTCGCCGCCGACGCGCGGCAGGGAGGCGCACTCGACGGGTCGCCGCCGTGGGGGCTGCACGATGGCGCCGACGGGGGCGAGGCTTACACCGACTTCACTGACGCGGGGGCCGGCACCGACGGCGCGGCGATCGACGAGAGCGGCGCGCGCGTCGGCGCCTACCGCCTGGTACGAGTGATCGGCCGCGGTGGCATGGGCACCGTCTACCTCGCAGAGCGCGCCGACGGGCAGTTCGAGCAGCGCGTGGCGCTCAAGCTCGTGCGTGGCAGCTTCCTGTCCGCCGGCGTCGAGCTGCGTTTCCGGCGCGAGCGCGAGATCCTCGCCGCCCTCGAGCACCCGCACATTGCCCGCCTCTACGACGGCGGCGTGAGCGCCGACGGTCGCCCCTACTTCGTCATGGAGCACGTCGAGGGGGAACACCTGCTCGCCTTCTGCGACCGCCGGCGGCTCCCGGTGCGCGTGCGCCTCGCCCTCTTCCGCGACGTCTGCGCGGCGGTCTCCTTCGCGCACGCGAACCTCGTCGTGCACCGTGACTTGAAGCCCTCGAACATCCTCGTCACCCGCGACGGCAACGCCAAGCTGCTCGATTTCGGCCTCGCCAAGCTGCTCGACCCCGACCGCCGGGGAGAGACGCTCGACGTGAGCCGGGCAGGCGGCCTCTTCCTGACGCCGGAGTACGCGAGCCCCGAGCAGTGGCGCGGCGAGCCGGTCACCACCGCCACCGACGTCTACTCCCTCGGCGTCGTCCTCCACGAGCTGCTGACCGGGCGGCGGCCGCCGCCGGCGGGGGTGGCGGCGACCGGGGTCACCGCGCGCGGCGAGACCGGACGACCGAGCGCGACCGTGACCCGCGCCGGCGAGACCGGCGGCGGCGAGCTCGCCGCGGCGCGGGGGACCACTCCCGAGCGCCTGCGGCGGACGCTCGCCGGCGACCTCGACAACATCGTGCTCAAGGCGTTGCGGCTCGAGCCCGGCAGGCGCTACGCGTCCGCGGAAGCCCTCGGCGAAGACGTCGCGAGGCATCTCGCCGGGCAGCCGGTGGCGGCGCGGCCGGACACCCTCGGCTACCGCGCGCGGAAGTTCGTCGCGCGCCACCGCGCCGCGGTTCTCGCCGCGGTGGCGGTGACCCTCCTCGTCGGCCTCCTCGTTGCCTTCTACACCGCGCGTCTCGCCCGCGAGCGCGACCGCGCGCGGCACGAGGCCGCCAAGGCCGAGCAGGTCGCATCCTTCCTGCGCGGCCTCTTCGAGCTCTCCGACCCGCAACGGGCGCGAGGCCGCGACCTGACCGCGCGCGAGATCCTCGATCGCGGGGCGCAGCAGGTCGAGGGCGCGCTCGCCGCCCAGCCGGCGGTGCAGGCCGAGATGCTGACGCTCATCGGCCAGGTCTACTACCGCCTCGGCATGTTGCCCGAGGCGCGCGGCGTGCTCGAGCGCGCTGTCGAGCGCAGCCACGCGGCGCACCTCGACGACACGCCGGTGTTGGGCGAGACCCTGCGCGAGCTCGGCATGGCGCTCGAGGACGTCGGCGACTTCGCTGCGGCGCGCCGGCGCCTCGGCGAGGCGGAGGCAATCTTCCGCCGCCACGGCGACCGACTGGGGCTCGCCCGCGTGCTCACCGACCTCGGCAACCTGGAGAAGTGGACCGGGCACTACGAGCTCGCGAGGCGGAGGCACCAGGAAGGGCTGGCGATCACTCCCCAGCTAGGCCGCGAATACGACTACCTGCTCTCGCGCCAGCTCCACGATTTCGGGCTCGTCCTCTGGCGGCTCAACGACCTCGGCGCTGCACGCGCCTCGCTCGAGCGCGCGCTCGCCATCGACGAGAAGGAGCACGGCCGCGATTCGCCGGGCGTCGCCTTCACGCTCGCCACGCTGGCGCTGGTGCGCGCCGAGGCCGGAGACGCGGCGGGGGCGCGGCCCCTGGCGGAGAGGAGCCTCGAGATTCGCCAGCGGGTGTTTGGACCGAAACACTTCCAGGTCGCCTCCTCGCTCAACACGCTCGGCACGGTCTGGCTCCAGGCCGGCGACCGCGAGCGAGCGCTCGGCCTCTACGACCGCTCGATCGCCCTCTACACGGCGACGCTCGGCCCGGAGAGCCCAGACCTCGCCTGGCCGCTGCGCCACCGCTGCCGCCTGCTCGTCGATCTCGGCCGACCGAGCGAGGCGCTCCCAGACTGCCGGCGTGCCCTCGCCATCCGGAAGGGCGCCTACGACGCCGAGCACCCCGACGTGGCGGCGAGCATGGTCGACCTCGCGCGGGGCCGCTTCGCGCTCGGCGAACGGGAAGGCCTCGAGAGCTCCTGCCGGTACGCGCTCGTCCTCCTGCGGCGGCGCCTGCCGCCGGCGCACCCCAGGATCGTCGAGGCGGAACGGCTGCTCGCCGCGCTGAGATCAGGCCCACCTCGGTGAGATCGAGACGCCCGACGGTTGGTCGCCGTCGGCCGGCCGGCGCTACAGCGTCCCGATGTCGGCGAAGCTGCGCTGCCGACCCGCCGCGCTGTCGTAGGTGCGCACCTGCCCCGTCGTCGTGTCGGTGACGGTGAGGGTCAGCTCGACGTCGGTGAGCGCGCCGACGAAGAGCCAGAAGTGGCCGTTGACCGTCCTGCCGTCGAGGATCTTCACCATGAGCTCGACGTTGTCGAGGTCGAAGAACGTGAAGTAGCCCGACTCCGAGCCCACGGTGGTGCGGGCCGTGCCGGCGCCGACATTGCCCGCGTGGTCGCGCCAGCGGGCCTCGACGCGGAAGCGCCCCTGGAGGAGCAGCGGCATTCCCGTCGCGTCCGCGCCGGTCGCCGCGCCGGCCGGCTCCGCGGCGAAGAGCGGTTCCGCCGATGGCACCGGGGCGGGAGCCGACGGCGGAAAGATGTCGCGGAAGGCGGCGACGTCCGTGCGGGCCGGAAAGGCGCCGTCCGGGTTCTCGTAGACGCGCTGGAAGCCGGTCAGCTGGTCCCGGATGGTGATCGTCGCCGGCAGATTGGTGGTGCCGCCGAAGAGCACCCAGAAGTGCTCGTTGAGCGGTCGTCCGTCGAGCACCTTCACCGTCAGCTCGACGTTGCCGGCCGAGAAGAACGAAAACGCCGCCGTGTCCCTCGTCAGCATCGCCGCCGTCGCGTGGCGCTCGACGCCCTCGCCGTCGCGAAAGGTCGCGCTCACCTCGAAGCGCGAGCCGGCGCCGACGCAGGCGCGCTCCTCGCCGTGCTGGCAGTCGGCGCGGAAGCGCTGCCAGAGCTGCGGCGGCTCCGAGCCGTCGTCGTTGGTTCTCGCGACGAGGACGCCGTTTGCCGGTGCCACCGCCAGAGCGCCGAGCCAGGTGCCGATGGCCGTCGCCTGCTCGCTCGCCGGCGCGACCGGGAAGCCGTCGGCGGCGAAGAGCTGGAGGCGTTGCGCGCCGAACGGCGAGCCGAAGGCGGTGACGAAGCAGGACTGGTGATCGCTGGCCATCTCGATCTGTCCGTAGGGCAGGAGCCCGGCGACCGCCAGCACGCGTTCGCCACCGACCGATCCGTCGGGAAAGAGCTGCCGGAGGCGGAGACCCTCGAGGGTGCGGTCGGCCCAGTGGTGCTGGCTCCACGCCACCGAGCAGCTGCGGTCGTCGAAGGCGAGGACCTGCGGGTCGCGGGTGTCGAGACCGGCGATGTCGGAGCTGAGCGTCTCGTCCGCACCCGACGGGTTGCCGGAGGAGTCGAGCCGGCGACCGTGGATCGAGACGACGTAGTTGTCGTCTCCGACCTGCTGCGGCCAAGCGACGCACCACGCGCCGCCGGGCACGGCGTCGACGTCCGCGGCGCCGCCGTTGTCGGCGTTGACGACGCGGTAGAGGGGCGTCAGCGGCAGCGCCGGGCCGAGTGCCTGCCCGGTGGCAGAGAAACGCCGGAAGCGAAAATCCTTGTCAGCCTGGGTGTGGCCGTCGGGCGCGGTGCTGAGCACGAGGTGCGACCAGACGACGGCGAAGGTGCCGTCCGCGGCGGCCGCCACGCGGAGAAAGTACTCGAGGGAGTTCGGCCCGCCGCTGTCGGTGAGCGAGAACGAAGGCGCGGTCGGTGCGCCGGAGGCATCGAGCACCTGGCCGCGAAGCCGATTCGTGCCGTAGCCGCCCTTCTCCCACACCACGACATAGCCGCCGCCGGGAAGCGTTGCGGCCTGCGCGCCGGAGACGCCGCGATCGAGCTCGAGCGAAGCGAGGGGCGCCCAGCGGGCGTCGAAGGTGCGCGTCTCGAGAGTCCAGTCGAGCGACGGGTAAGGCGAGCCGTGGGTGCGGATCGAGGCGATCAGAAAGGGGCCGTCGTGGTGCAGCGCGGCCGCGGCCGGCGCGGCGCCGGCGCTCGGCACGGCGAGCTCCTGCGGCGGGCGGAGCGGAACGAGCTGGGCCTGCGATGGCGGCGAGAGCGCCAGCATGGCCAGGAGCGCAGCGGCTACAGCGCCGAAACGGGAGATCATAAATGCGACTATAACATAAGAGCGGGCTCGTCGAGACCGGCAACACGTCGCGGTGGTTCACGACGCCGTAGCCGCCGAACCGCCGCCGCCGACCCGCGGTCAGCGCGGCGGACGGCCGGGGCGCGGGGGGCTCGGCTTGCCGGGGAACACGACCACGAGGTCGTCCGGCCGCACGAGGCCGAGCTCCTGCCGCGCCAGCCGCTCGAGCGTCACCGGGTCCTTCTCGAGCCGGTGGTTGCGCTCCTCGAGCTGCCGCACCGACGCCTCGGTCTTCACGATGTCGGCGAGCAGCTCCGCCTCGCGGGCGCGCTGTTCGGCGAGGTCGTGCCACGACCGCGCCCCCGCCGCCCCCACCGCCACGAGCACCGCGATCACCGCCAGCGCGAGCAGGAAGGGAGAGCGCTCGCGTGCGGGCGCGGCGGCGGCGGCGGAGTCGACGGGCGGGGTCACCTGCGGAAGCGGGGGAAGGCGCGCGCTCCCGGGTAGGTCGCCACGCCTTCCAGCTCCTCCTCGATGCGCAGCAGTCGGTTGTACTTCGCCACGCGGTCGCTGCGGCACGGGGCGCCGGTCTTGATCTGGCCCGTGCGGCACGCCACCGCGAGGTCGGCGATGGTGGTGTCTTCGGTCTCGCCCGAGCGGTGCGACATGATGTTCGCGTAGGCGTTCGTCTTCGCGAGCTCGACGGCGTCGAGCGTCTCGGTGAGCGTGCCGATCTGGTTCACCTTGACGAGCAGCGCGTTGGCGAGCCCGTCGGCGATCCCCTGGGCGAGGATCTGCGGGTTGGTGACGAAGAGGTCGTCACCGACGAGCTGCACGCGAGCGCCGAGCGCCGCGGTGAGCTCGCGCCAGCCGTCGCGGTCGCCCTCGGCAAGGCCGTCTTCGATCGATACCAGCGGGTAGGCGTCGAGCCAGCGGCCGTACATCGCCACGAGGTCGGAGGAGGCGAGGCCGCTCTTCCCTTCGCCGGCGAGCGAATACCGGGCGGGACCCTTCCCCTCCTTGTCGTCGACGAGCTCCGAGGCGGCGACGTCGAGGGCGAGGGCGATCTGCTCGCCCGGCGTGTAGCCAGCCTTGGCGATCGCCTCCATCAAGAGGTCGAGCGCCTCTTGGTTGCTCGCCAGGTTGGGGGCGAATCCGCCCTCGTCGCCGACACCGGTCGCCAGCCCCTTGCCCACGAGCACCTTCTTGAGCGTGTGGTAGACCTCGACGCCGGCACGCAGCGCCTCGCCGAAGCTGTCGAAGCCGAGCGGCACGACCATGAACTCCTGGATGTCGAGCGAGTTGTCGGCGTGCGCGCCGCCGTTGAGCACGTTGAGCATCGGTACCGGCATCGTCGTCGCCGCCGGGCCGCCGACGTACGCGTAGAGCGGCAGCCCGGCCGCCTCGGCCGCGGCGTGCGCGACGGCGAGCGAGACGCCGAGGATGGCGTTGGCGCCGAGACGTCCCTTGTTGTCGCTGCCGTCGAGCGCGATCATGCCGCGGTCGATCTGCGCCTGGTCGCGCGCGTCCATGCCGAGCAGCTCGGGCGCGAGCTCCTCCTCGATCGAGCGCACCGGTCCCTGCACCCCCTTGCCGAGGTAGCGCTTGCCGCCGTCGCGCCGCTCGAGCGCCTCGCGCGTGCCGGTGGAGGCGCCCGAGGGCACCGCCGCCCGCCCCAGCGCGCCGCCCGCCAGCACGCAGTCCACCTCCAGCGTCGGGTTGCCGCGAGAGTCCAGGATCTCCCGCGCCACCAGCTCCTCGATCTCGAACATGCCCCCTCCGTTCCGCGAATCCGACCGGCAGGCCGATCACCTCGCCGGCGGCGATCGCCGGTGGCCCGACCTCACCCCTCCCGCAACGCGATACGCGACAATAGGTTACTACGCTTTGGCGTCCACCGGCCCGCCGGCACGAGGCGCATCGTGCGTCCGGGTCGAGGTCGCGTTCACGGGACCCACGGCTGGCTGCCCGACCAGGCGTCGAGGTCGCCGCCCTCGAAGCCGTCGTCGAAGCCCTCGCCGAAAGCGCTGGCAATGATCTGGAAGACGGTCTCCGTGTCGCCACCAGGTTCTCGCGAGAGCGGCATGTCGAAGTCGGCATTGTCGGCGGTGGCGCGGGTCTGCAGATGCGTGACGGTAACGGTTGTGGTGGCACCCGAGGACGCCGCGGGCTTGAGCTCCAGCGTCAGGAAGTACGTCGCCGGAGCCGAGGCCGGGAGCTGCTGGAGTGCCGCGGGACCGTCCGGCAGCGGCAGCCGGATCACGCCGGCCATGGGCTCGAGGATCGTGAACGTGGCGGCGAGCGCGTCCAAGGCAGCGTCGAAGGTGCCGGAGCCGTCGTCGCGGTAGACGCGCACCGCTTCGACGGCGCCCTGCAGCTCGAGCTCGGTCAACGGGTCTCCGGGCGTCGCCTCGAAGAGCAGCGAGAGATTCACCAGCTCCATCGCTGCCTCGCCGGGGCGACCGCGGTGGAGGGCGTCGACGCGCAGCACGGCCCTTTCGCTGCCGTCCGCGATCGTCGAGGGCGCGATCCCCGTGGCGGCGAGCGCGAACTGACCGCCGCCGTTGAGCCAGCTCCCGAAGTCGAGCGAGAAGTCCTCGTCGCGGCGGCCCGCCAGCAGGTCGGCGTCGCCGTCGTGGTCCAGGTCGTCGGTGAAGAGCTCCGAGCCCTGCAGCGTGAGGCCGAAGGGCAGCGGGATCGCGTGCTCCGGCCAGGTGCCGCCGATCGTACCGGGGTCGTTCTCGAACCAGGCGAAGCGCCGATCCTCCGCGACGTTGATCCCGGCCACGAAGTCCAGGTCGCCGTCGACGTCGAAGTCGGCGAGCGCCACGTCGTCGAAGGTATTCGCGAACAGGACTCCCCGCAACGCGTGCTCGATCCAGCTGTTGGTGGGCCCCGCGAGGTCGTTCTCGAACCAGCCGAGCGTCGGCCCGCTGGTGGTGAAGAGAGAGCCGGCCACGTCGACGTCGCCGTCGCCGTCGACGTCGCCGAACGCCGCCTCGCCGATCGTCGAGCCGGGAATCGTCTTCGCCACCCAGGCGATCGGACTGCCGCCGTTGTTGCGCCACCAGGTGTTGGTGTTGCTCATGAGGTCGACGTCGCCGTCACCCTCGAGATCGACCGGCCGCAACCCGGAGAGCCCGGTCACGGCCGTCTGGATCGTGTGCGAGGTCCACGTGCTGCCGTTCGCCGAGAGCTCCCACCAGATCGCGTCCGGGGTGTCGCCGGCGGTGGGCTCGCCCGCGGCCGCCACGTCGAGATCGCCATCGCCGTCGATGTCGCCAGCGGCCACGCCGTCGACGTTCCAGTAGCCCGTGACCTGTGGACCGCAGCTCCAGGCGACCGCGCCGCCCCCGTTGCGGCAGTACGTGCCGCCGAAGCCGACGTGGTTCGTCTCGCCGATGAAGACGTCGAGGTCACCGTCGGCATCGAGGTCGCCCAGCGCCACGCTCTCGTAGCCGTGGATCGTGGTGCCCTCGATCTCGACGTGCGGGGCGAGCTCGAGTCTGCCGTCTTCGTCCACGCCGAGGTTCCGCATCCAGTAGACCCTCGCATCGGGAACGGCGAGGTCGCGCTCGACGACGACGAGGTCGACGAGGCCGTCGCCGTCGAGGTCGCCCGTCGCCCAGTCCACGGCCTCGCGGAAGGTCGCGAGCTGACCCGACGATCCAGCGTCGCCGAGCAGGCCGCTCCGGTGGCTCGAGGAGTTCTCGTAGTAGCGGACGCCGGGACCATGGCCGAGCACCACGTCGACGTCGCCGTCCGGGCCGCGGTCGAGGGCGATCAGGTCGCGAGGCGAGTCCCCCTCGCTCTCGACGACCTGGACGGTCCAGCCGCTGGCGCCCCCGCCCGGGTTGTCCCACAGGTACACCGGCTGGGGCTGCAGGTCGCTGGCGGTGAGCAGGTCGAGGTCGCCGTCGCGGTCGACGTCCACGAGCTGGGCTTCGAGCGCCAGAGGTACGACGCCGAGCGGCCGGTAGTCCCAGGTCCCGCTCGCACCGGGGTTCCTCCACCAGGCAACCTCGTGCTCGAGGTTGCCGGCGCCGGCGACGTCGAGGTCGCCATCGCCGTCGATGTCGCCCACCGAGACCGCGGTGGCGCCGTTGAAGCTGATGTCGATGGTGACCGTTGCCCAGGCTCCCCCGCCGGTGTTGCGGAAATACACGACGTCATCCTGATCGAACAGGGCGGCGACGACGTCGGGGTCGCCGTCGCCGTCGACGTCGCCGGTGGTGACCGCCACCGGCCCGCCGAGGCCATTCGCCACGGTTGCGGCGTTCCACACCGTGCCCGGGCATCCCTGGTTGCGCCAGCGCACGACCTCGCCGCCGGCCTGCAGGGCACCGACGACGTCGAGGTCGCCGTCGCCGTTGAAATCGGCGAGCGCGATCGACGCAACGTCGGCGGCCGCGGTGGTGATCGTCGCCCCCAGGGGCCAGCTTCCGGTGCCGCCGTCGTTGCGGTACCAGGCCACGGAACCGGTGCCGTGCGCGGCGATCACCAGGTCGAGGTCGCCGTCGCAGTCGATGTCGCCGCTCTCGACGTCGACCGGCTCGTCGAGCGCGTTGGTGACGCGATGGCTGGTGAAGCCGGTGCCGGTGTCCTCGAGCCAGACCACCTCGTCGACCGAAGACGCGGCGGCGGCGACGTCGAGGTCGCCGTCGCCGTCGAAGTCGCCGCTGGTGACGGCCTCGACGGTGGGGAGCGAGGTCGCCGGCGATCCGGCGAGCAGCGGCATCTTCCGGGCCAGCCCCGGCGCGGCGGCGAGCAGGGCCACCGTCAGGAGCTGGGCCACGCGACGAGAGCACGGCGTGTCGGGGTCGAATGGGCACATGGGCGGATCTCCTTGGTTCGTGCCGGCCAGCGGGGAGCGCTCGAAACCGGGCTCATTCCCTGATCGCGCCGTTCCCGACGACGGGTGGACACCCCGTGTTAGCGTCACCGCCGCGCAACCATGAACGCCGAGGGCAACCCGGAGATCACCGGCTGGCTCGAGCGACTGGCGCAGGGCGAGAGGGGCGCTCTGGAGAACCTGGTGCCCCTGCTCTACGACGAGCTGCGCCGCGTCGCGCGCCAGCGCCTCCGCCACGAGCGCGGCGGCCACACGCTCGGCACGACGGCGCTCGTTCACGAGACCTACCTGCGTCTCCTCGGCCAGCGGCAGATCCGCGCCGCCGACCGCAACGAGTTCCTCGCCCTCGTCGCCGCCACCATGCGGCGAGTGCTCGTGGACTACGCCCGGTCGCGCAACCGCCAGAAGCGTGGCTCGGGCGAGGCCCAGGTGCCGCTGGACCAGGCGGCGCTCGACAAGATCGAGCCCCTTCTCGCCGACGAGGAGGCCGAGGAGCTGCTCGCCCTGAACGCGGCCCTCGAGCGCCTCGCCGCGGTCCACCCACGGGCCGCACAGGTCGTCGAGCAGCGCTTCTTCGGCGGACTTTCGCTGGAGGAGACCGCCGAGCTCCACGGCGTATCCACGAAGACCGTGCAGCGCGAGTGGGAAGCGGCCCGCGCCTGGCTGCGCAAGGAAGTGGCGCCGACGACGACGGGATGAGCGGCGGAGCCGTCGTGTCCCTTCCGGCCTCGCGATGCCGCGAATAGTGGTGAGGAGCAGACCCTAGACGTGGAGCTCGACGTCGATCGCGCGGAGCAACCCCGCGAAGCCTCGTGGGACGAGATCGTCGAGATCTTCGCCCGCGGCATCGAGCTGGCGGAGGCGGACCGGGCCGGCTTCCTCGACGTCGCGTGCGCGGGGCGCGCCGGCCTGCGCTCGGAAGTCGAGGCAATGTTCGCCTCCGCCGGCGACTCGCGGGCGCTGCGCGTGGAGACGCGGCTGCTCGACGGCTTCGGCCTGCCGCCATTCGAGGAGGGCCGCAACGTCGGCGCCTACCGCCTGCTCTCGCTCCTCGGCCGCGGCGGCATGGGCGAGGTCTACCTCGGGCAGCGCGAGGGAGGCGAGTTCGAGCAGCGGGTGGCAGTCAAGCTCCTCCGCGCCGGCCTCCTGCTTCCCGAGATGGCCGCCAGGTTCCGCGCCGAGCGCCAGATCCTCGCCCGCCTCGTGCACCCGCACATCGTGCCGCTCCTCGACGGCGGCGTGAGCGACGATGGCCGCCCGTACCTCGTCATGCAGCACGTCGAGGGCGTGCCCATCACGGAGCATTGTGAAAAGCGGCAGCTGCCGCCCGCCGACCGGGTGCGGTTGCTTGCGACGGTCTGCCGCGCCGTCCAGCACGCCCACGCCAACCTGGTCGTCCACCGCGACATCAAGCCGTCGAACATCCTGGTCACCGCGGACGGCGAGCCGCGGCTGCTCGACTTCGGCATCGCCAAGCTGCTCGTCGCCGACGAGGGCGGCTCGAGCGACGCGACCGAGGCGCAGCTCGTCTTCATGACGCCCGAGCGTGCGGCTCCCGAGCAGCGCCGCGGCGAGCCGATCTCCACCGCCACCGACGTCTACTCGCTCGGCGTCCTGCTCGTCGAGCTCCTGACGGGCAGGTTGCCCCGCGTCGCGCCCGCCGACGGACCGGCCGGCGGCGGCGCGGCGGAACTCCTTCGCGGGCGCACCCTGCGCGGCGACCTCGAGCGCATCGCCGCCAAGGCTCTCGACCCCGACCCGGCTCGACGCTATGCCTCCGCGGGTCAGCTCGGCGAGGACCTCGAGCGGTGGCTCGCTGGCCAGCCGGTGCTGGCGCAGCCGGACCGCTGGACCTATCGCTCCCGCAAGTTCATGCGGCGGCACCTGGCGGCGACGATCGCCGCCGCCGCAGCGGTGAGCGCGTTGCTGGCGTTCGCCGTCACCGCGACGCTGCAGGCCCGGCGCATCGCCGCAGAGCGCGACCGCGCCGCCGCCGAGGAGGCGAAGGCGACGCAGGTCGTCGAGCTTCTGGTGTCGCTCTTCGAGGAGACCGACCCCGAACACGGATCTGGCGACACCTTGCCGGTGGGCGAGTTCCTCGCGCAGGCGCGCCAGCGCGTGGCGAAGCTGCGCGACCAGCCGGATCTCCAGGTGCGACTCGAGCGGGTGCTGGCGCAGATCTACGAGGCACGAAGCCACTACGACGAAGCGACCGAGCTCTACTCCCACGCCCGCGACCTGCAGACGGCACGCGCCGGGCCCGACGACCCACTCGCCCTCGACCTCGGCTCGGAGCTCGCCTACATCATGGCCATGAGCTCGGACCGCAAGGCCGCCGAGAAGCTGATGCGCGAGCTGCTCGTGCGGCAGCGCCGAGTCCTCGGACCCGGGCACCGCCAGGTCTCCGAGATGCTGCAGACCCTCTCGGTGGTGATCAAGGGCGAGGAGGGCGAGCGCCTGGCTCGGGAGGCGCTGGCGATCGAGCGAGCGCGGGTGCCGCCGCAGGCGAAGCTCCTCGCCGGGGCGCTCTCCGGTGTGGGCGCCGCGCGCATCCGCGCCGGAGACCTACCCGAGGCCGCGGCGCTCTACCGCGAGACGGCCGCCATCTACCGCCGCGAATACGGCGAGGAGCACCCGGCGACGATCACCGCGCTCAGCAACCTCGCCACCGCGACCACCGACCCCGCCGAGCAGGAAGCCCTGTACCGCCGGGTGCTCGCCGCGAGCCGGCGGATGTACGGGCCCGACAGCGCGCAGGTCGGCGACCGCCAGAGCTACCTCGGTCTGGCGTTGGGGAAGAGCGGCAAGCTCGAGGAGGCCGAGTCGATGCTCCGCCAGGCGGTCGCCACCTGGACCCGCGTCGGCGGTTCCGAGCACGAGCGCACTGCGACGTCCGAGGTCTACCTTGCGCGCATCCTCGACAGCCGGGGCAAGACCGCCGAGGCGTTGGGCGCCGCCGAGCATGCCGCCGCGGTGGCGCGCTCGCCGGAGGTCGACGACCCGTGGCTGCTCTCGATCAGCCAGTGCCAGCGCGCGAAGACGCTGGTGCGGGCGGGTCGCGCGTCCGAGGCGGTGCCGGCTGCGCGCGAGGCGGTCGACGCTCTCGGACCCGACACCAGCCGGGTCGCCGTCCTCGCCGATGCCCGGCTCGCGCTCGGCCTGTCGTTGACCTCGGCCGGAGCCCCGGCCGAAGCGCTCGACGCCCTCGAGGGTGCCCTCGAGCTGCGACTCCGATCGGCGAAGGAAGATGATCCCCGCATCGGCGAGGTCCGCTGCGCGCGCGGACGTGCCCTCGCCGCGCTCCGCCGAGCCGAGGCGCTCGACGAGCTGCGGCGAGGGGTCGCGAGCTTCGCCGGCTGGCCGGCGGCCCATCCCGTCGACGTCGCGGCCTGTCGTTCGGCCCTGGCGGCGGCCGAGTCGAGCGCCCTGAGCGCGCAGGTCAGGTCGCGCGGCTGAACGGGCGGAACCGCACGAAGGTGTTGGCGACCGCGGGTCCCCTGCGGCCGCGTCATGCGCGGCGCGCCGGCGCCGTCTCGGATCTCGGCCCTGGCGCCCCGTCGGCGAGCCGCTGGGCTACCTGCGTGATCAGCTCGGCGAGCTCGCGGTGGCGCTCCGGCGACCAGCCGGCGAGCGCCGCGACGAGCTCCTGACGGCGCGCGTCGCGCAGGCGGCCGAGCACGGCACATCCCTCGGCAGTGAGCGGGTGCTCCCGGATGTCGGCCTCTCCCCGGTCGGCGATCAAGCGTTGCTCGCGAAGCGCGCCGAGGCCGGCGGCGAGACGACCGCGGTCGACCGTGTAGCGGCTCGCCAGCGCGTCGATGTCGGCGCGCGGATCGTCGTCGAGCCTGGAGAGCAGCCAGCACGCCGCCGGGGAGAGGTCGACGCCGGCGCGCGCCGCGGTGCGCTCGAGCAGCGCGCGCTGGGTGTCGCGGCTGGCGAGCAGCGCGAGGCCGCGCTCGATCTGCGCCAAGGGCTCGAGGGGAGCGGGGCTGGGGCAGCCTTCGGCGAGGTCGCCGGCACTGGCCGCGAGCGTCCGGCGCAGCGGCCGCTCGGGCAGCGCGCAGGCGAGTGCGAAGCCGACGGCGCCCACGACCGCGGCGAGCAGGAAGATCCCCGCGAGCGACTCGGTGAAGAGGCGGAGGAAGCTCACCCGCGCCGCCTCGGAGAGGGAGCGCAGCACCGCGGGCCGGAGCTGCACGCCGGCCGCGCCGCCGACGGCGAGGTCGGCAGCGGCGAGGCGGGTATGGAGCCTCGCCGCGAAGAGCGTGCCGAGCACCGCTGTCCCCAGCGAGCCGCCGACGAACCGGAAGAGCGTGGCCCCCGACGTGCCGACACCGAGGTCCGAGAACTCGACCGCGTTCTGCACCGCGAGCACCAGAACCTGCATCACCATGCCCAGGCCGATGCCGAGGACCGCCAGCTCGAGGGAGAGCTCGAGCGAGCCGATCGACGGCGTGAGCCGCGAGAGGAGGAAGAGCCCCGTCGTCGTCACCGCCGTGCCGGCGATGGGAAAGACGCGGTAGCGGCCGGTGCGGCTGATCACCTGCCCGGCGGCGATCGAGGTCAGCACCATGCCGCCCATCATCGGCACGAGCTGGAGCCCCGAGGCCATCGGGCTCTGCCCGCGCACCACCTGCAGGAAGAGCGGCAGGAAGGTGACGGCGCCGAAGAGGGCGAAGCCGACGACGAGCCCGACGAGGCTCGCCACCAGGAAGACGCGGTTGCCGAAGAGGCGCAACGGCAGCACCGGCTCGGCGGCACGGCGCTCGACCGCCACGAAGAGCGCCAGCGCGACGGCTCCGCCGAGCAGCGTGCCGACGATCTGCGGCGAGCTCCACGCGTAGGCGGTGCCCCCGAGGTCGGTGGCGAGCACGATCGCGGCGAGGGCGACGGCCAGGAGCGCCGCCCCCGCGTAGTCGACGCGGTGCCGGCGCCC